>Ga0209239_1000309_pt1 | contig 27771 bp, 27 predicted proteins | sample GraSoi013_2_20cm_FD_185824 | JGI IMG/M metagenome (GOLD analysis project Ga0209239, IMG submission 185824) | Grasslands soil microbial communities from the Angelo Coastal Reserve, California, USA - Sample 10_02_2013_2_20cm (SPAdes) (version 2) | ecosystem: Environmental > Terrestrial > Soil >...
GGCGTGGAAGGCCCCCGTGCCGCGCTACACGACGGGCGTGCTGGCGAAGTATGCGAAGCTGGTGTCGAGCGCGAGCCTCGGCGCCGTGACCGACTCTTAGCGCACCAGCGAAAGCGGCCGTTTCGCCGGCGACCGCACCAGCTCGGCGATCCAGGCACCCATCTCGCGCGTGCCGATCATGCGGTCGCTGGGCCGGGCGATGTCGCGCGTGCGCGCGCCTTGCTCGAGCGCCGCGGCGATCGCCTGCTCCACGGCCGCGGCCGGCTCCGCCAGCGCGAGCCCGTAGCGCAGCAGCATGGCCGCCGAGGCGATCGCACCGATCGGGTTGGCCACGTCTTTGCCGGCCAACGCCGGCGCCGAGCCGTGGATCGGCTCGAACAGCCCCGGGCCGTCGCCCAGCGACGCGGACGGCAAGAGCCCGAGCGATCCCGCGAGCACCGCGGCCTCATCGCTCAGGATGTCCCCGAACATGTTCTCCGTGAGCAGGACGTCGATGCCGGCGGAGTCGGTGACGAGCCGCATCGCGGCGTAATCCACGTAGGCGTGCTCCAGCGTGACCTCGGGGTAGTCCGGGGCCATGCGTGTCACCGTTTCGCGCCACAGCTGCGACGTCTCGAGCACGTTGGCCTTGTCCACCGAGAGCAGGCGCCGGCGGCGGCGCCGCGCCGCGCCGAACGCCACGCGTGCCACGCGCTCGACCTCGGCCTCGGTGTAGCGCAACGTGTTCACCGCGGCCCCGGTCTCCTTGCCGCGCGGCTCACCGTAGTACAGCCCTCCGACCAGCTCGCGCACGATGAGGATGTCCACCCCGGCCAGGTGCTCCGGCTTCAAGGGGGAGCAGAAGGCCAGCGCCGGGTTGGTCGTCACGGGTCGCAGATTGGCGTAGACGCCGAGCAGGCTGCGTAGCGCCAGCAGACCGGATTCGGGCCGCAGCTTGCGCGGCGCATGATCGAGCGACGGATCGCCCACGGCGCCCAGCAGCACGGCGTCAGCCTTCACGACTGCCGCTCGCGTCTCGGCCGGCAGCGGATCACCCGCCGCGGCGACCCCCGCGGCTCCAACGGCATGGTGACTCAGCACGAACTGCAGTCCGAATCGCTCGCCCGCGGCCTGGAGGACGCGCACGGCTTCTCCCGTGACTTCCGGTCCGATCCCGTCGCCGGGAAGGACGGCGATGGTGTACGCCTTCACCACGTTTCCCCTTTCCCGTTTCCCGTTTCCCGGGTCCGTTCGTACGCCCCGATCCGGTCCTCCTCGAGCAGCGTCCGCCCGATCTCGTCGAGGCCCGCGAGCAGCATCTCGCGATGATAGGGGGCGATGCTGAACGCGGCGTGGAAGCCGGCGTCGTCGACGACGGTCTGTGCCTCGAGATCGACGACCACATCGTAGCGGCCCGCGGCGCGCGTATGGCGCGTGAACAGCTCACGAACCTCTCCGGGCGCCAGGCGCACCGCGAGCAGCCCGTTCTGGCAGCAGTTCGCGTAGAAGATGTCGGCGAACGACTCCGCGACGACGGCGCGGAAGCCGTACTCGCGCACCGCCCACACGGCGTGCTCGCGCGACGAGCCGCACCCGAAATTCGCACCGGCGACGAGGATGCTCGCTCCCGCGGCCGCCGGGTGGTTAAGCTCGAACGCGGGGTCGGGCGAGCCGTCGGCGCGGTAGCGCCAATCGTGGAACAGCACCGGCGCGAACCCAGTGCGCTCGATGCGCTTGAGAAATTGTTTGGGCACGATCTGGTCGGTGTCGACATTGACGCGCGGCAGGGCTGCGACCCGGCCCTCGTGCCGGACGAAGGGCGTCACGCCCACCTCCGGATGTCGACCAGCTGGCCGGCGATCCCGGCGGCGGCGGCCATGGCGGGACTCATCAGGTGGGTGCGGCCGCCGCGCCCCTGGCGGCCTTCGAAGTTGCGGTTCGATGTCGCCGCGCAGCGCTCGCCGCTCGCCAGGATGTCCGGGTTCATGCCCAGGCACATCGAGCAGCCCGAATTGCGCCACTCGAACCCAGCCTCGCGGAACACGCGATCCAATCCCTCGGCTTCGGCCTCCGCCTTGACCTGCTGGGAGCCCGGCACGACCAGGGCGCGAACGCCCGCCGCCACGCGGCGACCGCGCACCACCCGGGCCGCACTCCGCAGATCCTCGATCCGTGCGTTCGTGCAGGAGCCGAGAAACACGCGGTCGATCGGGAGGCCCTCGAGCGGCGTGCCGGGCCGCAGGTCCATGTACGCGAGGGCGCGCTCGACCGCCTCCCGCTCTGCGGCGACGGCGAAGCCCGCCGGGTCGGGGACGCGCGCCGTGATGTCCGCCACCATGCCGGGATTCGTCCCCCAGGTCACCTGGGGGGCGAGGCTCGCCGTGTCGAGCGTGATGCGCGAGTCGTACGTGGCGCCGTCGTCGGTGCACAACCGGCGCCAGCGCGCGACCGCGCGCGTGAACCGGTCGCCCGCGGGCGCGCGCGGGCGCCCGTGCAGATAGCCGAACGTCGTATCGTCGGGCGCGATCATCCCGGCCCGCGCGCCCGCCTCGATCGACATGTTGCACACGGTCATGCGGCCCTCCATCGAGAGCCCGCGGACGCCAGAGCCGGTGTACTCGATCACATGACCGGTCGCCCCCGCCGTCCCGATGCGCCCGATCAACGCGAGGACCAGGTCCTTGGCCGTGACGCCCGGGGCCGGCGCTCCCTCGAACCGCGCCTCCATGGTCCTGGGTCGCATGGCGACGAGGCACTGCGTCGCGAGCACGTGCTCGACCTCGCTCGTCCCGATGCCGAAGGCGAGCGCCCCGAACGCGCCGTGCGTGGACGTATGCGAATCGCCGCATACGATCACCATCCCGGGCTGGGTCAGGCCCAGCTCGGGGCCGATCACGTGCACGATGCCCTGGCGGGGAGACGCGAGATCGAACAGCTCGATGCCGAACTCGCGGGCATTCGCCGCGAGCGCTCCGACCTGGCGCGCGGCCAGGGCGTCGGCGATCGGGAGCGTACGATCGTCGGTGGGCACGTTGTGGTCCACGGTCGCGACCGTCAGCTCGGGCCGCCGCACCCGGCGTCCCGCGAGCCGCAGCCCCTCGAACGCCTGGGGCGACGTCACCTCGTGAACCAGGTGCAGGTCCACATACAGGAGCTCCGGTCCATCGGGGAGCCCGTGGACGACGTGGGAGTCCCACACCTTTGCGAACAGAGTGCGGGGAGTCATGCCGGCAGGGACTCGGGCCTCGGGCCTCGGGGCTCGGGGGTTCGCGCTCGGGGTTCCTTTGCGGACCCCGAGTCCCGAGCCCCGAGGCCCGAAGCCCTGCCTTCTTCCGACCACGGCATCATCGCGCGCAGCGTCGCGCCCACCTGCTCGATCAGATGGTCGTTCTGCTCCCGGCGCATGCGCTGGAAGTTGGCACCGCCCTGGCGGCTCTCCTCGATCCATTCCCGGGCGAAGGCGCCGCTCTGGATATCGGCCAGGATCTGCTGCATCCGGGCGCGGACGGCGGGGGTGATGAGCGTCGGCCCGCGCGTGTAATCGCCGTATTCCGCGGTGTCCGAGATCGAGTAGCGCATGAACTTCATGCCGCCGCGGTACATCAGATCCACGATGAGCTTGAGCTCGTGCAGGCACTCGAAGTAGGCGAGCTCGGGGGCGTAACCCGCGGCGACGAGGGTCTCGAAGCCCGCCTTGATGAGCGCCGTGACTCCCCCGCACAGCACCACCTGCTCGCCGAACAGGTCGCTTTCGGTCTCCTCGCGGAACGTGGTGGGCAGCACGCCGGCGCGGGTGCAGCCGATCCCCGCGGCATAGGCGAGTGCGTCGGCGAGCGCCTGGCCGCTCGCGTCGCGCTCCACGGCGACGAGCGCCGGCACGCCCCGCCCCGCCTGGAATTCGCTGCGCACCAGATGCCCGGGCGACTTGGGCGCCACCATCGAGACGTCCACGCCCGCCGGCGGTACGATCTGCTTGAAGTGGACGTTGAAGCCATGGGCGAACATGAGAGTTTTGCCGGGGACGATCGCCGCTGCGACGTCCTGCTCGTACACCGCGCGCCCGTGCTGGTCGGGGACGAGCATCATCACGACGTTCGCCGCCCGGGCCGCGTCCGGCACCGGGCGCACGTCGAGCCCCTCGGCCGCGGCGCGGGCCCACGACCCCCCGCCCGGGCGCAGCCCGACGATGACTGTGACGCCGCTCTCGCGCAGGTTGAGCGCGTGGGCGTGTCCCTGGCTGCCGTAACCGATGATCGCGACGGTGCGTCCGCGGAGGCGTCCGAGGTCGGCGTCGGCGTCGTAGTACACCCGCAGGGAGGAGGTTCCAGGCATTGGTCGCTCTCGAGTTGTTTGAGGTTATTGTAGCTCGCGCGTCGCGCCGCGCACGCCCGACACCTTCAACAGCTTGCGCATCGCCATCTCCACCGTGCCTTCGTCCGCGTCCACGATCACCGTGAGCCGCGCCTCGCCGGCGTCGGCGCCAGGGCCAAGCGTGATGGCCGACACTTTGAGGTTGCGGCGCCGCAGCTCGCCGACCGCTCGGCCCAGCGCCAGCAGGTCCTGATCCACGTGGAGCGACAAGGCGTACGGCATCGCGACGCTCAGTCTCTCACCCCGGCCGCCGGCTCCGCTTCGATCGGCTCGGAGAGCGTGGCGCCGGGCGGAATCATCGGGAACACGTTCGCTTCCTGCTCGATCACGAATTCCACCAGCACTGGCCCCTCGGCCACGCTGGCGCGCGCCAGGACCGGCTCGAGTTCGCTGGCCCGCTCGACGCGCCACCCCGGGATGCCGTAGGCCGCCGCCAGCTTCACGTAGTCGGGGCTCCAGATGGGGGTGGCCGAGTAGCGCTTCCCGTGGAAGAACTGCTGCCACTGCCGCACCATGCCGAGGTAGCCGTTGTTGAACACGGCCAGCTTCACCGGGATGCGCTCCTGCACCATGGTCGCGATCTCCTGCATGTTCATCTGGAACCCGCCGTCGCCGGAGATGGCCCAGACGTCTTCGCGCGGCCGCGCGAGCTTGACGCCCATCGCGGCCGGCACGGCGAAGCCCATGGTGCCGAGCCCGCCCGACGTGATGTGCGTGTTGGGCCGCCCGTAGGGATAGAGCTTCGCCACCCACATCTGGTGCTGGCCCACGTCGGTCACGATGGTGCAGCGGTCGTGGGCGGCCGCGTGGATTCCCGCGACGATGGCGTCGGGGGAGAGGTCGCCGCGGTAGCTGTCGGCGGGCGGCCGGGTCCAGCCGCGGATCTCGGCGAGCCACGCCTCGCAGCTGCGCGGCGCGACCGCGGCCACCAGCCGCTCGGTCACGCCGCGGGCATCGCCGACCAGCGCGAGCGCGACCGGCACGTTCTTGCCGATCTCCGACGCGTCCAGGTCCACGTGCACGATCTTGGCCCGCGGCGCAAAGCCCTTCGTATTGCCGGTCACGCGATCGTCGAACCGCAGCCCGATGGCGACGATCACGTCGGCGCGCTGGATGGCGCGGTTGACGTGCACCTCGCCGTGCATCCCCGGCATGCCGAGGTGGAGTGGATGCGAGGCCGGCAACGCGCTGATGCCGAGCAGCGTGGTGATCACGGGCATCCCGGTCTTCTCCGCGAGCTGGCGCACGGCATCGTAGGCACCGCTCAACACCACGCCGTGGCCGACCATGAGGAGCGGCCGCTCGGCGGCGGCGATGAGGCGGGCGGCGGCGAGCACCGGATCGGCCAGACCTTCCTGGGACCCCGGGCTTGCGCCCGGGGTCAGCCGGGGCTCGGGCTCTCGATAGTCTGTCTTCTGGTTCTGCACGTCCTTCGGCACGTCGATCACCACCGGGCCGGGCCGGCCCTCGCGCGCGATCGCGATCGCCTCGCGCATGCGGTCGGCCAGCTCGGTGACGTCGGCGACGAGACAGCTGTGCTTGGTGATGGGCAGGGTGATTCCCACCACGTCGGTTTCCTGGAAGGCATCGCGGCCCAGCATGGCGCGCGGCACCTGTCCCGTGATGGCGACCACCGGGGACGAGTCCATCTGCGCGGTGGCGAGGCCGGTGACGAGGTTGGTGGCGCCGGGGCCCGAGGTCGCCACACAGACGCCGATGCGCCCGCTGGCGCGCGCGTAACCATCCGCCGCGTGCGCCGCCGCCTGCTCGTGCCGCACCAGGATATGACGGATCTCGGGGGCGTCGCCGAGCGCGTGGTAGAACGGCATGATGGCGCCTCCGGGGTAGCCCCAGATGGTGTCCACGCCTTCCTCCACCAGGACGCGGCAGAGGATCTGCGCGCCGGACAGGAGCTCGGTCACGTCACACCCCCCAGAGGTAGACGGAGTTGAGCGAATCGGCCTCGAGCCGGTCGGCGAAGTGCGCCTTGTTGAGCGCATTGACGAGCGCGCGGGCGCAGGCCTCGACGATATCGGTCGAGGCGCCGTGCCCCGACAGCGATTTGCCGTTCACCCGTGCCTGGAGCGATACCTGCCCCAGGCTGTCGCGGCCCGGCGTGACGGATTGGACGGCGAGGTTGCCCACCTCGATCGGCTGCCCGACGATCTCGCTCACCGCCGCGAACGTGGCGGCGATCGGGCCATCACCCTTCGCCTCGGCCTCGCGCTCACCGGTCCACGGCCCCGTCATCCGGACGGCCGCGGCGCCGCCCTCCGTGCCGCACACCACGCGCAGGTGCGTGAGCTGGTACTGCTCGGGGGCGTCCTGGAAGCCGTCGTGCAGCAGGGCGAGCAAGTCCTCGTCCAGGATCTCGCGCTTCTTGTCGGCGAGCGCGATGAACGTGTGGTACAGCCGCTCGAGCGCGCCCTCGGCGAGCTCGTACCCCAGATCGTGAAAGCGCCGCTCCAGCGCGTGCCGGCCCGAGTGCTTCCCGAGCACCAGACGCGAGGCGGGGACGCCCACCAACTCGGGTCGCATGATCTCGTAGGTGAGGCCGTTCTGCATGACGCCGTGCTGGTGGATGCCCGCTTCGTGGGCGAAGGCGTTGCGCCCGACGATCGCCTTGTTGGGCTGCGGGAACACGCCGGTCACGTGCGACAGCAGACGGCTCGTGCGGTACAGCTCGCGCGTCTCGACGTTGCAGCGGAACGCGGCGACCTGCGGCCGGACGTGGCTCGCCATCACGATCTCCTCGAGCGCGGCGTTCCCGGCCCGCTCGCCGATCCCGTTCACCGTACACTCCACCTGACCCGCCCCGGCCGCGATGGCGGCGAGCGAGTTGGCGACGGCGAGGCCCAGATCGTCATGACAGTGCGCCGAGAGCGTGATCCCGGAGGCACCGGGGACGCGCTCCCGGATGGCGCGGAAGATCTCCCCGTACTCCGCCGGGAGCGCGAAGCCCACGGTATCCGGCAGGTTCACGGTCGTGGCGCCCTCCCTGATCGCCGCCTCGACGACGCGGCACAGGTACTCGAGGTCGGTGCGGCTGGCGTCTTCCGCCGAGAACTCGACGTCGTCGGTGTAGCGACGGGCCCGGCGCACGGCGGCGCGCGCCAGCTCGAGGCAATCGTCCCGGCCGATCTTGAGCTTGTGCTGCAGGTGGATGTCGGAGGTCGAGATGAAGACATGGATGCGCCCGCGCGCGGCCGGACGCAGCGCCTCGCCCGCGAGATCGATGTCCTTGTCGGTGCAGCGCGCCAGTGCGGCCAGCACCGGACGCCGCACCTGCGCCGCGATCTCCTGGACGCCGCGGTAATCGCCGGCCGAGGCCGCCGGGAAGCCCGCCTCGATGACGTCGACGTTGAGCGCGTCGAGCTGACGCGCCACCTGCAGCTTCTCCTCGGGGGTCATGGTATTGCCGGGCGCCTGCTCCCCGTCGCGCAGCGTGGTGTCGAAGATGACGACGTCTCGGACCATGAGCTCTCCTGGACGTGAGAAAACAAAACGCCGCGGATCTCGGGGATCCGCGGCGTCTGCTTGCGTGTCCTACTCTGTTCAGCTTCGCAAGTCGATACTGGCCAGCGCGCCGCGATCCCCGGGTCGTCCAATCAGGACCAGGAGCAGGACCAGCAGCAGGTCCAGCAGCAGACGCGGAAGCATGAAGGCCAGTTGCATGGACGGGACGCTACGCGAGGTGCGGAGCAGTGTCAAGTAGGCTGGGGAGGTCAGGCTTCGACGAGATAGCCTTCGTCCCAGGCCACGTCGAACTCCCCGTGGCACCGCACGCACTCGAGGCGGCGGGGACGGCCCAGCAGCGCAGCCCGCTCGCGGCAGCTGGGGCACACGGCGTAGTGGGCGCCCCACTCCGGCGGCAGCTCACGGGCTCGCTTGGGCCGGGGCACCACGCTCCAACGCCGTGGGGGCTGGGTGACGATCTGGACGAGGTAGTGAGGGACGACGAGCGGCTTGCGGTTGACGTCGAGGATGGCTTCGAGGGAGCGGAGACGCGCTACCCGGTACCAAGCTCCCCGGCGCAGCGCGCAGTTGACGTTCACTACGAGACGTCCCCACTTCATTCCTGTCACGCGGGGAAATTAGCGCCGCCCCCTCCCACGCAACGTGACGCACCGCACAGGACGCGCGGCAATCCGCCATCCGATCACGGATCGGCGTGGTGCCCGACCATCATGTCGGCCATCATGTCGCTGGTGCGGGACCGTATGGTGGCCGCCAGGTCCCGCTGATACACCGTATCGGTGGTGTCCACTTCGGGCCACACCGCCCCCCGGTCAGGCACGAACAGACCCGCGACCGCGCCCATGCCGCCGTCGCGGATCACGTGCCCGGTGGGATTGTCGTATATGGCGGTGAGGCGGTAGCGGTGCGTCGACACCACATGCAGCCCGAGGCGATACCACTTGTAGAAGCGGGTCAGGGGGAACGAGGTGACGCGCCCGGCGCGGTCTGTCGTCGGCGCGCCACTCCACAGCAACTCCCCCGTCGTCACGTCAAGCAGCTCGAGTCTGACGCCATAGTCGTGCAGGTGACCCCCCAGCCCGAGGATGCTACCGGAGATCGACGGGCTCCCCTCCCACGAGCGCTCGGTCCGCCCGGGCGGCAGATCGAACGCTTTGCTGCCCGTTCCCGGGCGGCCGAGCGGGTACTGGACGTCGATGTCCCACGGGTAGGTGCGATACAATGGCCAGGGCCGTCCCCCCGGAGTGTAGTGGAGCACGAGGCGCACGCGCACGCCGTGGTAGGCCTGCGGCATCGCGTTGGCGAGCATCGCGCCGGCGATGAGACGCTGGCCGCGCGCGAGCGGCAGGCCGAAGAGCAGGCGGGGAACCGTGATCGCCGGTGTTTCCTTGCTTGCCGCCAGCAGGTGCATGCCGATGGGAAGGAACAGCTCCCGGCGCTCGGGGTCGGTCAAGTTGAAGTGATGCAGCATCTCGCGCGGCAGCTCGCGCCCGGAGCCGTCCACGACTTCGACGCGCGCGCTGTGCAGCGAAGCGCTGACGGGCACGAGCACCCGGCACAGCGGCAGGCTGACCATGATCTCGCCGCGGGTCGCGGCCGGCACGTCGACGGCCGGAAGCTCGACGACCAGGCGATGCTCGGCCTGATCGAGCAGCACGGTGGCCGGCGGCAGCGAGCCGAGCCCCGGGCCTGTGAGGGCGACGATCAACGCCACGATGAACGAGTCGACGAGCACGCCGGGATCTCCGCACGAGAGACGGCCCAAGATACCGGGTCGCGCCGCTCTGCGCGACGTGCCCGAACTGCGCGGGCTAGCCCTGCGTGGCGGAAACCTGGAAGCTCACCGACACGCGCACCGTGCCCACCAGCGGGCAGTCGTAGACACCGCGTCCCGTTGCGGCCAGGGCGCTGCCGGACCCGGTCCCGTCGAACGTGGAGCCGCTCACGAAGCGGCAATGATTGCGCTGGGCGCCGTCTTCCCACACGTTCGCTCCGCCGCCCGGTGTGTCCGCGATGAACGAGAGAGTGCCGTCGTCCTGCACGGTACCGGCGATGGTGCCCTGCTGGGCGTCGCAGCCTTGCGCGGACTGGATGGCAAAGCTGCCGGAGAAATCGTTGCCCTCCTGTGTCGCGATGGTCAAGATACCCGGGCAGGTCACCGACGACGTCTTGGCCCAGCTGGCGACCGTCGCGACGGCCGTGCCGGCGTAGGAGCCGACAATTCGGGCTGCGGCGTAACGCGCAGCCTCGGTGCGACCGGGTTCGAACAAACGCGGACGGTCGCATGCGAGCAGCGAGAGACCGAGGACGGCCGCGGCCGTCCCGAGACGGGCCGTTTCGTTGCGAATCGAGTACCGCATGGGGATACCCTCCGTTTTCTTGTACGGGGGGCGGTCCAGGCAACCGGCATGCCGCGCGGCGCGAGAGATGCGACGGGGGCGCTGCCTCAAGTCGGGGCGAGAAAGAGACGGAGATTTTCCAGGACGGTGCGGCGCGCGTGCGGCGCGGATGCAGCGCGGTGTGTGGCGGGAGCGTGTAGGAATCGAACCTACCAAGGCTCAATCGAGCCCTAGACGGTTTTGAAGACCGCTCGAGCCACCAGGCCCGATCCGCCCCCGTAATCCCGACAATCTACTGCTGCGACGCGAACGCCCGCAGCATGCGATGCCAGAACTCCAGCGCATCGTAGAAGCTCTCCACAGCAATCCGCTCATCCCGCCCGTGCGCCCGGATGTCGTTGGGATCCTCGAACACGGCCGACACGCCGTACGTCGGGATCCCCGCGTTGCGCAGGAATAACCCGTCGGTGGCCCCAGCCTCCATCACCGGCACGATGGGCACGCCGGGAAACTGCTCCGCCACGAGCCGCTCGAGCGTACCCATGATGGCGGGGGTGAGGGGTGAGGGCGGGCTGCGGATGGGCGTGTACACCGTCCTCACGCTGACGCGGTCGTCGGCCGCGAGGCGACCGAGCGTCGCCTCGACACCCGCCGGCGGCTCACCCGGAAGGATGCGGCAGTTGACGGTCGCCCGAGCCGCCTGCGGCAGCGCGTTCTCGGCGTGTCCGGCGGCGAACATGGTCGCCACACACGTGGTTCGGAGCTTCGAATTATAGAAGGGTATCCCCGAGAGGCGCGCTACCGCGGCGGAATCCGGAGGGTCCTTCAGAACGCCACGCTCGTCGTCCGCCAGCCGGCCGGTGTCGATCGCCGCGGAGCGCTCGAAGAAGGCCCGCGACACCTCGTTCAGCTGCACCGGAAACTGATACGCAGCCAGCCGCTCCAGCACGCCCGCCAGCCGGTAGATGGGGTTGTCGGCGGGCCGAGGAAGCGAGCTGTGCCCCCCCTTGTCGGTCGCTTCGAGGGCGTACGTGGCGTACACCTTCTCGCTCGCCTGCACGGTGAACATCACGCGACGGCCGTCGCGGAGCACGCCGCCGCCCGCGTCGGTATTGAGCGCGAACTCCGCGTCGACCAGGTCTCGATGTTTCGTCACGAGCCACTGGATGCAACTACCGTTCGTCTCCTCGTCCCCTGTGAGGACGAGGATGAGATCGCGCGTCGGCTTGAAGTGGTCGCGCTTCAAGCGGATGAAATTGGCGATCAGCACCGCATCGCCCACCTTGTCGTCGGTGGTGCCGCGCCCGTAGAAGTACCCGTCCTTCTCGAGGAAGGTGAACGGATCCACGGACCAGTCGCTGCGGCGCGCCGGCACGACGTCCAGGTGCGCGAACACGACGATGGGGCGGCCTCCCGTTCCGGTGCCGCGGTAGCGCGCCACGAGGTTCCCGTGGGTCGCATCGGGTCCGATCAGCACGCGCAGGTCGGGCGCGGCGAAGCCGGCGGCGCGGAGCCGTTGGGCCATGGCGCGCGCGGCGCGGGGCGTGTTGCCGAGCGAGTCCGTCGTGTTGATCTCGATCAGCTGCTTGAAGATGTCGCGGGCGAGCACCCGGTCGGCGGGCGAGAGGCCATCCTGCGCCGCGGCACCGGCCGAGAAGAGCGTGCCGGCCAGGACCATGACCACCCTGACGGCGCGCATCTAGCGGCGCCTGCCCCCTAGTCCGAGCGCGTCGACGAGCGACCGGAGGTGGGGCCACTCCGCGAGCGGGCGGACGTCGGCGTTGGAGTCGAGCGCCAGCCCGTTGTCGGACGGGCACGCGGTGGACGTCACCGATTGGCGCTCGGCGCATTCTTTGAGGCGCCACAGCACGCGGCGATGCAGGATCCAGATGGCCGTGGTATCCTGCCGCGGAATGGCCGAGCCGCGGGGCGCGAAAAATGTGACGTGCAGCGTGGGGTCGGTCCGTCCCACCAGCGTCGAGTCGACGCGGATCTCGCCCGCGTACGCCAGGGCGACGGTCGCCTTGGTCCCCCCGGCCCCGAACACGAGCTGGCCCGGCCGCTCGTACTCCTGGGCTTCCGCGACCTGAACCAGCCGACCCGCGACGACCTGCTCGGCATCGAACAGGCTTTCGGCCAGCTCGCGGTCGGCCTCCGGCACCGCCGCGAGCCGATCGGCCGGGATGGGCTTGGTGGTGGCGCCCGGGCACGCCGCGAGCAGCCCCACGCCCGCCACGAGCAGCGCGCGCCTCATCGGCTCACGCGGGCGATCGCGTCGATTTCGACGCGCACCGCCTTGGGGAGGGCGGCGGCCTGGATCGTGGTGCGCGCCGGTTTGTGCGCGCCGAAATGCTTCGCGTAGACCTCGTTCATCGCCGGGAAGTCCGCCATGTCGAGCAGGTACACGGTGGTCTTGACCACCAGGGCGAGGCTCGAGCCCGCGGCCTTGAGGATCGCGTCGAGGTTGTTGAGCACCTGCTCCGCCTGCTCCGCCGTCGATGTCCCGACGATCGCGCCGGTCTTCGGGTCGAGCGCGATCTGACCCGCCGTGAACACCGTTCCGTCCGACACGATCGCCTGGCTGTACGGCCCGATCGCCTTGGGGGCATGATCCGTCATCACGGTGCTCACGACTTTGGGTGCCATCAGAACAGTCCCTCGATCGTTCCGTCCGGGTGCACGCGGATTTTTTCCGCCGCGGGCGACTTGGACAACCCGGGCATCGTCATGATGTCGCCCGCGAGCGCGACCACGAACCCCGCGCCCGCGGACGGGAGGATGTCGCGCACCTGGAGCGTGAACCCGCTCGGGGCGCCGAGCTTCGCGGGGTCGTCCGAAAACGAGTATTGCGTCTTGGCCATGCACACCGGTGTTTCGCCCAGGCCGAGCGCGGGGAGCTGTTCCAGGGCCCGCTCGGCCGCGGGGGCGAACGCCACGCCCGCGGCACCGTAGATGTCCCGCGCGATCGTCTCGATTTTCTCCCGGATGGGACGGCGCGCGTCGTACAGCGGCTTGAACGTCGCCGCTCGGCTGTCCAACAGCTGCAGCACGGCCTCGGCCCCCGCCACGCCCCCCTCCCCACCCCGCTCCCACACCTCGCACAGCTCCACCTCCACGCCCTCGACGGCGCATTCCGCCCGGACGGCGTCGAGCTCAGCCTCCGCATCGCCGACGAACCGATTGAGCGCCACCACCAGCGGGACGCCGAACTTCTTCACGTTCTTAATGTGGCGCCGCAGGTTGGTCGCACCCCGTTGCACCGCAGCGGGGTCCGCCGCGCCCAGGCGGTCTTTCGGTACGCCACCGTGCATCTTGAGGGCCCGCACCGTTGCCACCACGATCGCCGCCTCGGGATTGAGCCCCGCCATCCGGCACTTGATGTCGAAGAATTTCTCGGCTCCGAGATCCGCCCCGAACCCCGCCTCGGTGAGCACGACGTCGCAGAGGCTCAGGGCGAGCTTGGTAGCCACCACCGAGTTACAGCCGTGGGCGATGTTGCCGAACGGGCCGCAGTGGATAAAGGCGGGCCCGCCCTCGAGCGTCTGCACCAGGTTGGGATTGATCGCGTCCTTCAAGAGCAGGGTCATGGCCCCGTGCGCCTGCAAGTCGCTCGCGCGCACCGGCCGCTTGTCGCGGGTCAACCCGACGATGATGCGCGCGAGCCGCTGCTCCAGGTCGTCGAGGCCCGTCGCGAGCGCCAGGATCGCCATGATCTCCGAGCCCGGAATGATGACGAACCGCTCCTCGCGCGTCGGGCCGGCGTTCAGGCCGCCCAGCCCCACGATGATGCTGCGCAGGGCGCGGTCGTTCATGTCGATCGTGCGGGGCCACGTGATGCGGCGCGTGTCGAGGCCCAGTGCGTTGCCGTGATGCAGGTGCGCGTCGAGCAAGGCCGACAGCAGGTTGTGCGCGCTGGCGATGGCGTGGAAGTCGCCCGTGAAGTGCAGGTTGATGTCCTCCATCGGGACGACCTGGGCGTACCCGCCCCCCGCGGCGCCGCCCTTCACGCCGAACACCGGACCCAGAGACGGCTCGCGGATACACAGCGCGACGTTCTTGCCGATGCGGCGCAGAGCCTGGGTGACGCCCACGGTGACGGTCGACTTGCCCTCGCCCGCCGGGGTCGGGTTGATCCCGGTGACGAGCACGAGGCGGCCCCGCGGCTGGCGGCGCGCCAGCGCGGCGAGCCGCACCTTCGCCTTGTATTTGCCGTACAACTCGAGCTCGTCGTCTTCGAGTCCGAGCTCGGCGGCGATGTCGGCGACCGGGCGCAGCTTTGCCGCCTGGGCGATGGCGATGTCGCTCGGAACCTTGGTGGTCGCCGTCACGCAACGCTCGCCGGCTGGAGCGCCGCCGTGACGCGCGCACCGAAGAGACGGCGCGCGTTGTCGGAGGTCCGTCGCTCGAGCGTTTCCGGCGACTCCCCCCGGGCCCGCGCGAGCGCCTCCGCCACGTGCCGCACGAACGCCGGCTCGTTGCGCTTGCCGCGGTGCGGCACGGGCGCGAGGTAGGGCGCGTCGGTCTCGACGAGCAGCCGGTCGGGGGGACAGGCGGTCAGGCGGTCGTTCATTGTCCAGTTCTTGAAGGTGATCATTCCGGAGAACGAAAAGTACGCCGCGATCCGCATTCCCGCTGCAAACAGCGTCGCGCCCGAGCTGAACGAGTGCAGCACGACCGCGCCTCCCGCCGCGCCCAGCATCGCGGCCATGTCGTCGTCCGCGTCGCGGGCATGCACCACCACCGGCTTCCCGGCCTCGGCCGCGAGACCCAGCTGCGCCTCGAAGGCGCGCCGCTGGTCGTCGCGCGGCGAATGGTCGTAATGGTAATCGAGGCCCGTTTCGCCCAGCGCCACCACTTCGGGTAGGGCCAGCAGGTCTCTCAGACGGGCCGCCGCGTCAACCGACCAGCCGCGCGCCTCGTGCGGGTGGACACCCACCGTCGCGGAGAGACCCGGCCGCGTTCGCGCGAGCGCGACCGCGCGGTCGCTCTCGGCCAGCGTCCCCCCGATCACGACGACGTGAGTCACGCCGGCGTCGCGGGCGCGGTCCAACACCGCCTCGCGGTCCGGGTCGAACGCCGGGTCGCCCAGGTGGCAGTGGGCGTCGACCAGCCCCGTTCCCGCCGGTCGCGTCGAGGTGGCTTCGGCTACACCGGCTCCCCGCGGCGGGAACGGGGCCAGCACGTCAGACGGCCGCTTTGGAGCGCGAGCCTCCAGGGGCCGGCGGCGAGGGAGGCCGCGACGACTCCAGCGGCACCGCGCTCCCGGAGCGGAACGCCCGCGCGCCGCGCGCATCCTGACCCGGCCAGCGCTTTTCCACGTACATGAGCAGCGGCGCCGCGATGTAGATCGACGAGAACGTGCCGGTGAAGATGGCGAACGTCATCACCAGGGCGAACGGGCGCAGCACCTCTCCCGCCAAGAGCACCAGCGCCAGCGTGGTGGCCATCGTGGTCCCGTGGGTGAGCACCGAGCGCGGCAGCGTTTCGTTGATCGAGAGATTGAGGATCTCGTACAGGTTCTGGCGCCGGAACTTGCGCAGGTTCTCCCGCACGCGGTCGAAGATGATGATGGTGTCGTTGAGCGAGTAGCCGACCATGGTCAGCACGGCGCCCACGACCACCAAGCTCACCTCGAGGTCCAAGTAGCGAATGAACGCGATCGTGGTGAGGATGTCGTGGAACGTCGCGAGCACCGCGGCGAGCCCGAACCGCCACTCGAAGCGGAATGCCAGATAAATGAGCGTGACGATGAATGAGAAGAAGATCGCGAGGAACGCCTTGCCCTGGAGCTCCCGCCCCACCTTAGGGCCCACCGCCTCGGTGCGTCCGACGCTGTACTGACCCGCTCCGAGGCCGTGGGCGAGCGCGGAGTCCACGGCGGCAGCCGTGGCCTCGCTCGTCCCCTCGGCCCTGGTGCCCACCGCGCCCAGCCGCGTCCGCACCACGTACTCGTTGGGCGCCCCGAACTCCTGGATCTCCGCGTCGCGAATCCCCGCCGCGTCGAGCGCGCCGCGAATGCGGTCCGTCCCCACCGGCGTCGGCGTCCGGACCTGGATCAGCGTGCCGCCGGTGAACTCGATCGAGTAGTTCAGGCCGTGCACGAGGAACAGCGAGAAACCGGGAATGATGATCGCGGCGGTGAGCCCGTAGGCCCAGCGGCGCCATTTGATGAAGTCATAGTTGGCGTTGGCGAAGAGACGGATCATGTCAGACGCTCAGCGTAGCCATGTCCGGCCGGCGCTGCAGCCAGATCATGTAGAAGGTTCGCACCACGAAGATCGCGGTCACCATGGACGCGGCGATACCGATGATGAGCGTGATCGCGAAGCCCTGCACCGGTCCGGTTCCCACGAGATAGAGAATGAAGGCCGTGAGGGCCGTGCTGACGTTGGAGTCGATGATGGCGCTCATGGCGTGCGTGAAGCCTTCGTCCACCGCGGTGCGCACAAGCTTACCGTGCTGCAGCTCCTCACGGATGCGCTCGAAGATCAGCACGTTGGCGTCCACCGCGATGCCCACGGAGAGCACCAGCCCGGCGAGCCCCGGCAGGGTGAGCGTGAAGCCGAAGGCGGCCAGCCCGGCCAGCGTGAACAGCACGTACAGCGTGAGCGCCGAGACGGCGAGCGCCCCCGACCAGCGGTAGTACACCACCATAATGAGGACCACCAGCGCCACGCCGACGATGCCGGCGCGGATCCCGTCGTTGATTGAGTCCTTCCCGAGCGACGGGCCGATGGTGCGCTCTTCGATGATGGTGAGGGGCGCCGGCAGGGCGCCCGCCTTGAGCACCAGCGCCAAGTCCTGCGCCTCCTGCAGCGGCTTCGCGCCGAGCTCGATCTGGCCATGCTGCCCGATCTGGCCCTTGATGACGGGTGGCTGGCCCTGCACGCGCTGGTCGAGGATGATCGCCATGTAGTCCTGCACATGCCGGCCGGTCTCGCGCTCGAAAATGCGCCCGCCGCGGCGCGACAGCGTGAAGTTCACCACCGACTGGTTGGTGAGCGGATCGCGCATGGCCTTGGCATCCTGGAGCTCCTCGCCCGTGATGATGGGGCGGTCCTCGACGGCGTAGAGCGCGCGGTAGCTCCGCGCCGCGCGGGACGATACCTCGTTCCCCCACCTGAGCTCGATGCCCCGGGGAACGAGCCGTCGCACGTCGGGGCGCGCCAGCAGACTTTCGGCCACCGGCACTTGCTCTTCCGGCACCAGATACTCACCCGGAAGCTGGCCCTGGAACAGGAGCGACGACAGCGCGCCCGGCGCGTTCACGTCGCTGGTATCCTTGGCCGCGGGCTTGCCCTTGGCCCGTTTGGCTTTCGCCTTTGCGGTGTCGGCGCCGAACAGCTGCGTCACGCTCGCCGCCGCGGCCGCCTCCCCCGCGGGCTTGACCCCGGCCTGCCGCAGCGTCTTGTCGATGTCGGGCAGTGCGTCGCGGAACAGGTTCTTCATGTCGGTGATGCGGAACTCGAGGAACGCGGTGCGCTGAATGACGCCCTTCGCGCGCGCCGGATCCTTCTCGCCGGCGAGCTCGACGATCAGCCGGTTGTTGCCGACCACCTGCACCACCGGCTCGGTGACGCCGAACTCGTCGATCCGCGTGCGCACCACCCGCTCGGCGCGCCGGATCGCGTCGGCCGGGTCGGGCACCGGTCCCTTCGACTGATCGACCTCGAGGGCGAGGTGAATCCCGCCCTGCAGATCGAGGCCGAGGTTGATGGGGACGCGCCGCACGGTCGTGTCTTTCATGCGACCGGTCGCGGCATCGCGCACCCGCTGAGTGGTGTTCGTCGGGATCAGCGCCCAAATGCTCAAGACCAGGAGGATGCCGATCGCGATGAGGCGTGAGCGCACCGTGTAGAACATGGCGTACCTCTACGCGTTGAGGACCGAGCGCGCCGTGACGGCGTCGCGCTCGATCTGATCGACCAGCGCCTGGCGCGACGGGAACGTCTGTACGTCCCGCAGCCGCCGCACCCACTCCACGGTCACCGTTTCACCGTACAGGTCACCCGCGAAATCGAACAGATGAGCCTCGAGCGCGCGAGCCGTCACCCCGAACGTGGGGCGCGGACCTTGATTCATCACGCCACCATACCGTTTCCCGTTTGCCGTTTCCCGTTTCCCGACTTCCACCCAGACGGCATATACCCCGTCCGGCGGGAGCAGCTTGCGGGGATCGGGGGGCGTAAGGTTGATGGTGGGCACGCCGATCGTCCGGCCGCGCCCCGCTCCGCGCTCGACCGGCGCCCGCAGGCTGTAGCGGCGCCCCAGGCCGCGCTCGGCCGAGGCCAGGTCACCGTGCGCCACCGCGGTGCGGATCAGCGACGACGAAATCGGCTGGCCCCCGTCGGTCACGGCCGGTACCACCTCCATGGCGAACCCGTCCTGGCTGGCGAGGCGGCGCACCAGCTCGATGTCCCCGGTGCGTCCCCGCCCAAACCCGTGATCATACCCCAGCACCAGCGTCTGCATGGCGAACCGCGCCCGCAACACGTCCCGCACGAATTCCTCGGGGCCGAGGCGCGCCAGCTCCGGCGTGAACGCCAACAGCTCGATCCGCTCGACGCCGCGGGCCGCCGCCAGCACGCGCTTTTCGTCGGGCAGCGTGAGCAGGCGCGGCGCCGCGCTCGGGTTCACCACTTCGAGCGGGTGGGGATCGAACGTTACCAACAGGCTCACCAGGCCGCTGGCCCGCGCGCGTCGCACCAAGTCGTCGAGCACCGCCTGGTGCCCGCGATGAATGCCGTCGAACGTACCGACGGTCGCGACCGTCGCGCTCATTCCTCCGCCACCACGACCCGGGGCTTGAGCAGCTCGCCGGCGCGCTCTGCCACCGCGAGCAGCCGGCCGTCCGCGAACAGGGCCACCCGTCCCTCGTCCCCCGTCCCTCCTCCCGCCAGCAGCGGCCGCCCGTGGACCACCGCGTCCCGCTCCGTTGCCGCCAGATCGCGCCGCGGCAGGTCTGCGACCAGCTCCGCCGGGTCCCGTAGATCTTGCCGCGTCACCGCCTCCGGCGCCACGGCCGCTGCCAGCTGGTACGGGCCCACCTCGGTGCGCGTCAGGCCCGCGAGGTGCGCGCCGCATCCCAGCGCCTCACCGACGTCGCGTGCCAGGCTGCGGAGGTACGTCCCGCCGCTCACCCGGGCCCGGAACGAGACGTCGGGCGGCGCGCAGCGGACGAGCACCAGCTCCGCGACCTCGACGCGCCGCGCCGTGAGCGCGACGGCTTCGCCCCGGCGCGCCCGGCGGTAGGCGCGCTCCCCGGCCACCTTGACCGCGGAATAGGCGGGCGGGCGCTGGTCATAGGCGCCGCGGAACGTCGCCAACGCCCGCTCGACCTGCCCCGCATCGATGTCGCGGCACGCGTCCGAGGTCGCGACGGGCACGCCCGTCGCGTCGTCGGTGCTGGTGGTGGTGCCGAGCCGGATCACGCCCTCGTACGCCTTGCTCCACGCCGCGGCGAAGGGCGCGAGTCGCGTGGCGCGCCCCACCACGATCACCAGCAACCCCGCGGCGAATGGGTCGAGCGTCCCCAGGTGACCCACCCGGTCGGTGCCGAGGGCGCGACGCACCGTATCCACGACGTCGTGCGACGTGGGCCCCGCGGGGCCTCCCGGCTTCGCCACGAGCGCCACGCCCGAGATCAGCCCGCGCCCTCCTTGAGGTTCCGCAGGACCTGGTCGATGCGCTGCGCGTGCTCGATCCCGCGATCGAGCTCGAAGTGCAGCTCGGGCGTGGTGCGCAGCGGCAGCTCCTTGGCGACCTGGGCGCGGAGGAAGCGGGCCGCGCTCGCCAGACCTTCGAGCGACTTCGCCTTGTCTTCCTCGCTTCCCATCACACTGACGCGCACCCGGGCGTGACCCAGATCGCCGGAGACCTCCACCGCCGTAACGGTGACGAACCCGACGCGCGGGTCGCGCACGTTGCCGGTGAGAAACTCGGCCACGGTCTGGCGGATCGCCTCGGCTACGCGCTCGGGGCGGTGGCTCGGTCGTCGCATCATGTCAAAAAAAGCTCGTGCTCGTGTCCACGATCCGGGCGCCGTCGGCGGCCTCCACCAGCTGGTCCGCCTCCCGCAGCACGCTCTCGGCGTGCCGGCGGTCCGTCGCCACGACGCACGCCGTCAGCTCGGCGCGCTGCCACAGGTCATGGTGGGCCGTCTCCGCGGCCGAGACGTTGAAGCGGTTGTGGAGACGGTCCTTGAGGCTCTTCAGGACGTGGCGCTTGTCCTTGAGGGAGCGACACGCCGCGAGATGCAGCTCCCAGGTCATGACGCCGACGATCACGCGGGCGTCAGCGAGCGCGCGACCTCCTCAATGCGATACGCCTCGATCAGGTCGCCGACTTTCAGGTCGTTGAAGTTCTCGACGCCGATGCCGCACTCGAACCCCTCGCGCACTTCCCGCACGTCGTCCTTGAAGCGCTTGAGCGAAGCCAGCGTGCCGTCGTACACCTCGACGCCGTCGCGCACCACCCGCACCCGCGCCGTGCGCGGAATCACGCCCGAGCGCACGAAGCTGCCGGCGATCGTCCCCACTTTCGCGATCTTGAAGATCTGACGGACCTCCGCTTCGCCCAGGACCACTTCCTTGCGTTCGGGCGCGAGCAGGCCGGCCATGGCCGCCTTCACCTCTTCGACGGCCTCGTAGATGATGCGATAGGTGCGGATCTCCACCTTCTCCCGCTCGGCCGACGCGCGCGCGTTGGAGTCAGGCCGCACATGGAAGCCGATGATGATCGCGTTGGACGCTTTGGCGAGCAGCACGTCGCCGTCGGTGATCGCCCCCACGCCCCGGTGCACCACCTCGACCTTCACCTCGGGCGTGGACAGCTGCGCCAACGCGTCGGCCAGGGCTTCGGCGGGACCGCCCTGATCGGCCTTGATGATGATACGCAGTGTGGCCGCCCCACCCTCGGCCCGCTCGGCCATGAAGTCCTCGAGCGTCTTCACCCGCTCGAGCCGCTGGCGCTTCTGGGCGATGTCGCGCGCCGCCGCGGCGTCGGCCATCACCTGGAACGTGTCGCCCGCCTCGGGCACACCCTCGAAGCCGAGCACTTGCACCGGGGTCGACGGGCCGGCGGCCTCCACCGTCTGCCCGCGCTCGTCGTACATCGCGCGGACGCGCCCGTAGAACTGGCCACAGATAAAATCGTCCCCTACGCGCAGCGTGCCGTTCTGGACCAGAATGGTGGCGAGCGGCCCCTTGCCCGGATCGAGCGTCGCCTCGAGCACGGTGCCCTGGGCCTTACGGTCGGGGTTGGCCTTCAGGTCGAGCAGCTCCGCCTGCAGCAGGATCTGGTCGAGCAGCTCCTGCACGTTGGTCCCCGCCTTGGCGGAGATCGGCGTGGCGAGCGTGGTGCCCCCGAACTCCTCGAGCACCACCCCGTGCGCCAGCAGGTCCTGCTTGACCTTCTGCACGTTGGCGGTGGGCAGGTCGATCTTGTTGATCGCGACGACGATCGGGACGCCGGCGTTCTTGGCGTGCGAGATCGCCTCGATCGTCTGCGGCATGATGGCGTCGTCCGCCGCGACGACCAGCACCACGATGTCGGTCACCTGGGCGCCGCGGGCCCGCATGGCGGTGAACGCCTCGTGTCCCGGCGTGTCGAGGAACGTGATCGAGCGCGTGTCCTTGAGCTTCACCTGATAGGCGCCGATGTGCTGCGTGATGCCGCCAGCCTCGCCCGCCACCACGTTCGCCTTGCGGACGTAGTCGAGCAGCGACGTCTTGCCGTGGTCGACGTGCCCCATGACCGTCACCACCGGCGAGCGGGACTTGAGCGCGCCCGCGTCCTCCGTCACCGTCTCTTCCGGCGCCGCGACGGCGTACTCTTCCTCGCGCACGGCCTGGAAGCCGAACGCGGACGCGATCAGCTCGATCATATCGAAGTCGAGCCGCTGGTTGATCGTCACCATCTGCCCCAGCTCCTTGAAGGCGAACGCGACGATCTCCTTGGCGGGGACCTTGAGGTTGTTGGCGAGCTCGGAGACGGTGATGAACTCCGTCACCCGCACCAGCGTCTTCTCGCGCTCCTTCTCGTCACGTCGCTTCTGCTCCTCGACGTCGCGGAAGCTGGGACCTTCCTCGCGACGGTGTACGCCCTTGCGCCCCACCGGCCCTTTGATCGAGGCGAGGGTGCGCGAGATGTTCTGCGCCACGGCCTCCTGGTCCACCAGCGACTTCTTCCCCTTCTTGCGCTTCTTCCCCTTGTCGCGTCGCCGCTCTTCGAGCGGGCCCGCGCCGGGGGCCGCGGAGGCCACCGGCCGGGGCGGGACGGCGCCGCCGGGCGCCGCGCTGGCCACCGGCTTGGGGCGCACGGGCGTGGGGATCACGGGGCGCGGGGGGGCGGGGGGCGGCGCGGCCAGCCCGGGGCCGGAACCCGAGGCGGTCGTCGGCGTCGCGAACGGGCTCGTGGCGAGCGGCTCGGGATGCGTCTCCCCGGCCGCGGGCAGCTCCTTGAACAACGCGGCGGCACGCTCTTCGAGCGAGGGTTTCTCCTCGTCGTCGACCGCCTTGGCGGCCTCGAGCACCTCGCGTGCCTTGAGCTCGCGCTCGGCCTCGATGGCGGCTTCGGCCTGCGCCTCCGCGTCCGCGGCGGCGACTTCGGCCGCGGTGCGGCGGCGGCGCTTGGGACGCTCCTCCGGGGCCGCGGCCACCGGCTCGGCGGCGGCCTTGACGGCGCGCCGTCGCTTGGGCGGCGCCGGCGCCTCTTTCAGCTTGCGCTTCTCGCGCTCCCAGCGCGCGCGCATGAGCGCCACCTGCTCCGGCTTGAGCGGGGAGAGATGGCTGCGCACGAAGATGTCCTGCTCCTTGAGCATGCCGATGAGCTGCTCTGCGGAGATGCCGAACTCAGCCGCCAGATCGTGAATCCGCGTCGTCGTCACTCACTCCTCCAAAGACCCGACCAGGCCGCGCGCCAGCGCGGCGTCGACCACCCCGACCGCTTGGACCGGCGGCCTGCCGAGCCCGTGGCCCAATTCGAACGCCCCGGGCCCCCGCACGATCGGCACCCCGCGGGCCCGCGCGAGGCGCTCCACCTTTTCCAGCGTGCGCGGGCTGGCGTCGCCCGCCAGCACGACGCAGCGCAGCGCGTCGCGCTGCAGCTGCGCCCGCACGCCCGCCACGCCGACCACCACTCGCCCGCCCCCGCCCGAGAGCCCCAACCCCAGCAGCCGGACGACCCGCGCGTTCACGCCGCCGGGGCGGGTGCTTCGCCCGGCGCGCCCGCCGCTCCGGGCTCGGGCTCGTCCTCACCGCCCTCTTCGGTCATCTCGTTCAGGAAGGCCATGAGCTTGTCGGCGAGCTCGGGCGTCATGCCGGCAATCTTGTCCACGTCCTCACGCTCGAGATCGAGGATGTCCTGCAGCGTCTTGTGGCCCGCCTGCGCCAGCACGTCGACCAGCTCCACGGGCAACCCCTTGAGCTCGCGCAGCGCGACGTTGGTTGCAGCCTCTTCCTCGGGACGGGGCAGCGGCGCAAACAGCGGTCCTTCCCCGCCCCGCTCCAGCCACTCGCGGCTCGAGTACAGGTCGATCTTCCAGCCGGTCAGCTCGGAGGCGAGGCGCACGTTCTGGCCGTTGCGCCCGATCGCGAGCGAGAGCTGGTCTTCGTCCACGATCGCCTGGATCGTCTTGGTGTCGGGGTCGGAGAACACCCGGGCCACACGCGCCGGCGCGAGCGCCAGCTTGGCGAAGCGCTCCGGATCGGGTGACCACGGCACGATGTCGATGCGCTCGCCGTTGAGCTCGTTGACCACGGCCTGGACGCGGGAGCCCTTGAGCCCCACGCAGGCGCCCACGGGATCGATCGAGTCGTCGCGCGAGGAGACGGCGATCTTGGTGCGGCTGCCCGCCTCGCGGGCGGTGGCGCGGATCTCCACGATTTGCTGCTGGATCTCCGGCACTTCGAGCTTGAACAGCGCCTTGACGAACAAGGGATCGGCGCGCGACAGGATCAGGCGCGGTCCTTTGGGCGTTTCCTCGATCCGCTTGAGCACCGCCCGGATCGTGTCGCCCTGGTGGAAGTGCTCGCGGTGATTCTGCTCGCGGTAGGGAATGATCGCCTCGGCCTCGCGGAACTTCGCGAGCATGACGACGACCTTGCCGCGCTCGATCTGCTGCACTTCGCCCGAGAGGAGCTCCCCGACCTTATCGGCGAACTCCTCCCGAATGCGGGCCCGCTCGCCCTCGCGCACCCGCTGGATGATGCGCTGCTTGGCGGCCTGCACCGCGGTGCGGCCGAACGCCTCGAACGGCACCTCTTCCTCCAGCACGTCGCCCACCTGGAAGTCCTGGTCTTCGAAGCGCGCTTCCTCGAGCGTGACCTGCGAGCCCGGGTCTTCCACGGTCTCCACCACGGTGCGCAGCACGACGATCCGGATCGTGCCCTTGAGCTCGTCGATCCCGATTTCGGCACGCACGTTGGGGCCGTAGCGTTTCACCAAGGCGGCATGCAGCCCGTCTTTCAACAGGTCGAGCAGCTCCGTCCGCTCGAGCTGTTTGGTGTTCGTCAGCTCGCGGATCGCGGAGACTACGTCGCTGGTATTCGTCGTCATGAGTTCCTCGTCACCAATCCACCGCCAAGCGCGCGTCGCGGATCCGCGCGAGCGGTATCGGCTGCGCCTCCGCCCCTTCCCGCTGCAGCACCACCGTCGCCTCGTCGGGGACGGCCACGATCCGCGCCCGCACGCGGCCGAGCCCCGCCACCGTGGCCTGCACCTCCCGGCCCACGAACCGCACCCAGTGCCGATGCCAGCGGAGCGGACGCTCCAGCCCCGGACTCGACACTTCGAGCACGTAGCGGCGGCCCAGCGGGCCGTCCGCATCGAGCCACGCTTCCAACAGCCGGCTGGCCGCGGCACAGTCGGCGACCGACACCCGCCGCGACGCGTCGTCCGCAGGCCACTCGATGCGCACGTGAACGAGGGGCCGCTGCGGCGTGCCGCCGATACGGAGGTCGGCCAACTCGAGACCCAAGACTTCCAGTCGGGACCGAAACGACTCGACGAGGCTGTCGGAGAGCATGACCAAACGCAAAAAAAAGCGCGGGCCGAACTTCGCCCGCTTCAGAGGCGGAATTTAGCCGCCCGCCTGCGGCTGTCAAGCTGCGGCCAGCGGCAGCCCGAGATACGCGATCATGCGCCCGTCGCGCCCGCCCGAGGCGCGGTGCGAAAAAAACTGGTCGCGGTCGTGCGCACTGCACCAGGGAGACGCGCTGATCTGCGTAAGCCCCAGCGCGCGCCCCTGCGCCACCAGCACCTGGCGCAGATCCACCCGGCCCGGCTCCGTCTCGGCGTGGCCGGAGAGCTGCGACAGCACTTCAGAACCTACTTCATAGCACGCACCACAAATTCCTGTGCCACAATGCATTACGATATCCTCCGCGCGCACGAACGCCTCCCGCTTCACGAGCTCCACGCCGCGCTCGAGAATCCGCCCCACCGTGCCGCGCCATCCCGCGTGCAGCAACGCGACCACGCGCTTGTCGGGCGCCACGAGGTATACCGGGATACAATCGGCGACCGTGACGGTGAGGAGCAATCCCGGCGCGCCGGTCGCATGGCCGTCGATACCGTCGAGGATGAGCCAGCCCGATGGGGACGCGCGGTGCCAGGTCACGGCCGTGCCGTGGATCTGGTGCGAGAGCACCAGCCCCGGGAAGCGCGGGCCGAAGGCCGCGCGCACCGCGCGCCAGCGGGTCATCACCTGCCCCACGTTCTCCTCGCTCCACAACCCGAGCGAGAAGCCGCGCCCCCGTGTGGTGATGCCGGCCACCACGCCATAGCGCTCGGCCCATTCGCGCAGCTCCATGCGGGGGACGGCGGAGTCGCCCACGGGCTGCTCGCGGAGGGTGGGACTGGCGGACGGGCGGTCAGGCGGACGGAAGGTCACGTCGGGCATCACCGTCTCGCGCTCCGCTGGTCGGGCTGTCCCTCGAGCCGCTCGATCTGCGCCCCCAGGGCCCGCAGCCGCTCGTCGATCCGCTCGTAGCCCCGCTCGATCTGACCGATGTTGTGGATCACCGACTCGCCCTGAGCCGCGAGGGCCGCGAGCAGCATCGCCATCCCGGCCCGGATGTCGGGGCTTTCGACCACGCCCCCCCGCAAGGGCGAGGGCCCGGCGATCACGGCGCGATGCGGGTCGCACAGCACGATGCGCGCCCCCATCCCGATGAGCTTGTCCACGAAGAAGAGGCGCGACTCGAACAGTTTTTCGAACACCAGCAGCAGCCCTTCGCACTGCGACGCGACCACGATCGCGATCGACATCAGGTCAGCCGGGAACGCCGGCCAGGGCCCGTCCTCGAGCTTGGGAACGTGCCCTCCCAGGTCGGGACGGATGCGCCGCTCCTGACCTGCGTCCACCACGAGCGTCGTGCCGTCGAGCCGCGGTCGCACGCCCAGGCGTTCGAAGGCGAGCAGTGTGGCGCGCAGGTCCTCGCCCCGTACGCCCTCGATAGTGATCGCGCCGTTGGTGACGGCCGCGAGCCCGATGAACGAACCGATCTCGATGTGATCGGGCCCCAGGGCAAACGCCGCACCCTTGAGCGGGCGGCCGCCCTCCACGGTGAGCGTGTTGGTCCCGACGCCGCCCACCTCGGCGCCCAGAGTCGCGAGGAAGCGGGCGAGGTCCTGGACGTGAGGCTCGCAGGCCGCGTTGCGAAGCGTCGTCGTGCCGCGGGCCGCGACCGCGGCCATCAGCGCGTTTTCGGTGGCCGTAACGCTGGGCTCGTCCAGGAAGATGTCGGCGCCGGCGAGCCGCTTGGCCTCGACCTGGTAGGAGGTGCCGACGGTCACCGTCGCGCCCAGCCGCTCGAGCGCCAGGAAATGCGTATCCACCCGGCGGCGCCCGATGACGTCGCCTCCCGGCGGGGGCAGGCTGACCCGTCCGAAGCGGGCGAGCATCGGACCCGCCAGCAGGATCGACGCGCGGATGCGCGCGCCCAGCGCGGGATCGAGCTCGCGCGGCTCGGCCCGCGCGGCGTCCACGTCCACGCTGTTCGGTCCCGTCCACGCGACGGCGGCGCCGAGGTGGGAGAGCAGCTCCAGCATCGTCTCGACGTCACGAATGTGGGGCACATTGTCGATGCGACAGGGCCCCTCGGCCAGCAGCGTGGCCGCGAGGATGGGGAGTGCCGCGTTCTTGTTGCCCGCCGGACGAATGGTGCCCTTGAGCGGGCGACCGCCCGTCACCGAGAAAGACGGAGGCATGGGTGAGGCAAGCTATGCGGCGGCTTGCGCCGACGTCAAGCGCGCGCGAACGTTCGCGCGTGAACGTGAGCCCCGTGCTCGCGCTCGCGGGACTCGCCGCGATCGGCCTGCTCGCCACCCGGCTGCCGCGCCCGGCGTGGCCACGCGTGGCGAGCCTGGACCCGCTGCTCGGGGCGGGTGGTCCGCTCGTCGCCGTCGGCCTGGTGCTCGGACCGGGCATCGGGTTCCTGAGTCCTGCGCTGTTGCGCGCGCTCGCGCCGGTCATGGCGCTCGCGCTCGGCTGGATCGGCGCGGCGCTCGGCGCGCGGTTCGAATGGCGCTACGTGCGGCGCATTCCACGCGACGTCTGGCTGCTTGCCGGGCTGTCGGCCGCGGGAGCGTTCGCGGCGGTGGC
>Ga0209239_1000313_pt1 | contig 27469 bp, 21 predicted proteins | sample GraSoi013_2_20cm_FD_185824 | JGI IMG/M metagenome (GOLD analysis project Ga0209239, IMG submission 185824) | Grasslands soil microbial communities from the Angelo Coastal Reserve, California, USA - Sample 10_02_2013_2_20cm (SPAdes) (version 2) | ecosystem: Environmental > Terrestrial > Soil >...
TTGGCTTTCCGAGACCCTGGACGATCCGCATTACCGCAACTTTGTGATCGACCTGCAGGCCCGTGGCTTCGAGATCGCCTTCCACGGCGCGACAATGCAGAGCAGCACGCGCGAACGGACGGCGCGGGCGCTGGAGCGCTTCCGCCGCACCTTCGGCGCGCCGCCGCGGGTGCACGCGAACCACTCCTACAATCGTGACAACTTGTATTGGGGCGCCGAACGGTTCGACGATCCGGTGCTGCGGCTCCTCTACGGGAGGGTCTTCGGGCAAGCGTCCGACCTCTACCAGGGCCACCGCCCGGGCTCGCCCTTCTGGTGGGGCGATCTCTGCGTCGAGCAGATCGAGTACGTGCGCAACCTGACGTTCTCCGAAGTCAACCTGCTCCGCGTCAATCCCTCCGTACCCTACCGGGACCCCAGTCGACCCTACGTGCGCTGGTGGTTCTCGGCCTCCGACGCGGGAGACGTGCACGAGTTCAATCGCCTGTTGCGGCCGGAAAACCAAGACCGGCTCGAAAACGAGGGCGGCGTCTGCATCGTGGCGACACACTTCGGAAAGGGGTTTTGCCGCGACGGCAAGCCGCATCCAGAGACTCAGCGACTCCTGCGATCACTCGCCGCACGCAACGGCTGGTTTCCGCCCGTCGGGGACCTGCTCGATTGGCTGCGTGCGCGACGCGCGAGCGATGGGCTTCCGGCAGACGAATGGCGTCGCATGCAGTGGCGGTGGGCACGCGACACCGCGGCGCGCCGCCTCACGGCGCGACCCCGGACGCACACGAGCCCTACAGGGATCCGCTGAACGGGATGAGATCGCTGCGACACACCGCGAACCAGGACGTGTCGCACCGCGGCTCACGTGAGTCAGACCGGAGCCTCCGCGAACACTCGGGCCCAGCGCAGGCGCCAGCGGGTGAGGTCACACCCGTGCACCCAGGCCCGCCACCCCAAGGCGTCGTGATCGCCCCCGATGTCGATGCGTTGCACCTCCATGAGATCCGTGTGGGGGTAATTCTCGCCGCCGAAGTTGGAGAGGCACGCCTCGTACCCTGATTCCCGAACGATGGCCCGGCCCTCCGCGGAAATGTCGTCCCGACCGCCGAACGGGTACGCCATGGCCACGACGCGGCACCCGAGCTTGGTCCGAATCGTCGCTCGAGGCTGGACGATCTCCCGCTGCAGCGTCTCACCGGTACAACCCGCGAGTCGCGCGTGGCTGACCGTGTGCGCGCCGATCGTCCAGCCGTCGTCGCACAGCGCTTTCAGCTCTTCCCATCCCATGAGGTCGAGGTGCGCACGGACGGGGTTTCCGTCGTCGTGCGACAAGCGCTCCCCCGTTCCCACCAACCCCGTGCAGACGAAACAGCAGGCCGGTAGGGCATCCCGAGCGAGGATCGAGCGCGCCAAGTCCCATACGTTGCGGTATCCGTCATCGAACGCGAGCACCGCCAAGGGGCGCCTGAGTCGGATCCCGTCGCGCAACGCGTCCAGCCCGGTCTCCAGGCTCACCACCGTGTGATACCGGCGGATGTACGCCACCTGCTTGCGGAACGCGTCCGGAGAGACGGTCAGGTGGTCACGACACAGAGCCGTTACACGGTGGAAGGTAAAGACTCGAACTGGGTGACGGCGCCGTAGTGTTCTGACCAAGTCGCGCACCGGGCGACACAGCACCAGCCACGCGAGCAGGGCTGCCGCCTTCGCCATGGCGCGGCCGTCGCGGATCCGCCGTCCCCACCGTCGGAGGGCGAGCCGGAAGGCCAGGATCGCGCGCTGCTTGACGGTGGGAAACCGGAACGTGCGTCCACCGGGCGGCTGTGGCGTGGCGACCCAGGTGCCCGCCGCTACGAGCCGCAGCGCCCCCACCAGCACGCGACACCCGAGCTCCCGCGCCCGCGCCTCCACTTGGGCGAGCGTGTCGGTCTCATAGAGGGGCGCCTGAGCCGCGGCGACCACCGGACCGGTATCCAAGCCCTCATCCACCCAGTGTACGGTCGCCCCGATGCTGCGCGCGCCCGTGTACAGCTCCCAGAACCCGGGCGGCGCGCCACGATACTCGGGTACATGCCCGAGATGCAGGTTGAGCGTGCCGAGCCGCGGGATGCGGAACAGGGCTTGACGCAGGATCGGCGCTCCGATTGAGAGACCGAGATCGGGCTGCCACGCCCGGACCTGCTCGAGCACCACCGCAGAGTGCAGGTCCAGCGATTCGAACGTCTCGCTGGGCACCGAGGGACCGCCGTGCGGCTCGGAGCCTGGACGCGACAGGCAGCGTCGCACGATCGACGCTCCCAGGAGACCCACGCGATAGGGGATGAAGATGAGTCCGTGCTTGGCGATGTTCCGCCGCAGCCGTCGCAACACGTCGCGCGGACGGCGCGAGGCGACCTGCCGGCACACGACAACCGCGCTCAACCCGGGCGTCTCCATGACGATCCGCCACCATGCTGACCGCTCGAGGTTCGGATCCGCCGTGAACACCGCGACGCGCACGGCCTTACGCTCTGCCCGAACGAAGGGCCAACGCCGTGGCGAGCTGCTTGACGCACCGCTCGATCCGCGCGTAGGCCCGGTCACACACCTCCGGGTCCTGCTCGACGGGGTCTTCGATCGCACGGGACATGACGGGCATAGGATCCAGGTCGCCGAGCAGCAGCACATCCCGCGTCGCGCGCCCGAACCGCTCGCAAATGCTGCGGCGCTGCAGATCCTCCATCACGACAATGAGATCGGCCGCGCGCGCCAGGTCGGCGACCACCAGCTGGGAGGTGTGTCCGGCGAGATCGATCCCATGACGCGCGGCGGCGGCGATGGCGTGGGGCGGCGAGGGCCGGCCGTGCGCCGCAAAGCCCGCCGACTCCACGCGCACGCTCCCCGCGCCCCGGAGGTTGAGCTCCCGCCGCAATACCGCCGCGGCAAATGGGCTGCGGAAGATGTTGCCGCTGCACAGCACCAGCACGCACACCGGCGGCCGGCGTGCCGTCAGCGCGGCGAGCGCTGCCCGGTGGCGGGAGCGGTGTAGGAGTCGATCGGGCATGCGGCGCAACCGTCCAAGCAGGTCAGCCACCCACTTCCGTCGCCTGGAGACGCGATCAGTCTCCGCACCGGACGATCCGCCGGCACCACGGCGGGACCGCACTCGCGCGGGTGGGTCGTCGGGCGTAACGAGCCGGTCGCGCAACGTCATCAGGCGGCTCGCACGCCCCCGCCATGGCACTTGGCCGAGAGGAAGCGAGCGATCGCTGCGATCGAACCCAAGTTCCGTTCCGTGATTTCCTCCTCTTCCAGCGTACAGCCGAACTCGCGCTGCAGAAACCCGACCAGTTCGATCACGCCGATCGAATCGATCACGCCGCCCCCGAACAACGGATCCTCGTCCTTCAGCGGCCAGTCGGGCCGCATGTAGAGGAAGTTGTCACGGACGTAGGCTCGCGTGCGGTCCGCGATCACCGCCGGAGTCAACTCTCGGGTCTCGTCGCGCATGGTCCTGACCTCGGGGTCACACGTCAGGCCGCGGCGGGGGCTTCTGCCGCCGGCCACACTCGGGCGGTCGCCGCGACGCGCGCCCGGACGGGCTCCGGCGCGCCGAGAAACTCCCGGTGCCACAACTCGGTCGAAAGAATCGCGACGAGCGCCTGGCTCTCGCGGAATCCCTCCGCACGCCCCGCACGGCAGCGCCGCACCAATCCCGCGACCGCCTGTGGATTGAAAATCCCCGTGCGCGCGAGGCTCGCGGGCTCGAGCAGTTCCTCGACGTACTCCGCCGGCCGCCCGTCAAAGAAGGCAGGCACGTCCGGCGCTCGGTATGGCTGCTTGCGTCGGCGGGTGACCGCGGGCGGCACCAGATCGGTGCCCTCCCCCCAGCGGCGCAGGATGTCCTTCTCCCGCAGGCCGCGCAGCTTGCTGCGCGCGGGAAGCGCCGCAGCGAACTCAAATAGCCGGTGGTCGAGATACGGGACGCGGGCCTCCACGCCGTGCGCCATCGCCATGCGGTCGCCCTGCGAGCTGAGCAGATACGACGAGAGCAGCGTCGTGATCTCAAGATACGCGGCCCGGGCAAGCAACGACCAGGCCCCGAACCCAGTCGGTAGCGAGGCGCGTAGCTCGGCCAACGGGTCGAAGGCCCCGAGTCCAGCGCGAAACTCGGTGGAGTAGAAGTCCTTGATGCGGGCGGTGAGCTGGAACCGCGGCAGGTGCGAAAACAGCGGGTCGTCGGGCGCGCCGGCGGTCGTGAAGTAGCTCCGCCAGAAGGCGCCCTTCCCCGCACCGGGAGCGATCCCCGGATACAGCCCATCCAGCAGGCGCGGGAGCCAGCGCGATGCCGGCCGCTGCCAGCACAGCAGCCGGATGATTGCCTCCTTGAAGAGGTCATAGCCGAGGAACACCTCGTCCGACCCCTCCCCCGTGAGTACCACCTTGATACCGTGCTCCTGGACAATCCCCGAGAGCAGATATAGCGGAGCCGGCGCCGTCCGGACGAGCGGCGTCTCGGTGTGCCGGATGACGTGCGGGAAGACGCGGGCGATATCACCGCGCCCGATACGCCGGACCGCGTGACGGCTCCGGACCTCGGCCGCGACCGCCCGCTGATAGGCGCTCTCGTCCAGCGTCGGATCCTCGAAGGTCACCGAGAAAGTCCGCAGCGCGTGCGGCGAGCCCACCGCGGCGAGTGCGCACACGATGCTCGAGTCGATGCCGCCGCTCAGGTACCCGCCGACGGGCACGTCCGCCTGGAGTCGCAGGCGCACCGCCGAGCGCAGCAGCTCGTCCAGCGCGTCGAGCGCGTCCGCCGGCTCGGCCGCGGCCGCGGCGTAGTCGAGCGCGTAGTAGCGCCGCACCGTCAGCCGCCCGTCCTGCCACCGCGCGCAGCAGCCGGGCTCGAGCGCGCGGATCCCGCGGAACGGAGTGCGGGGAGGGCGCGCCGCCCAGAACGTGAACACCTCGTCCAGGCCCTGGGGATCGAGTGCGCGCTCCACTTCACCGGTGACCAACAGCGCTTTCACCTCAGACGCGAAATACAGATCGCCATCGCGCTCCGTGTAGTACAGGGGCAGGATCCCGAAGCGGTCTCGCGCGAGAAACACGGACCCCGCGCGACGGTCGTAGATGGCGAACGCGAACTGGCCGTTCAGGCGCTCCAGCATCCGCTCGCCCCACTGTTCATAGGCGTGCACCAGCACCTCGGTGTCGCTCCGGGTGCGGAACAAGTGCCCGCGGGCCTCCAGCTCGCCGCGCAGCGCGAGGTGGTTGAAGATCTCGCCGTTGTAGACGATGAAAACGGTGCCGTCTTCGTTCGTCATCGGTTGCGCCCCGCGCGCCAAGTCGATCACGCTCAGCCGGACATTGCTGAGACCCACCCGGTCGTCGGCGTGCAGCCCGAAGCCGTCCGGCCCGCGGTGCCGGATCGCGTCCGCCATCCGCTCCAGGAGCTCTGCGGAGACCCCCGTGGGACGTCGGCGAGCGATCCCGGCGATGCCGCACATCAGGTGTTCGCTCCGACGTCCGGCACCGGCGCGGCCAACAGCGAAGTGAGGTGAAGCGGACGTGTGACGGCACGCTTGTGCTCGATCTCCCGATAGGCGCGCTCGATCTGCTCGAGCCGATACCCCAAGTCGGTCGCCACCGTGGCGGCGCTGCGGCCTTCGTTCCGGGCTTGCAGCACCACGTCCAGTGTGCCCAGCGGCATCGAGAAAAAGAACTCCTCCTGCGTCTGCGGCAGCGAGTACGTGTCGGTGGTGGGCGTGCGCGCCCGGATCGCCACGGGCACTCCGAGCGACTCGGCCAGCTGGTAGACCTGGCTCTTGTACAAGTGCGCTATCGGCTTCACGTCCGCGAGACCGTCCCCGCCCTTGACGAAGAACCCCTGATCGTATTCGAGGCGGTTGGGCGTGCCCAACACCGCGTAGTTCAGCCGGTCGGCATGGTGGTACGCGAGCATCGTCCGGACGCGCTGCTTGAAGTTCGTGGCGGCCACGATCTCACGCAGCTCGCGCGCGGGCAAACGGACCTTCCGCAGGCCTTGCCCCGGGGGCTGTACGGCAATGAAGCACACGTTGAGGCGGTCAGAATCGAGGCCGCCCCCCTCGAGCACCAGCTTGGAGCGCCAGCCCGGGCCATACTCGGGGACGAGGCGGCGGACCGCGGCGTCGCGCTGCTCGTAGCATCCACACGCCTCGAGGATAGCCGTGACGTCCTCGACGACGAACTCGATCGCGAGGCGCCCCGCCCAGTCGCGGGCCAGCGAGAGACTCTGGGGGTCCGACTCGCGCTCGGGCAGGCCCAGCCCCAGAACATGCCCGGGGCCCACGGCCTCCACGGCGAGCGCCGCGCACACCGAGCTGTCCACGCCGCCGCTCATCGCGACGACGATCCCGCCGCGCCGCAGCGTCTCCCCGATCTGGACCCGCAGGGTCTCCGCGATCCGCCGGGTTTCGGCAGCCGCATCGAGCTCCAGCCGGTCTACGATTGTGGTGGGCACAGCACCTCGCGTGCAGTATGGAAATGCATGGCGCCTCGCAGCGTCTCCGGTTGCAAAGTTCGAGCCCTCGGCGTGACATCGGCGCGCCGGGGCCGATGGCGGCGCTCGCGACACCGCGTATCGGACGACGCCTCAACGGGTTCCGCCAGCCGACACGGTTTCATCTAGAAGACCATGTCGCGCCTGCGCCACATGCGCCTTGCCGTCGTTTGCGGTGGCCGCGCAGCGAGACGAGCATTGGGCTTGCCTGCCCTGGTACACTCGTTGCAACACTGCGGCCAAGCATTCACGGGGGTGCTCGTTGTCGATCGATGTTTCCGGCGGACCGGGCGTCGTGCCCCCTCCGCTCAACGCGGCGCTCCTCTTGTGGCAGAGCGCCGCCCGCCGCGGCGACCGGGTCGCGATCGTGGAACGAGGCAGCACCGTCGACTATACCGCCCTGCGCGAGCGTGCGGCGGTGCTCGGCGCTGCCCTCCGCGCCGCGGGAATGGGGGCCGACGACCGCGTCGCGATCCTGCTCGAGCGAGGTCGGGACGCGGCGGCGGCGTTCTTCGGCACGCTCGCTGCGGGCGCGATCGCCGTCGTCGTGAACGAGACGCTCCGTCCGCGCCAGATCGAGCATGTGCTCGCCCACTCGGGGGCCCGTTGTCTGATCACGACGGGAGACCTGCTCGCGCGGCAACCCCGGCGGCTCTCGACCGACGCGGTCGTCCTCGACGCGAGCGCCATCCACGGGCGGGGCGACCGCTTCGCGCCGGTCGCCCGGCGAGACGACGACGTCGCCCAGATCGTGTACACATCCGGGTCTACCGGCCTCCCGAAAGGCGTGGCCGTCAGTCACGCCAACCTCTGGGCCCTGACCCGGGCCGTGGTCTCCTACCTCGGCTTGACTGAGACCGACCGACTCGCGAGCCTCCTGCCCTTCAGTTTCGTGTACGGCGTGGGGCAACTCTTGTGCGCAGTGGGTGCCGGGGCGGCCCTCGTCGTAGAGCGGTCGCCGCTCCCCCAGCAGATGATCGAAACGATCCGCACGGAGGGCGCCACGGTACTCGCGGCCGTGCCACCGTTGTGGACCAGGCTGTTGCGCGTGCCTGCGTTGGTCGAGGCCCCGCTCCCCCGGCTGCGGGTGATGACCAATGCCGGCGGACACCTCCCGGTCGACGCAGTGCGCGCGCTGCGGCGGGCGCAACCCGGGGCGCAGCTGTACTTGATGTACGGACTGACCGAAGCGTTGCGCTGTACGTATCTGCCGCCCGAAGAGGTCGACCGGCGGCCCGATTCGATGGGCCGCGCCATTTCCGGCGGCGAGGTCTACGTGCTGCTCGAGGACGGCACGCCGGCCCCGCCCGGGGAGATCGGCGAGCTGGTGTACCGCGGCCCGACGGTAACGCTGGGCTACTGGAACGACCCGGAGCTCACCGCACAGGTGTTCCGCCCCAATCCGCTGCGACCACCCGGCGCCCCCGACGCGGAGCGCGTGGTCTTCTCGGGCGACATCGTGCGCCGCGACGACGCTGGGTTCCTCTACTTCGTGGGGCGGAGGGACAGGATCATCAAGACCATGGGATACCGCGTCGGCCCGGACGAGATTCTCAGCGTGCTGTATGGGTCAGGCCAAGTCGCGGACGCGGTGGTCGTTGGGGAACCGGACGAGGCGCGCGGTGAGTGTATCGTCGCCTACGTCGTGCTCGCCGAGCAGGGATCGCTCGAGCAGCTCCAGACCTATTGCGGACGCGAGCTTCCGCGCTACCTACAACCGGGGCGCATCGAGGTGCGCGACGCCCTGCCCCTCCTCCCCAGCGGCAAGCACGACGTGGCAGCTGTGCGCGCGTCGTCGGGCCACCTCTGAGGCGACGCCCCGAGGCACTGCGCCCGCACCGGTCGCCCTATCGGTCGCAGTCCAGACTGGTGATCTCCCACAGGCGCACCGAGCGCAGCACGGACTCACCGGTCGCTGTCAGAGCAGTCGCGACGATCGACGCCGCGTCCTCCCGCGGAAGAAAGCCGGCGTGGCGTAGCTCGCTGGCGAACTGTGACTCGGCTACGGTCCAGACCTGCAGCCGAGTGCACCCCTTGGCGCGGAGCGACGCGACGAGACCGCGAATCAGCCGGGCCAGTGGCAGACCGGGGTCTCGGTACACGGCCTGCAGGTCCGCGACACCAGAGGAGTCGGGCCCGCGCACCAGCAAGCCGGCGGCGAGGGCACCCGCGTCGCCATTTCGCGGCAGCGTGAACCACCAGTCCGACGCGCCAGGATAGCCCTCCATGCGCATCGCATACCGGGCGCTGCCGTGATACGGTCTGAGCCGCGGGGAGTCGCCCGCGGGGGCCTCAAAGCCGGCCGTCGAGACTTCCGCAGCCGGATGCCCGACGAGCGCGACCGTCCCCGGGCTCCCCGTCACCACGCGAACCCCCGCGTGGAACAGGCGGATCGCGCCATCCAGCAGCCGCCGGCGGTCGCCCACCGGCAACACGTATCGGGTGAGCCGGCCGACCCGGACGAACCCGCACATGTCCATCACCGCCTTGGCCTGCTCATTGGGATCGGTGTAGACGAAGTCGATGTCACCGCGTGCCTTGGTGTCTCGCTTGGCGCGCCGGATCAGCGCGTGGGCGGGGAAGAAGCTCCGATAGGGCCTCGCGACGAGCGCGTTCATCATCAGGCCGCCGACCACCTCCCGCTCGCCGAAGCGAAACCGCTGCGGGAAGCAGGCGACGTGCATCACGACCTGCCCGGCGCGATCGCGCCCGACCCAGCTCACACCACCGGCCCGGACGCCGGCCGGGTACGCCCGGTCGAAGAAACCCGGGAATTCCGGCCGCTCGTGCGTCACGAACAGCTGCTTGATGGCCTCTTCGTGATCGAGCGGATTGACCGCTGCAATCGTGAGCTCCAAAAGCCCTCCGCGAACACGTGTTGCTCATGCGCCACAACCATCCAGGCGCTCCACCCCTCCGGACGCGCTGGCCGGATTCCTGCAACGAGCAAAACTCGGGCCGAACGGAACGGACTTGAGATGCGATACTTGGTTACTGGCGGAGCCGGCTTCATCGGCTCACACCTGGTGGAGCACCTTGTCGCTGCCGGGCACGACGTGGTCGTCCTGGACGACTTCTCGACGGGGCGGCGGGAGAACCTCGCCGCCGTGGCGGATCGCGTCCACCTGCTTGAGGGCAGCGTCACGGACAGCGAGGTCTGCCGGGGCGCGATGGCGGACGTGGACTGCGTGCTGCATCAGGCCGCGGCCACGTCGGTCCAGCGCTCGTTAGACGAGCCCCTCGCCACGCATCACGTGAACGCGACCGGGACGCTCAACGTTCTGGTCGCAGCGCGCGCCGCACGCGTGCGGCGGGTGGTCTACGCCGGCTCCACGTCGGCCTATGGGAACCCCGTGACGCTCCCGAACTCCGAGGATCACGTCACCCGTCCGATGTCGCCGTATGCCGCGTCCAAGCTGGCGGGCGAGGAGTACTGCTCGGCGTTCCATGCGGCCCACGGGCTCGAAACCGTCGTGTTGCGGTACTTCAACATCTTCGGGCCGCGCCAGGATCCGCACTCGCAGTACGCGGCTGTCGTGCCGCAGTTCATTGCCGCGGCCCTGCAGGCTGAGCCGCCGACGATCTACGGTGACGGCAACCAGACCCGCGATTTCGTCTACGTCGCGAACGTGGTGCACGCAAACGTGCTCGCCGCGCGCGCGCCGGCCGGGCGCGTCGCCGGTCAGGTGTTCAACGTCGGGTGCGCGCAGAGCGTGAGCATCAACGATCTGTGGGACCGAATCCAAACACTCACGGGCGCGCCGGTCTTGCCGCGGCACGTGGAGGGGCGGCCCGGTGAGGTCAGGAACTCGCTCGCGTCGATCGATAAGGCACGCGAGCTCGTGGGCTACGAACCGGTAGTGGATTTCGACCAAGGACTGCGGCAGACCGTCGCGTACTACCGCGCGCACCGCCGGGACCGCCGGCGCGTGCGCGCGGCCTGAGATCCCTCCGCCGGTCAGCCTGCCGCCACGCGGTCCAGCATTTCGCGCAGCTCGTCCAGGCTGAAGGGCTTGCGCAGCACCGGTCGGTCGGCGCGCTCCAGCGCGTCGCGCGTCTGAGTCGAAATGGAGTCACCTGTCGTGAACACGATGTGCTGCTCGCGCCCCTGCCCTTCGCTCCGCAGGTGATCGAACAGGTCGAACCCCGTATGCGCTTCGTCGAGATGCACGTCCACCAGTAGCGCATCGTAGCGCGCGTCCCGCTGGGCGAGGCGCTCGGTCGCCTCGACGAAGCGGCCGGCCGTCGTGACCTCGTGGCCGAGCCGCCTGGCCAACAGCGCCATGGCGCGGCGCACCGCTTCCTCGTCCTCCACCACCAGCACCGAGAGTCGCCGCACGGCCGACCGGGCGGCGGCTCGCGCCACCGCGTCGGCGCTGCCGGCGTCCACCGGGAGCTCCAAGGAGAGCCGGGCGCCGCCCCCTTCCACGTTCTGCATCCAGATGCGGCCGCCCATGCCCCGGACCAGGCCGAAGCTGATCGCCAACCCGAGCCCGGTGCCGTGCTCCGCCTTGGTCGAGAAGAACGGCTCGAACACGCGGTCGAGGATCTCGGGCGGCACGCCGGGACCCGTGTCGTCGACGGTCACGAGCACGTGATGGTCGCTCGACCGAGCCGTGATGGTGATCTGGCCGGGGCGGCCCGTGTTCTCGATCGCCTGCCGAGCGTTGACGACCGCGTTGAGCATGACCTGCTGCAGCTCCTGCGGGTCGCCCGCGACGGCAGGGACGTCGTTCGGGACGGAGACCGTCGCGCGGATGCGTGCTTTCTTGAGGGCGCTGCGCTGCAGGGCGAGCACCCGTTCGGCGATCTCGCCGAGATCGACGGCGGTCTGCATGCGTGGCCGCTGGCGGGCGAAGTCGAGCAGCGTTTGGACGATGCGACCCGCCCGCATCGCTTCACTTCGGATCACCTCGGCGCTTTCCTCCAAATCGGCCTGATGAGGGTCCAGCGCGAGCGCTTCGCCGAATGCGGCGATTGCAGCAAGCGGATTGTTGAGCTCGTGTGCAACACCCGACACCAGCGCCCCGAGCTGCGACAACCGGTCGGCCTGGAGCAACCGCTGCTGCAACAGCATCTCACGCGACACATCCAGCGCCAGGAAGAGGAGCTTGGGCGCCGCGCGTACCGGATCGACGTTCACGACCACGGCCCGCACCTCGTGCGCCGGCTCGCCGGCGAATTCGAGCGTGAGCGCCACCTCTTGCCGCCGCGTGACGGCGTGGCGCAGCGCGGCGGCGAGCAGACCCTGTTGCGACGAGGGGGTCCACTCCGCCAGCGCCCGGCCACGCAGCCCCGCCGCATCCGCCCCGCCCAAGAGCTTCGCGCCCTCAGGGTTGGTGTCGAGGATGTGACCGTCCGGCGCGAGCACCAGGGCGGGCGTGGGCAGCGAGCTGAACAGCTGCAGATACAGCCGCCGCTCGGCCTCGAGCGCGCTCAACAGCTGGGCCGCGCGCGACTCGGGCGGGAGCTCCTCGTGCACCGGCCGGAAGGCCAGGGTGAGATGATCTCCGGGCCCGCGCGTGACCCGGGTCTCGAGCAGGGTCCCCGCGGACTCGGGCGCTCCCGCCGGCGCCAGGAACGTGCGGGGCGTTCCGTCGGCCAGCACCTCTCCGAACACTCGTTCCAGCTCGGTGCCTTTGGCCGCCGGGAAGGCGATCCAGATGCGCTGACCCAGCACCCGGGTGGCCGGCAGCGCGGTTATCCGACTTGCCCCTGCCGACCACGCGGCGATCGTCCAATCGGGACCAATCGCCGCCACGCCGACGTCGAGACTGTCAAGGACACTTTTCGCTTCCATGGATGCGCTCCCACGACACACAGCGCCCCGTTGGCCTGATCGCGGGCGCAACGGGGCTAGGGTGAGTTCCCACGAACGATCGCCGTTCGCTGGTACCAGGGTGTGTGCGTCCCCGCTCCCCTGTCAAGCGGTGTGGGGCGATGCGGCGACGCAACAGTACCGCAAGCGGCAGGCCGGTCGTGCCCGTTACACTCGTCGCAGCTTCCAGCGGCCGCGCCGGAAGATCGCGGCGCTGACGACAGCGACCGTCGAGAACGCGATCGTGACCGCCAGGGCTACGCCGCGGGGTCCGAGCCCCGCGTGGCGCGCCAGCAGGTACGCCAACGGGATCTCCCATAGCCAAAAGCACCCCAGGTTGATCCACGTAGGCGTCCAGGTGTCGCCCGCGCCGTTGAACGACTGCGTGATCACCATTCCGTACGCGTAGAACAGGAACCCATAGCTGATGGTGCGCAGGCACAGCTCGGCGATCGGGGCTACCGCGGGGTCAGCCGTGAACACGCTGACGATCGGCCCGGCGAAGGCCACGAACAGGGCCCCCACGGCACCGAGACACAGCATGTTGTAAAACCCCGCGAGCCACACGGCCCGCTCGGCGCGCTCCGGTCTCCCGGCGCCCAACCCCTGCCCGACCAGCGTCGCCGCCGCATTGGCGAGTCCCCACGACGGCAGGAGAGCGAACACGATGACCCGGATCGCGATCGTATACCCCGCCACGGCGTCCGAGCCGAAGCTCGAGATGATGCGCACCAGGCCGATCCAGCTCGCGGTCCCGATCAACACCTGCAGGGTGCCCGTACCGGAGAGCCTGAGCATCGTCTGCATCACGGCAGGTTGGAGCTTGAGCTGGGCGCGCCTGATGGCCACGCGACCGTCGCCCCGCCACAGGCGGTACAGCTGGTACAGCACCCCCGTGCCGCGCCCGATGGTGGTCGCGATGGCCGCGCCCGTGACACCGAGCCGCGGGAACGGTCCGAGTCCCAGGATCAGGCAGGGCCCGAGCAGGATGTTGATCGAGTTCGCGAGCCACAGGACGCGCATCGCGATCGCGGCGTCGCCGGCGCCGCGGAAGATCGCGTTGATCAGGAACAGCAGCAGGATCACCACGTTGCCGCCGAGCATCACGCGCGCGTAATTGGCGCCCATGGCTTGCACCGAGCGGCTCGCGCCCATCACGGCGAGGAGGCGCGGCGCGAGCGCGACGCCGATCACGCCGATCACCGCTGCCGCCAGGAGTCCGAGCGCGATACCCTGCACCGCCGCCTCGGCTGCTCCTTCCGGGGCTCCCTCGCCGATGCGCCGCGCCACCATTGCGGTCACGCCGATTGAAAGCCCCATCGCCGCGGTGTAGATGAGGGTGAGGAGGGACTCGGTGAGTCCGACCGTGGCCACGGCGTCCGGGCCGAGGTGCCCGACCCAGAACACGTCCCACACCGCGAACACCGACTCCATGATCATTTCGGCGACCATGGGAATGGCGAGCAACACGATCGCCCGGCCGAGCGGGCCGGAGGTGTAGTCGTGGTGGGAGCCGCGCAGCGCCTCCCGGACCGTGGCCCACCAGCCGCCGGCCGGGGACTCCGCCGTCACGAGGGCTTGGTGCGGTCGAGCTGAGGCTGCACGTACTTGATGTAGCACTCGGGGCAGATACCATGGCTCAACAACTGCTCGAAGTGCTCCTCGATGTACTGCTCGAGCGGCTCCCACTCCTCCTTGTCGTTGCGAATCCGCTTACAGTACGAGCAGATAGGGAGCAGCACCTCGAGCTGCTCGATCTCCTTGCGCAAGCCCAAGATACGCTCGGCCACCTTGAGCCGGGCGCGCAGCTCGTCGGGGTCCACGGGCTTGGCGATGAAGTCGTCCGCCCCGGCCTCCATGCCTGCCAGGTACTGCTGCTTGCCGCCGCGCGACGTGACGAGGATGAAGTAGACGTACGGCTCGCGCGTGCGGGCGCGGATGCGGCGGCACAGCTCGGGCCCGTCCATCTCGGGCATGTACCAATCGGAGATCACGATGGGAACGCGCGCCAGCTGCAGCAGCTCCCAAGCCTCACGGCCGTTGGGCGCGCTCCTGGCCTCGTAACCGGCCGCCTTTGCGAGCGCGCCCAGCTGGGCGCTGGACACTGGGTCGTCATCAACGACCATCACGGAAATCAGGTTACCCATCCTGGCCGCCTTTCGTCGCCGTTCGAAGATAGTCGAGCACGGCTCGCGCCTCGCCGCGTACGTGCTCAAGTTTGTCACGTGCCCCGGCCAAATCGCCATCCCGCGCCGCGCGCTCCATGTCCTCGAGCAGCGCGGCGAGGTGGCCCGCGCCGATCGTCCCGGCGGCCGACTTGAACGCATGCGCCGCCCGTTGCAGCGGCTCGGCGTCGGTGCCGCCGGCCGCCGCCACGAGCGCTTCCAGGCGCTGCGGCAGGGTGGCCACGAAGGTCTCGAGAATCCCGTCCACCGCCTCGCCCGCTCCTGCTTCCTCCATCGTGCGACGGAAGGCCGCGAGGTCGACCGCAGGCGACGGCGCCGCGGCGGTGTCAGCCGGTTGGGCGCCCCGCCCTTCGACGGCGGCGAACAGGTCGTGCGCCTTGAACGGCTTCGCGAGATAACCACTCATCCCACGCGCCAGACAGCGCTCGCGCTCCCCGCTGAGCGCGTGCGCCGTGAGAGCGATGATCGGCAGCGTCCGGCCCCGGGGCAGGGCGCGGATCTGCTCCGTCGCCTCGAACCCGTCCATCTCGGGCATCTGGATGTCCATGAGGACGACGTCGTACAGCTCGCGGGCGACCGCGTCCACCGCTTCGCGACCGTTGCCCACGACGTCCACCTGGTGCCCGCGCTTCAACAGCATGGCCGTCGCCACTTGCTGGTTCACGGGGTTGTCCTCCGCGAGCAGGATGCGCAGCGCGTGCCGCGACTCGGCGATGGAGTGGCGGGTGACGAGGTCGGCCGCGCCCGGGGCCGACGCTCTGCCGGCCAGCACCGTCCCCACGGCCTCCACCAGATCCGCCCGGGCGATGGGCTTGGTAAGATATGCCTGGATCCCCAGCTGCCGGCACCGCTCACCGTCGCCGCGTTGCCCGGCAGAGGTGAGGATCAGAAGCCGGGTCTCCGTCAGCGCGCGATCGGCGCGGATGGCGGTCGCGAGCTCGAAGCCGTCCTGGTCGGGCATTTGCGCATCGAGGATGGCAAGGTCGTAGGGCGTTCCCGCCTGGGCGGCGCGGCGCAGTGCCTCGAGTCCGGCGTCCGCGCGGGGCGCTTCGTGCACGGCCATCCCCTCCGCCCCCAGCATGTCCCGGACGATCCGCCGGTTGGTTTCGTTGTCATCCACCACCAGGAGCCGGCGCCCCCCGAGGGAGACGGACGTGCGAGCCGCGGCTTGCGTCGTCCCCTCAATCGGGAAGCTGATTGCAAAGCTGAACTCGCTGCCCCGGCCGACCTCGCTCGTGACCGCGAGCTCACCGCCCATCAAGGCCACCAGGCGCCGCGAGATCGCAAGGCCGAGTCCTGTCCCGCCGTAGCGGCGCGTCATCGATGCGTCCGCCTGGGTGAACTCTTGGAAGATGGTGCCCACCTGCCCCTCCGAGATGCCGATCCCCGTGTCCCGCACCCGGAACTGCACGGACGCCTGGTCGCCGTCGCGCTGCAGCACGCCGGCCGAGACGTCGACCTCGCCTTGCTCCGTGAACTTGATGGCGTTCCCGATCAGGTTCATGAGCACCTGGCGGACACGGGTCGGATCGCCCCGCACCATCTGCGGGACGTCGGGCGGCACGTCCACGGTCAGCTCGAGATGCTTCTCGCGTGCCCGAACGGCAAGCAGGGTGGCAGTGGCATGGACGACCTTGGGCAGGTCGAACGGGATCGATTCGAGCTCGAGATGCTCCGCTTCGATCTTCGAGTAGTCGAGGATGTCGTTGAGGATGGTGAGCAACGCCTCGGACGACGTACGCACCAGCTCCAGCGCGCGGCGTTGCTCGGGACCCAGCTCCGTGTCCAGTACCAGCTCGACGAAGCCCAGGACCGCGTTCATCGGCGTGCGGATCTCGTGGCTCATGTTGGCCAGGAACGCGCTCCGCGCGCGGGCGACGCGCTCCGCCAAGTCGCGCGCCTCGCGCATGGCCGCTTCCGCCGCCTTGCGCTCGCTGATGTCCTCGTACAGCGCGACCAGCGCGCCGTCGGCGGCGGCCTTCACCGCGGCCGCCGAGAGCCGGACCTGGATGCGCCGGCCGTCTTTGCGCATACGCTCGACTTCCACGCGTACGGTCTCACCACGCCGAACGCGCGTCTCGAGATCACTCGACTCGGGGCGGAGGGATTCCGGCACGATCAGCCCGTCGATCCCGGCGCCGACGACCTCGGCCGCGGCGTACCCGAACAAGCCCTCGAACGCCGCGTTCACGCTGCGCACGGCGCGCTGGTCGTCCAACACGGCGATGGCCACCGGCGTGCTCGCGATCAGGGCATCGAGGTAGGCGTGCTGGCGCGCCAATTCCTGCGTCGAGCGCTCCAGCAGGGCGGCCGCCCGGACGCGCTCGGCGAACGTGCGGTGGGCACGCCGATGCACGCGGTCCATGCCCCAGGCGAACATCGCGATCAGCGCGACGGCCAGGAGATGTGGCCGCGAGTGGCCGTGCAAGAGCATGCCGACGGGCACGGGGGCCAGGACGGTCAGCAACAGGTACAGGAAGCTGCGCCGGTCGCCGACCAGGGTGCCGGTCGCCCCTGCGACGATTCCGGCAAGCACCACGAGGATGAGGGCCGCGTCGTCCAGGCCCAGTGCCGGGATCGCCGCCGCGGCGCCGAACCCCCATGCCAGCCCGACGCCGGCGACGGTCAGGCGCACGCCCCGCAGCGCCTCCTCAGGTGATGCCGTGCGCTGGCTGAGGCCCAGCCGCCACCAGGTGCGCAGGGCGGCGGCGGCCGCCACCGCGCCGACCCATCCGATCGTGACCGCGAGCGGCAGGGAGTCCCACACCAGGGCTGCCACGATCAGGACGAGGACGACGTGCAGCGCCTCGGCCAGCGGCCCCCCCGCCAGCAGTTGGCGGAGCGCGGCACGTCGCACCTCGGCTTCTACGCGGGGCGCCTCCTCGGCGGCGAGCGCCGCCGGATCTCGAGACATGACTCTATTTGGGGTAATCACGGTCGGTTGCGCAACATCGCGGCACGAGGGAGGCGGGGCAAGGGCGTTTTTGCGGCACGGTGGGGTGCCGGTGCGACATTTTCTGTTGGAGGGAATCCGTCACGCTGCCTTGGTCAGTGAGCACGTGCTTGCGGTTGGCGCAAATCTTGATGCGCGCGACGACGACTCAGGGAACGCGCAAATCGTGACCCACAACGAAAGGCCCGCAATGCTGTTCTACCTGCCGATCGCCCTCACCGCGCTTGCCACGACCCTCTACCACATCGCCCAGAAATCGATCGTGCCCGGCGTGCACCCCATGGTGTCTTTGGTGATCACCTACGCCACGTCCCTCGTGGCGTGTCTCGTCGTGGTCCCCTTCGCGCCCGGCGGCACGACGTTCGTGCGCTCGCTCAAAGACTTGAATTGGGCCACCTATGTGGTCGGACTGTCGATCGTGGGAGTGGAGCTGGCAATCCTGCTAGCCTATCGCGCCGGCTGGCGCATCAGCCTCGCCTCGGTGGTGGCGAACGTCGCAACCGCGCTGCTGCTCGTGATCGTCGGCGTCGTCGGCTACCGGGAGCACCTCGCGGCGCGACACGTGGCGGGGTTGCTCATGTGCCTCGGGGGACTGGTCCTGGTAGCCCGGCCGTAGCGAGGGCCAGTGCTTCGTGTACTGCCCGGTCCACCGCCCCCAGCAGCTCGGCACCGGGCCGCCCGTCCGGAAACTGGGCGCTCGTCGCATACACTCCGTTTGCCACGACCGTCGCGCCGAGGCTCGCGAACAGCGGCCGCAGGCCGTGGTCCACAGCCAGGGAATGGGCAGCGCCATGCCCCGTCACGATCGGCACACCAACCTTGCCCATCAGGCTGTCCTGCGGCAGCAGATCGAAGAAGAGTTTGAGCAGCCCGCTGTAGGTGGCCCGGTACACCGGCGTCCCCGCGACGACAATCCCCGCCCGTGTGGCCGCCTCGATCGCCGCCGTCACCGCTGCATCGGTTCCCCGGCCGAGCAGCGGCTCGGCGGCCAGCGCCGCGAGGTCCACCAGTTGGGTCGTTGCGCCGCGCGCCGCGAGCCGGCCCAGGGCGTACTCGACGAGCACGCGCGACTTGGACGTCGCGGACGGGCTGCCGGAGATCCCCACCACCGCGAGGCCCTTGGTCGAAGCGCTCACGCCGGCAAGATCCGCCTCGCCTGCGGGGCCGGCAAGCCCTTGGCGGCGTCCCCTCCACTCGACATCGTAGTGACACCGTGACCTCGCTCGTACCCAACCGCCCTCCCCTGCGGCTCTCGCCCAGCGCTCTCGTGCTCGTGGCGGCGAACCTCGTCCCGCTCGCAGGCGTCCTGTTCATGGGCTGGAGCGTGTTCGCTACCCTGCTGCTCTTCTGGGTGGAGAACGTGATCGTGGGGGTGTTCAACGTCTTGCGCATGCTCGTGGCACAGCCGCAGATCGGGGCGATGTGGGCCGCGAAGCTGTTCATGATCCCGTTCTTCACGTTCCATTACGGCATGTTCGTGACCGTGCACGGGGTGTTCGTGCTCACGCTGTTCGGGGGTGGGTTTGCAGGGAGAGGATTTCCCACGCCGGCGACATACGTGCACGCGGTTCAGATCGCGGGGATCGCCCCGGCAGCCTGGGGGCTCGCGCTGAGCCACGCGGTCTCGTTCGCGTTCAACTACATCGGCACGGGGCAATACAAGTCGGCGCTGGTTCCGGCGCTGATGTTCCGTCCTTACGGTCGGGTCATGGTGCTCCACGTGGTGATCCTGGGCGGCGGCTTCCTCGTCGCGACGCTCGGATCACCGTTGCTCCCGCTCGCCCTGCTCGTCGTCCTCAAGACCGGGCTGGATCTGTTTGGGCATCTGCGGGAGCACGCCGGAACTGCCGCCTCCCCCGCGCCCGATCTCCTCGGCCTGGTCTAGGAGACCCTCCAGCGAGAATGGCTTGACGAGGAAATGCTCCGACGCGAGGAACAGCCCCATACCCTGCTGGCCGGGGCGCGCCTCCGAGCTGATCAGCACGAACCGGCCGCGCAGCTCCGGCCGGAGCTCCAGCGCATGCTCCCATAGCCATAGCCCACCACGCTCCGGCATGTTGAGATCCGTGATGACGGCGTCGAACCGTTCGGCGCGGACGGCCTCCAGCCCCTCGACCCCGTTCGTCGCCGTCGTGACGCGGGCCCCCCGGCGCGCCAACGACCGGGCGATGGCTTCGCGCATGGCGGCGTGGTCTTCGACGACAAGGATCGACAGCGTGTGCGGCTCTTCCCTGTGGCGTGCGCGCAGTTGGGCGGCGCCGGATGCGACTCCCAACGGCCGATACTGCAGGCGCCGTCGCATCAAGCGTGCCCTGGCCATCCGGATCTTGCGAGAGGCGTTGCACGACCGCCACGCTCGTACCGACCAGGCTGTTGGGCTTATCAGGCACCACCGCCGGCTCGAGAGTTCACCACCGCAGAATCCAAGGCATCACGCGGGCCAGCCGCCACTTGCTCACCCTGCTCGTCGGGCTCCCCGATCGTCCAGAGTGCCGCGTGACGTACCGGGCCCGCGCCGATGAGAACCCAGCCTACAACCTGGTCGTGATTGTTCAGCGCGACTGATTCACCCGCCGGGTTCGCCGGGAGGTTGATCGCCGCACCGGCCTGCCATAAGTAGCAGAATCCCCCCGGCAGACTTGCAATCGCCCTGATCGTTCCCACAACCTGGCCGTGGTCATTCAGCTTGAGGGAGCCGACAAAGAATCCGCCTCCCCCCTTTGGGTTTCCGAGGTCGGTCATCACCCCGTCCTCCCACAGGAAGACATGGGTTTCCCCCGTAGGCGTGCTGCTCAGCCCGGCAATCTGGCCCCGACGATTCACCGCGTGCGCTCGGCTCGAGGGTCCGCCGAGCGTCCCGAGGTCGGTCATCGCGCCACTCTGCCACAGGAAAGCGTGGGTCTCGCCGGTTGCGGTCCGACTGCCGCCCACGATCTGGCCGCGGTCGTTCATGGCGCCGACCTGACTCTGGTCCCCACCCAGCGTCCCGAGGTCGGTCAGCGTGCCGTCCTGCCACAGGAAAGCATGGATCGCGCCCGTCGCCGTGACGCTGTTGCCGACAACTTGGCCGACCTTGTTCACCGCGATGGCGAGGCTCGAGGGCCCGCCGAGGGTCCCGATGTCGGTCATCATGCCACCATGCCACGAGAACGCGTGGGTCGCGCCCGTGGCCGTTGCACTACTACCGATAACCTGGCCGCTCTCGTTCAACGCGCGGGCTTCACTCCGGTCTCCGCCCAGGGTCCCGAGGTCGGTCAGGATGCCGTCCTGCCACAGCATGGCCACAGTCACGAAGGCAGCGGTGAAACGGTTGCCAGCCATTTGGTCGTGATTGTTCACGGCGACTGGGCCGAAGGTCCCGAGGGACGTCATCGTGCCGTTGTCCCACATGAAGCCCCTCATGACCGTGCAAGCCGAGTCGCTCCACCCGACGACGAGGCCGCGCTCGTTTACGTCGAGGGCCTGACTCGATGGGAACAGGCAGAAACCCGGCCCCGGGCCCAAGGTCCCAAGGTCGGTCATCGTGATGGTGGGAGCGGTAGGCACCTTAGCAAACAGCAACGTCGATCGCGGCGGTTCGGTCAGTGCCTGGCAGGCGCTGAGCACGACGGCGACAGCGAAACAGCAGGGGGCGAAGAGCTTCACAGTGGGGGCTCCGAGAAGAAATGCGTGTGCGCGACTCTACGACGCCCCCGCGAGCCGCAAGTCTCACGCCACCATGCTGCAATGTCGCCCAGCACACATCGTTCTGAAGGACAGACCGCCGGTGCCTGCGACAGGAATCGCACAGTGGCTACGCAGCATCATCGGTGGCGCGGTCGCAGCAAGCTGGCGAGGGCCACATCGTGGTGGCTGGACAGACTGGAAAAGCGAGCGCAGTGTAACCCCGGTCACGCCCGACACCACAAGGGATTCGTTGGATGCAGGGACGGCGCTGTCCACGTGGGATTCCGTGTTCGAGCCGTATAGGCCATGAGACAAGTCGTCAAGTTCTTCGTGCTGACCTACGCCGTGATGTGGGCTTGCTTCATCTCGGTCGCGGCGGCGGGGATTCCCGTGTACGCGCCACTCGGTGGTGTACTGGTGCTGCTGGGCACCTTCGCTCCCTTCCTGGTGGCTCTCTGGCTAACAGCGCGGACCGAGGGAGACGGAGGCGTGCGGGCCCTGCTGGGTGGCGTCCTCCGGTGGCGAGTGGCTGTGCGCTGGTACCTGTTCGCCCTCGCCTACATTCCCGCGATCAAGCTGACTGTCGCGCTGGTCCATCGCGTGGCCACGGGCGCGTGGCCGCATTTTGGCGACGAGCCGTGGTATCTCATCCTGGGGGCAATCGCCGTATCGACGCCCTTCCAGGCGGGAGAGGAGATCGGCTGGCGCGGCTATGCGCTTCCCCGCCTGGCGACGCGCTTCGGACTCGCGCGCGCGAGCCTCCTGCTCGGGCTCATCTGGGCCTGCTGGCACCTACCTCAGTTCTTCATCCCCGAGGTCGACACGTACGGACAGTCATTTTTCGTGTTTGCGTTGCAAGTAACCGCGCTGTCCGTCGCGATGGCGTGGCTCTATGCGCGCACCAACGGAAGCCTGCTGCTGGTCATGCTGCTGCACGCGGCGGTGAACAATGCGAAGGACATCGTCCCATCGGCGCTGCCGGGGGCCAACAGCACGTTCGGGCTGAGTGCTTCCCTGGTTGCATGGCTCACGGTCACGCTTCTATGGATCTGCGCCGCGTACTTCCTGGCAAGCATGAGACGTCAAGCAGAGACGTCACGCGTCACCGTCACGCAAGAACGTCGAACGGAACCGTAAGATGGGTGCCTACGATTCCGTTTAACGCCTTCGGGTGACGTCTTCGCGAGACGTCTTTGCTCGACGTCTTTTTGCTGTTATGGGCCTGAGTGGAGTTGAACCACTGACCTCACGCTTATCAGGCGTGCGCTCTAACCACCTGAGCTACAGGCCCTCAACGCCCTACGAGTCCGACCCGGCCGCTAGGCTTCGCAAAGCCCCAGATCCGGTGCAGCTAATCCGCACAACTTAGCGGCATGTTGCTCAGTACGGTACTCGGGTGACGCCCCTGTCCTTCACTTGCCAAGTCGGTGCCAAGGACTCGATCATTTGACCATGGCGGCGCCGGTGCCTCGAAACCCGTGATACCCGCGCTCACCGCGGCGCTGGGCGTTGCGGCGTGGCTCGGCGCAGCGCAGCAGCCGCAAGCGACGCTCCAGTGGGGCGGCGACGCCGAGGGCGGCGCGCCCTTCGTCGAAGCCGACCCCGGCGACCCGTCGCAGGTTCGCGGCTTCGACGTCGAGGTCGCGGAAACGATCGCGCGGAGCCTGGGCCGCCGCGCCCGCTTCGTGCAGGTGCAGTGGTCCTCGATCGATCAATCCGTCGAGCGGGGCGACTTCGCGATCGGCCTCTCGGGCGTGGAGGACACGCCGGCACGCCGTGCGCGCCACGCTGTCACCATCCCCTACTTCGAGTTCCGCGAGGTGCTGGCCGTTCGTCCCGACGACCGGGGCCGCTGGTCCGACCTGGCCGCTCTGCGCGGCCGACGGGTGGCGACGCTCGGCGCCACAATGGCATACGACATCCTCGTCGCCGCCCGCGATTCGCTCGGCCTCGTCGCCGCGTCGTACGACGACGACGTGCACCCCTACTCGGACCTGGTGGCCGGTCGCGTCGACGCCGTGCTCCTCGACCACATCATCGCGGCGCGCGCGCGGCGCCGGTTGGGCAGCGAGGGGCTCGTGATCGAGCCCCGCGCGGTCGCCGTCGGCCACTACGTCGGCGTGCTCGCCAAGGCCGACTCCGCGCTGCGCGACTCCGTGGACGTAGCCCTCCGCGCGGCGATGCGCGACGGAACCCTCGAGCGGATTTTCCGGCGGTGGCAGGTGTGGGACGCGAGTCAGGCGGCGCTGTTTCGGCGGATCGCGGGCTCGGGACCCGCGGTAGCCGTAGATACAGCGGAGCGTCGCGCCGCTGCCGTGTCGGCCTATCTTCCCTCGCTCGGTCGGGCTGCGCTGGTCACCGCAGTGCTGTCGGTGCTGTCGATGGCGGTGGCCGTCGTCGTCGGTGGGGTCGTGGCCTCCGGTCGGGTCTACGGCCCAGCGCCCGTGCGCGTGCTCATGACCGTGTACGTCGAGCTGATCCGCGGGACACCGCTCCTGCTCCAGCTCTTCGTCCTCTATTACGGGCTCTCGGGCGTGGTACGGCTGCCGGCGTTTCTCGCTGCCGTCCTGGGACTCGGGTTGAATTACGGCGCGTACGAAGCGGAGATCTACCGTGGGGCGCTCGAGGCGGTCTCGCACACGCAGCTCGAGGCGGCGCGCACGCTCGGCTTCTCCGAGGCGCAAATCCTGCGATTGGTGCGCGGGCCGCAAGCCCTGCGCTACGCGCTCGCCCCCATGACCAACGATTTCGTCGCCCTCTTGAAGGACTCGTCGCTCGTCTCCGTGCTCACCGTCGTGGAGCTGACGAAGCAGACCGCCATCTATGCGACGAACATCGGAACCTGGATCGTGCCCGGCATGTTGTGCGCGGTCGTATACCTGGCGATGTCGCTGCCGTTGGCGCGGCTCGGGCGGCGCCTGGAGCGGCGCTGGCGCACGGCATGACGGCGCTCCTCTCGGTCGACCGACTGCATCTCGGCTACCACGGCCGGGACGTGCTGCGGGGATTGACGGTGGAAGTGCGGCGGGGGGAGGTCGTTGCGTTGATGGGGCCCTCGGGCGCCGGCAAGACGTCGGCGCTGCGGGCGGTGGCCGCACTCGTGCGGTTCGACGGCGGACGCATCGTGGTGGACGGCTTCGCGCTCGAGCCGGGCCCGGTGCCGCCCGAGTCCCGCCTCAAGCCGCTGCGGCGGCGTGTGGGCCTCGTGTTCCAGGGTCACGCGCTGTTTGCGCACTTGACCGCGCTCGAGAACGTCGCCCTCGCGCTCAGGCACGTGCTGGAGCGACGCCGGGAGGAGGCGGACGATACCGCGCGGCGGCTGCTCGATTCGCTGGACGTGGGCGTGCGCGCGGCGGCGCTGCCGAGCCAGCTGTCGGGGGGCGAGGCGCAGCGGGTGGCGATCGCGCGGGCGCTCGCTCCCGATCCGCCGCTGCTCCTCATGGACGAGCCCACCGCAGCCCTCGACCCGGCGCGCCGGGGCGCTCTCGGCCGGACGCTGCGCCGGGTCGCGGCCGCGGATGGCGGGCGCGGCCTCTGGATTGCGACACACGATGTGGAGTTCGCGCGCGCCTGCGCGGATCGCGTTGCGATCCTCGCGGACGGGATGGTGGTAGAAGCGGGATCGGCGACGGAGGTGCTGGATCGGCCCGGCCATCCGGCGACGCGCGCGCTCCTCGCCGAGGCTGCCTCCCCCTAGGACCGGTCTTCACTCCCAATCCCGGCGCGGTCCCTTCTTCGGCCGGAACTCATCGTCTTCCTCGTCGTCGAACTCGTCGTCCAGGTCGTCGTACTCGTCGAGATCGTCCAGGTCCTCCTCGTCCAGCTCGTCCTCGTCCAGTTCGTCGTCGAAGTCCTCGTCCAGATCCTTGTCCTCTTCGAAGTCTCCGAACTGCTCGTCGCCGAGACTGTCGCCGCGACGCTTGAGCGACCAGTCCGACGTCTCACGGGACAACATTGTCACCCCCAGCTAGGGTTGCGGTTGTTGTTTGAACGAGCTACGACTCTTCGGCCGACCGCGCGTTCCGCGCCAGCTTGCGCCGCTCGGTCGCGCCCAGCGCGCGCTTGCGCAGCCGGATGGACGACGGCGTGACCTCGATCAGTTCGTCGTCCTCGATGTATTCCAGCGCCAGCTCGAGCGTCACTTGCCGCGGCGGCTCCAAAATGATCATCTCGTCCGACGCGGTCGTCCGCATGTTCGTGAGCTTCTTCTCCTTGGACGGGTTCACGTCCATGTCCCCCACCCGCGCGTTCTCGCCCACCACCATGCCCTCGTACACCGGATCCCCGGGTTTGACAAACATCGTCCCGCGCTCCTGCAAATTGAAGAGCGCGTATCCCACCGCCACCCCCTCCCGGTCCGCCACCAGTACCCCGCGGCTCCGCCCCTGCAACGGGCCCGCCCATGGGCCGTAGTCGAAGAACCGGTGGTGCATGATTCCCGTCCCTCGGGTGTCGGTCAAGAACTCCGAGCGGTACCCGAGTAGCCCCCGGGCGGGGATCTTGAAGCGCATCCGCACCATGCCCACCCCGGGGTTCCGCATGTCGAGGAGCTCCGCACGACGCGGGCCCACCTTCTCCATCACCACCCCCAGATACCCCTCGGGGCAGTCCACCATCAGCTCCTCGTACGGTTCCAGCCGCTCCCCGTTCGGCCCCTCTCGTGGAATGATCCGCGGCCGGCTCACCTGGAACTCGAACCCCTCGCGTCGCATCGTCTCCATCAGGATGCCGAGGTGCAGCTCTCCCCGACCCGAGACGGTGAAGGTCTGGGGGTCGTCCGTTTCCTCCACTCGCAGAGCCACGTTCTTCTCGAGCTCCCGAAAGAGGCGATCGCGCAGCTGCCGGCCCGTCACGAACTTCCCCTCTCGCCCGGCGAACGGCGAGTCGTTCACCTTGAAGTCCACCGAAATCGTGGGCTCCTCCACCGCGATGCCCGTGAGCCGCTCCAGATAGTCGGGTGCCGTCACCGTCTTGCCGATCTCGACCCCGACCAGACCCGCGAGCGCCACGATGTCGCCGGCCGAGGCCTCCTGGACCTCGACCCGCTCCAGCCCGTCGAACGAAAACAGCTTCACCACTTTGGCCTGCTCGTACGGCGCATCTCCCAGAGGACCAGGCTCGCCCAGGGGAAGTAACGCGACCGTCTCGCCGACCCGGACGTGCCCCCGCTCGATCCGGCCGATCGCGATCCGGCCCAGATAAGAGGAATAGTCGAGCGTCGAGACGAGCATCTGAAACGGCCCGTTGGGGTCGGCCTGCGGCGCCGGGATCGTGTCCAAAATGGTCTGGAACAGAGGGTTGAGATCCGTCCCCGGGGCCTTGAGATCGAGCGTGGCGGTCCCCGCGCGGCTCGATGTATAGAGGAAGGGGCAATTGAACTGCTCGGGCGTCGCCTCCAGGTCCAGGAACAGCTCCAACACCTCATCGTGCACCCGCAGCGGCTCGGCGTCCTGGCGGTCGATCTTGTTGACCAGCACGATCGGCTTCAGACCGAGCGCCAGCGCTTTCCCCGCCACGAAGCGCGTCTGCGGCATGGGGCCCTCGGCGGCATCCACGAGCAGGAGGAAGCCGTCGACCATACGGAGAATCCGCTCCACCTCGCCGCCGAAGTCGGCGTGGCCCGGCGTGTCCACGATGTTGATCTTGGTATCGCCCCACCGCACCGCGGTGTTCTTCGACAGGATGGTAATCCCGCGCTCGCGCTCCAGCGGGTTCGAGTCCATGACCCGCTCGTTGACCTGCTGGTTGGCGCGAAACACCCCGGCCTGGCGGAGCATCTGGTCCACCAGCGTGGTCTTCCCATGGTCCACGTGCGCGATGATGGCGATGTTGCGGATCTGCAAGGGGCTAGGTCCTGACAGTACCTATGTGAGGGGCGCCGTCTGTGAGGGGCGCAGTATAGGAAGGTGGTGTCGAAAAGACAAGCTCAGAAATCACCAAGCAGAGGGCCAGGTTATTCGCAGGTCGGATCCCGCTCCATCTGCACCGTCACATGACTGATGCCCATACCCCCCAAGCACGCCTGGACGGCTTCGAGCACCCGCTGGTTGTCCGCCGGGTTTTGGACGACCAGGTGGCTGCTCATCGCGATCACGCCGCTGGTGACCGTCCACACGTGGAGGTCGTGCACCGACGCCACGCCGGGGATGGACGCGATCCGGTCGTGCACGTCCGAGAGAGCGATGTGCGCGGGCGCCGCCTCGAGCAGTACGTCCGTGCTCTCCTTCACCAGTCGCCAGGCGCTGCCGAGGATCAGGAGGGAGATCAGGACGGAGATGACGGCATCGGCCTGCACCCATCCGGTGGCGAGGATGATCACACCCGCGAGG
>Ga0209239_1000314_pt1 | contig 27442 bp, 23 predicted proteins | sample GraSoi013_2_20cm_FD_185824 | JGI IMG/M metagenome (GOLD analysis project Ga0209239, IMG submission 185824) | Grasslands soil microbial communities from the Angelo Coastal Reserve, California, USA - Sample 10_02_2013_2_20cm (SPAdes) (version 2) | ecosystem: Environmental > Terrestrial > Soil >...
CAGCTTGGCTCGCGATCACCGTCGCCGCGGTCGCGAGCACGACCATGGGCAACAGCAATGTCTCGGGCACGAGCCGATAGAACGGATTTTCGATTGCGGCGGGATCGGCGAGGACCTTGGCGCCTTGCCCGAAATAGTTGAGTAGCAACGCCGGGAACACGAGGCCGAACCAAGCAATCCGGATCGCCTTGCGGCCGAAATGGCCGAGATCGGCGTAAAGCGCCTCCGCGCCGGTGACCACGAGGAAGACGAGACCGAGCGTCACCAGCCCGACCGATCCGTGCGCATAGAGAAACGCCACCGCATAGGCCGGATTGATGGCGGCGAGCACGCCCGGATCATCGTGAATATGCAGCATGCCGGCGGCAGCAATACTGACGAACCAGACCACCATGACCGGGGCGAAGAAACTCGCGACCCGCGCGGTTCCTCGGCTTTGTCCCGCGAACAAGGCGAGGAGAATGGCAACGGTCAAAGGTGCGACGTAGTGGTCGAACGCGGGAGCGACCAGCGTCAATCCTTCGACCGCCGACAGCACGGAAATGGCGGGCGTGATCACCGCGTCGCCCAGGAACATGGAAGCGCCGACAACGCCGAGCAGGAACACGACTGCGGTACGCCGCCCCAGTGCACGTGTCGCCAGCGCCGTCAGGGACAACGTGCCGCCCTCCCCGCCGTTATCGGCCCGTAGCAGGATGAGCACGTATTTGATCGCCACCACAACGATCAGCGCCCACAGGATCAGCGACAACACGCCGAGCACGATGTCGCGCGTGACCGGCCCGGATTCCACCGCGGCGGTTACCGCCACGCGAAACGCGTAAAGCGGGCTCGTGCCGATGTCGCCGTAGACGACGCCGACGCTGCCGAGCGCCAGCGCCCACAGGCTCGATTTGTCGCGCCAAGGGTGCCCGGTAGGCGAAGCGGCCGCGCCGGAAGCGGTGGTGTGGTTCGCTACCTGGGCCATGGGGCTTGGTCAGTCTTGAAGCACCGCAACAAGGCGGGGCGGCTTATATCACCGCCCATTGGCTGGCAACATGCCCTCGCGGGATAAGTTCCACGTGCGGCGCGTGCGCCGGTCAGGCCGCGATATTCCCTGAGCCGCTGGCCGCGCCACGCTCAGCGCCTTGATCGACCCCACAACCTTGCGTCCCTCGACGCGCGACGCTCTCCTCTCGAGTTGCCCGGTGGCTGGCGATCATGCTTAGCTTTCACATTCTGATAATGAGGAGAAATTTCAATGGCGAGGACGCTGGTGTCGTCCGGTTCGAGCTTCGAGACGGAGGTCGGCTACTCACGTGCCGTTGTCGATGGAGATTGGATTTTCGTTTCAGGTACTACAGGCTTCGATTACGCAGCGATGACGATTTCCGACGACGTCGTGGCTCAGTGCGAACAATCGATGCGCAACGTCGCATCGGCGCTGGCGCAAGCCGGTGCGGCAATCGCCGACATCGTCCGCGTGCGCTACATCGTCCCCAGGCGGGAGGACTTCGAGCCCTGTTGGCCCGTGCTGAAGCGATATCTCGGCGACGTGCGACCTGCTTCGACGATGATGCAAGCGGAACTCTTCGATCCGCGAATGAAAATAGAAATCGAAGTCACCGCGCGGCGACGAACCGCATAAACTCGTATGGGGGGTCCGGTCGCCGCTTCCCGTCGGGCGCAAGCTGCCGGTGAAATCCATGCGGCTGTTCGCGGCCGACGTGATGCCGCGCCTCGCCGAGGTGCCTCACCGCGGCACCCCGAGCCGCGGGCACAGGCGCGTCAGTTAGGCTCTAAGTATTTCTACGGATTGTCCTTTTGATTGAGATCAAGGACCAAAGCAAACGCGTCGCCTTACATCGGTCCTTTCATAACAGACAAGAGGGTCATGCCGATGCGCTGCATACTCGCCTCCGCGGCGGTAGTTGCTCTCGACGCTTGCCGGCGTCGTTTACGATCCCGCATCCCAGTTTCGCTGTCGTGATGCACGAATGGATGCCCATGTTGCACCCGTCATCAGGCTCGAACCTGTAGGCGTTCCCTGTGGCATCGAACGGTCGGAGACAACTGTGATGTACCGGATCGGGAAAGGACGGAGCGCTATCCACCGGGATGCCATACTCATTGCGGCAACGGCAATGCTGTCCTTGCCCGCGACCGACACCCTCGCGCAGGACACCCAGCGGGTGTTTTTTCCGAGCTCTGCGGAAAACACCAAATACACGCAGCAACACCTGATCGAGGTGGGCGATGTCGGCGGTCATCACGTGCGGGTTTTCGAAATTCTCCGCATGTTTCCCAAGGATCCGCCCATCTTCGGCGGCCTGGCGCTGAAGGAGGAATGGAGCCGCGGCGTGAGCGACTACACAGATAACAGCGGCGCCGCGAGCTTCTACGGCGTTTACGTGCTGGAAAACGGCGACAAGTTCTTCGCCTACTCGACCGCCGTCTCGCGGAAGGCCGGCGCAGGCCTCTCCGCCGTCACGGTCGGACGTATCACCGGCGGCACGGGAAAATTCGCGAACATGCGAGGCACGATTTACACGGTGCGCACGGCCGACCCTGCAGCCGGGATCAACGAGGGGCAGACCGAGGTCGAGTACGTACTCGGCCTCGAAACCGACGCGAGAGACGCAAGAAAAGAGGCTCCGCGGCCGCCGACCGCCCGACCCGGCCAACGATAATATCCTTGGGCCGCGCGTAGCCTGGTGCGGCGTGAAGCACGTTCACGCTCGTCCATAGCCGGCAACCTCCGCCCGCCCGCTTCCCGCGCGGCGCAAGCTGCGCTATCTCACCCTGGACACGACGGCTCCGCAATACGAGCCGGGTATTCAGGGAGGCCCTGATGCGGGACATCGGCCATTTCATCGGCGGCAAACGCGTGGCGGGCACATCCGGCCGCAGCGGCAACGTGTTCAACCCCAATACCGGCGAGGTGCAGGCCAAGGTCCCCTTCGCCAGCAAAGCGGAAGTGGAGCAGGCCATCGCCAATGCCGAGGCGGCGCAGCCGTCCTGGGCCGCGACCAACCCGCAGCGGCGCGCGCGCGTGCTGTTCAAGTTCCTCGAGCTGGTGCAGAAGGAATTCGACAGTCTCGCCAAGCTCCTCTCCTCCGAGCACGGCAAGATCGTCGCCGACTCCAAGGGCGACATCCAGCGCGGGCTCGAAGTAGTTGAGTTTGCCTGCGGCATCCCGCATCTGCTCAAAGGCGAATTCAGCGAGAGCGCCGGGCCGGGCATCGACCTGTTCTCGCTGCGCCAGCCGCTCGGGGTCGTCGCCGGCATCACGCCGTTCAACTTCCCGGCCATGATCCCGATGTGGAAGTTCGCGCCCGCGCTCGCCTGCGGCAACGCCTTCATTCTCAAGCCGTCGGAACGCGATCCCTCGGTGCCGATGCGGCTTGGGGAACTCCTCGTCGAAGCTGGTTTGCCGGCAGGCGTGCTCAACGTCGTCAACGGCGACAAGGAAGCGGTGGACACGCTGCTCACCGATCCGCGGGTGCGCGCGATCGGCTTCGTCGGCTCCTCGGCAATCGCGGAATACATCTACACGACCGGCTGCGCGCACGGCAAACGCGTGCAGTGCTTCGGCGGCGCCAAGAACCACATGGTGGTCATGCCCGATGCCGACATGGATCAGGCGGTCGATGCGCTCATCGGCGCCGGCTACGGCTCCGCCGGCGAACGCTGCATGGCGGTCTCGGTGGCGGTGCCGGTCGGCAACAAGACCGCGGATGTCCTGGTCGAGAAGCTGATCCCGCGCGTCGAGAGCTTGAAGGTCGGCCCCTCGAGCGATCCGCAGGCCGATTACGGGCCGATGGTGACCAAGGCGCATCTCGAGAAAGTGAAGGGCTACGTCGATCTCGGCATCAAGGAAGGCGCCAAGCTCAAGGTCGACGGCCGCCGCTTCAAGCTGCAGGGCTACGAGAACGGCTTCTTCATGGGCGGCTGCCTGTTCGACGAGGTGACACCCGCGATGCGCATCTACAAGGAGGAGATCTTCGGCCCAGTGCTCTCGGTCGTGCGCGCCAAAAACTACGAAGAGGCGCTGCGGCTTCCCTCCGAGCACGACTACGGCAACGGCGTGGCTATCTTCACGCGCGACGGCGACACCGCCCGCGACTTCGCCACCCGCGTGAACGTGGGCATGGTGGGCATAAACTTCGCCATCCCGGTGCCGCTCTCCTATTACACGTTCGGCGGCTGGAAGCGCTCGGGCTTCGGCGATCTCAATCAGCATGGGCCGGATGCGGTGCGCTTTTACACCAAGACCAAGACGGTGACCTCGCGCTGGCCCTCGGGCACCAAGGAAGGCGCCGAATTCGTCATTCCGACGATGAAGTGAGCGCGCAGATCATGGCCGAGCACCAACTCTATTGCTTCGCGCAATCCGGCAACGCCTATCGGGCCGCGTTAATGCTCAACCTCATCGGCGCCGACTGGGAGCCGCTCTGGGTGGATTTCTTTGGCAAGGGCGAGACGCGCTCGCCGCAATACCGCACCAACGTCAACGAAATGGGCGAGGTGCCGGTGCTGGTGCATCAGGGCAAGAAGCTCAGCCAGTCCGCCGTGATCCTGACTTATCTCGCGGAGCGCTCGGGCAAATTCCGCCCCGAGAGCGAGGATGAGCGGCTCGAGGCGCTGCGTTGGATCATATTCGACAACCAGAAGGTCAACGGCTTTCTCGGGCCTTACCGCTTCCTGCGATGTTTCGCCAAGCCGCCGGGCGATCCGGGCGTGCTCGCATTCCTCAAGGGCCGCGTGGACAACAACATCGCCATCGTCGACAAGCGGCTCTCGAGCAGTCCTTTCATCCTCGGCGCGCGTCCGACCATCGCCGATCTTTCGCTGGTTGCTTATCTCTACTATCCGGCGGAGGAATTCGGCTTCGACATCGCCGCCCAGCACAAGAACATCGCGGTTTGGCTCGACCGCATCAAGGCGCTGCCGGGCTGGAAGCATCCCTACGATCTCATGCCCGGACACCCGCTGTCGGGCTGATGCCGGCCAACCGTAGGGCGGGCAAAATCGCCTTTCGTATCGTCGCAGCGTGGGCCACAAGAGCGTTCACGCCCGTCTTCGACGGGCTATGGGCACCGTGCGATTTTGCCCACGCGCAATAGCGCAAAAACTGCGCCTTTGCCCAGCCTACGCGCCGCGTCACAACGTGCAGCCATCCCGCCCTCATCCTGAGGAGCGCGCGTCCAGTGTAGTTGCGGCAACCTCAGACTGGCGTGCGCGCGTCTCGAAGGATGGGGGCGGCCACATGCTTCGAGACGCATCGCAGCGCGCCTCACATGAGATCGGCTCAAGAAGCCCCTCACGCTGCGATGCTCCTCAGCATGAGGCCGAGCGTCGTAGCCCGCATTGAGCGCAGCGAAATGCGGGACCGCCTTGCGTTGCGGTAAGAATTCCGGATCTCGCTTCGCTCGATCCGGGCTACGCCTTCAATTGAGCCGTGCGGGGCGGTCGGGATCGGCAGGATGCTCGCCAGGCCCCGGCGACAGCGGCGGCGCCTCGCTGCGCGCTCGGCCGTGCGCGCCGGCGGGGACGCTCGAAGCCACATCGCCCGCCGCGTCCTTGCGCTCATGACCTCGATAAGACAGGTAGCCGAACGGCAGGCTTGCGAGATAGCAGACGGTGCCGATGGTGAGCACCACCCAGGGAAACGAGATCAGCAGCGCGAAGAACACCACCACCATGACAAAGACCGGCAGCACCATCTCGGGCGCGACCCGTTTGCCCACGCGCTTGCCGGAGAACACCGGCAGCCGCGAAACCATCAGCACGGCAATGGCAGACGTATAAACGAAGGTGAAGATCGCGGTGCCCGGCAGGCGCGGCATGCCGAGGAAATAGACGTAGATCGGCAGCAGCACGGTGATTGCGCCGGCCGGTGCCGGCATGCCCATGAAGAACTTTGCCGCCCAGGCCGGCTTGTTGGGATCGTCGATCATCACGTTGAAGCGCGCGAGCCGCAGACCTGTCGAGATCGCAAACACCATGGCGGCGATCCACCCCAGATGTCCGAGCTCCTGCAGCCCCCAGAAGTAGAGCATCAGCGCGGGCGCGACGCCGAAATTGACGAAGTCGGCGAGGCTGTCGAGCTCGGCGCCGAAACGCGACGTGCCCTTGAGCATGCGCGCGAGGCGGCCGTCGACCCCGTCGAGCATTGCGGCAAAGACGATCGCCGCGACCGCCCATTCGAGTTTGTCCTCTACGGCGAGGCGGATTGCCGTCAAACCTGCGCACAGCGCGAGCAGCGTGATCAGATTGGGCAGTAGCGTGCGCACCGGGATGAAGCGGAAGCGGGCGCGCTTGCGCTCGAGACGATCGCGGTCGAATGGCGAGAACGGCATGGCGCGAATAATAGCGGATGGTTTGCAGCGCCGCCAGAGCCGAGGCCGATTAACCATTGTTCATTAATGGGTTAATCGACCCGGGAGCTGCGTTGCGCGGCGCCGACGGCGAGATCGGCAATGACCGTCTCCCCGGCAATCGCGGTCTGTCCTTCGGCGACCAGCGGCCGCGCGCCTGCGGGCAGGTAGACGTCCACGCGCGAGCCGAAGCGGATCATGCCGATGCGCTCGCCGGCGGCGACCGTCGAACCTTCGCGCACGAAACAGACGATGCGGCGCGCCACCAATCCCGCGATCTGCACTACGCCGATGCGCTGCCCGTTGCTCGCGATGAGCAGAGAGTTGCGCTCGTTGCTCTCGCTCGCTTTGTCGAGGTCGGCGCTGAGGAAGGCGCCTGCGTGGTAGATGATGCGCTCGATCTTGCCCGCGAGCGGGCTGCGGTTCACGTGACAATCGAACACGCTCATGAAGATCGACACGCGCGGCAGCGGCTGCTCGCCCAATTCCAGCTCCTTCGGCGGCACCGCGTCGACGACGCGGCTCACCCGCCCGTCGGCGGGAGCAACCATGATCCCATCGCGCAGGGGCGTCACGCGCGCGGGATCGCGGAAGAAATAGGCGCACCAGAGCGTCGCCAGCACGCCGAGCCAGCCAAGCGGCGGCCACACCCACAACAGCAGGAGGCTCACCACGGCAAAGGCGCCGATGAACGGGAGGCCCTCGCGGTGGATCGGCGCCAGCTGAGAACGGATCGAGGCGAGAACCGACATGCTTACTCCGCTGCGTCCGCGCGCTCGATCGGCGGGCCCGGGGATTGCGGTTGGGCGCAGCGACCTCGTCGTCGACCAGCGCGAGCCTCTCACGCGCCGCCGCGGCCTCGCGCTGGCGGTTCCACATGCTGGCATAGAGGCCGCCCTTCGCCAGGAGCTGATGATGGGCGCCGCGCTCGACGATCGTCCCTTGATCGAGCACGATGATCTCGTCGGCCTCGACAATGGTCGAGAGCCGATGCGCGATGACGAGCGTGGTGCGATTCTGGGAGACGCGCTCGAGCGCGTCCTGGATGTCCTTCTCCGTGTGGCTGTCGAGCGCTGAGGTGGCCTCGTCGAGCACCAGGATCGGCGGCGCTTTGAGGATGGTGCGGGCAATCGCAACGCGCTGCTTCTCCCCGCCGGAGAGCTTCAAGCCGCGCTCGCCGACCTCGGTATCGTAGCCCTTGGGCGAGAGGCGGATGAAATCGTCGATCTGCGCGAGCCGCGCCGTCTCCTCGACCTCCGCATCGCTCGCCTCCCAGCGGCCGTAGCGGATATTGTAGCGGATCGTGTCGTTGAACAGGACCGTGTCCTGCGGCACGATGCCGATCGCGGCGCGCAGCGATTTCTGCGTGACGTCGCGGATATCCTGCCCGTCGATCAAGATCCGCCCGCCGCTGACCTCGTAAAAACGGAACAGCAGGCGCGAGATGGTCGATTTGCCGGCGCCGGAGGGACCGACCACCGCCACGTGATGCCCGGCAGGCACCTCGAAGCTGATCCCGTTGAGGATCTGCCGCTCCGGCTCGTAGGAGAACGAGACGTTCTCGAAACGGATCGCACCGCGCTTGATTATCAGCGGCTTGGCGCCGGGCTTGTCCTTGATCTCCGGCTCGCGCGCGAGGATCGAGAACATCCGTTCGATATCGATCACGGCCTGCTTGATCTCGCGATAGACCATGCCCATGAAATTGAGCGGCTGGTAGAGCTGGATCATCATGGCGTTGATCATCACGAAGTCGCCGATGGTATTGGTGCCTTCCTTGATGCCGTAGGCGCACATCACCATGACGGCGGCAAGCCCGATCGTGAAGATCGTCGCCTGCCCGGCATTGAGCACGGCGAGCGATACATAGGCCTGCACGCTCGCTTCCTCGTAGCGCGCCATCGAGCGGTCGTAGCGGGCCGCTTCGCGCTCCTCGGCGACGAAGTATTTCACGGTCTCGTAGTTGAGCAGCGAGTCGATCGCCTTGACGTTGGCGTCGGTATCGCTGTCGTTCATCCGGCGGCGGATGTTGATACGCCACTCGGTCGCCTGATAGGTGAAGGCCATGTAGAGGGCGACGACGGCGAGAATCACCGCGACATATCGCCAGTCGAACTGATAGAGCAGCACGACGAGGATCAGCGCCAGCTCGATGATCGTCGGCACGAGCTGCATGATCACCATGCGCATGATCGTCTCGATGGCGTTGCGTCCGCGCTCGAGCACGCGGGTCAAGCCGCCGGTCTTGCGCTCCAAGTGAAAGCGCAGCGAGAGCTGGTGCATGTGCTCGAATGTGCGGTAGGCGAGCCGGCGCACCGCGTTCATGGCGACCTGGGCGAAGATGCCGTCGCGCATCTGCGTGAGCACCGCCATCACGACGCGCGTGCCGGCGTAGGCGATGGTCAGTGCGATCGGGGCTGCGAGCGCCCAGAGGAGCCACGAGGATGCCGCGAACGGCGCGCTCCCCTCCCCGGCGAGCGCGTCGGTTGCCCATTTGAACGTGAAGGGGACCGCGATGGTGGCGAGCTTGGCGGCGAGCAACAGCACCATCGCCGCGGCGACGCGAAGCTTGAGGTCGCGGCGGTCCGCCGGCCAGATATAGGGCCACAGGCCGCGCATGATCACGAGCAGCGAGGCGCCGCCGTCGGCGGACACGTCGCGTTTGAATGCCTCGGTCGAACGCGGAGAGGACTCCATTCTGCTCCCGGCCTGCACCGACGGGCCGCAAGCGCAGGCCGTCGCACCACCCTCATATAGAGATTTTCACGACTGCAAGCACCCCAAAGGAGGAGTTCCGCTACTCCACTCGTCCCTGGCAAAAACGGGGACCAGCCTTCGTAGCCCGCATGAGCGCAGCGAAATGCGGGACAGCCTTGCCTTGTTGCAAGATCCCGGATTTCGCTTCGCTCATCCGGGCTACACGCCATGCCGCGGCTTGACGCGCTCGCGCCCTCGCGCCACATCCTTTACCCATGAGCACAATCAAATCGATTTGCGTGTATTGCGCCTCCGGCCCCGGCAATGATCCAGCATTCATGGAAGCGGCGACAAAGTTCGGCCGAATCCTGGCCGAGAACGGGGTGCGCCTGGTTTACGGCGGCGGATCTGTGGGCCTCATGGGGGCACTCGCCGAATCGGTCCTCGACCACGGCGGAGCGGTGACCGGAGTCATTCCCGATTTCTTGGTCAATCGCGAGCACATGCTGCTGCGCGTGCAGGAGCGGGTGATCACGCGCGACATGCACGAGCGCAAATGGGTGATGTTCGAGCGCGCGGACGCTTTCGTTGCGCTGCCTGGCGGCGTGGGCACGCTCGAGGAGTTGGTCGAGCAGCTGACCTGGGCGCAGCTCGGCCGGCACAAGAAACCGATTCTGATCCTCAACGTCGCGCGCTTCTGGGATCCGCTCTGTCAACTGCTCGACCAGATGGAAAGGCTCGACTTCATCCGCGCGGGCTTGCCGGTCACTCTCCTAGTGGCCGAGCGGGCTGAGGAGATTTTGCCGAAACTATTGGAGGCAGTGCGATCCGTTTCAGAAGCGGAAAAACAGATGACGCCGGTCACCGCCGAGCGGATGTAAGCCTCGTAGCCCGCATGAGCGCAGCGAAATGCGGGACGTCCTTTCCCGTTGCAAGGATCCCGGATTTCGCTTCGCTCATCCGGGCTACACGGGCCCTCGAACAACGACGCTCGCAAAAGCACGTGGGCAACGGCGAAGCCGCCGTTGCCCACCCTACGCCTAAGCGCAGTGACGCAAGCAACTACTCCTGCGCTTTGAGAAAGGTGACGGCCTCGATGCGATTGCCGTCGGGATCGCGGATGAAGGCGGCGTAATAGCCTTCGCCGTGCTGCGGTCGCAGGCCCGGCACGCCGTCGGACGTGCCCCCGGCCGCAAGCGCTGCGGCATGGAACGCATCGACCAATTCGGTCGTGCGCACGCGCAGCGCCGCATGGCCGCCACTATCGGCGGCGATCGGCGCCATGGTCGCGCGCAGATTGAGCCAAAATTCGGGATAAGCCTTGCCGAAGCCGAAGGTGCGCGGCCGAACGACGAGCTTTTCGTAACCGATCGCACCCAGGACCGCTTGATAGAAGCGGGCCGCGCGGTCGAGATCGCGCACTGCGATGGAGACGTGGTCGATCATAGCAAAAACACACTCGTGTCCCGGACGCGGTGCAGCGCGAAACAAAGTGGAGCGATGCACCGCTGATCCGGGACCGCCACGGACCGTAACGGTCCCGGGTCTGCAGCGCATCACTTCGTGCTGCGCTGCGCCCGGGACACGAGGTCCTGTCCTTACACCGGCGCGCCGGAGCGCACGAGCTTGTACACGATCGAATCCATCAGCGCCTGAAACGACGCATCGATGATGTTGGGCGAGACGCCGACCGTGGTCCAGCGCTCGCCGGTCTCGTCCTGGCTCTCGATCAGCACACGCGTTATCGCTTCCGTGCCGCCATTGAGAATGCGCACGCGATAGTCGGTGAGCTCGAGCCCGCTGATATAGCTCTGATACTTACCCAGGTCCTTGCGCAACGCGAGGTCGAGCGCGTTGACGGGACCATTGCCTTCCGCCGCCGACATCAGATGCTCGCCGTCGACCTTCACCTTCACCACCGCCAACGACACCGTGACGCGCTGGCCCAGCGCATTATCGCGCTGCTCAACCGTGACGTCGAACTTCTCGACGTCGAAATAGCTCGGCACCTTGCCGAGCACGCGACGCGCCAACAGCTCGAAGGAAGCATCCGCGGCCTCATAGGCATAGCCGATCGCCTCGCGCTCCTTCACCACCTCGAGCAGTCGTGCGAGGCGGGGATCGTCCTTGTCGACCTTGATGCCGATGCGCTCGAGCTCGGCGAGCACGTTCGACTTGCCCGCCTGATCGGAGACGAGAAGTTTGCGCCGATTGCCTACCGTCTCGGGCGGCACATGCTCGTAGGTGGCGGGCTCCTTCATGATGGCGGAGGCGTGGATGCCGGCTTTGGTCGCGAACGCACTTTCCCCGACATAGGGGGCGTGTCGGTTGGGCGCGCGATTGAGCATCTCGTCAAGCATGCGGGAGGCATGCGCGAGCGACTTGAGCTGGGCCTCCGACACGCCGATCTCGAAACGGTCGGCGAACTCGCGCTTGAGCTTGAGCGTCGGAATGATGGACACGAGATTGGCGTTGCCGCAGCGCTCGCCCAGTCCGTTGAGCGTGCCCTGGATTTGCCGCGCGCCGGCGCGCACGGCGGCGAGCGAATTGCCCACCGCCTGCTCGGTGTCATTGTGGGCATGGATGCCGACGTGGCTCCCCGGAATGACCGCGACCACCTCGCCGACGATCTTCTCGACCTCGTGCGGCAGCGCGCCGCCATTGGTATCGCAGAGCACGACCCAGCGCGCGCCTTCGTCGTAGGCGGCCTTGGCGCAGGCAAGCGCGAACCGCGCATCCGCTTTGTAGCCGTCGAAGAAATGCTCGCAGTCGAGCAGCACCTCGCGCCCGCCGCGCACCGCCGCGCGCACGCTATCCCGGATCGAGGCGAGGTTTTCCTCCGCGCTCGTCTCCAGCGCGACGCGCACGTGGTAATCCCAGGACTTCGCCACGAAACAGATGGCGTCGGCCTTCGCTTCGAGCAGCGCCGCAAGGCCGGGATCATTCGAGGTCGAGCGGCCCGGCCGCCGCGCCATGCCGAACGCGGTGAAAGTCGCATTGAGGCCGCGCTCCTCGGCGAACAGTTGCGTGTCGGTCAGATTCGCGCCGGGATAGCCGCCCTCGATATAGTCGATGCCGAGTTCGTCCAGCATCCGGGCGATGGCGAGCTTGTCGTTGAGCGTGAAATCGACGCCGTTGGTCTGCGCGCCGTCGCGCAGCGTGGTGTCGAAGAGGTAGAGGCGTTCGCGGGCCATGATGAACTCACAACAGCTGAGATGCGACGTAGAGTGCGATCAGCACCGCTGCGGCAATGACCGCGTATTTAAGTACGATGTAATACAGCCAGTGTTTCGGAAACGGGGTGTCCGGCCTTGTCATCCCTCGTTCTCCAGAGCGCCTCACCAGAGATAGTAGTTGAGGACCAGCGCGACCGCGACCAGGATGGCGATGATCGCGATCACCACATGATGGCGCTGGAAGGGAGGCAACGGCGGTTGCGGGCGGTTCATTGCGGGCGCTCCTTGGCGGCAAGTCGCTTTTCCATTGTCGTGTTGGCCAGCCACTCGCCGGCCAGTTCAACCGTATTGCGCTGCGTGGCCACGAAGCCGCGGTGCCTGAAGAAATCCTGCGCGCTGTCGCTGACGTCGGCGGTCAAACGGCTCCCGCCGCGGGCGGCGGCGAGCTTCTCCAGCGCATCGATCAGCATGCTGCCGACGCCTTGTCCGGCGGCGGCGGGATGGACGTAGAGCATATCGATGCGCTCCGTCCCGGCGAGCGATGCGAAGCCGACCGGCGCGCCGTCGATCGTGCCGAGCAAGGTCAGAGCCTCGGCGAGCCGCGCGGCGAACGCCGCCTCATCGTCCGCGCTGGCTACCCAAGCCTCCTGCTGCGCCTCGCTGTAGTCGTCGCCGGTGAGCTCGGAGACGCTGGCGCGAAAGATTTCCGCGAGCAGCGGCGCGTCGGCCGCCAGAAACGGCCGCAGCGTAAGCTTGGGTTTCGCCTGCGCCATCATCGCGCTACCTTCCAAGTCGTCGTGCCGTCCTTGCGGTCCTCGAGCTCGATGCCCATCGCGTTGAGCTCATCGCGGATTCGGTCGGCCTCTTTGAAGTTCTTTGCCTTTCGGGCGGCGTTGCGCTCATCGATGAGCTTCTCGATCTTTGAAGCATCGATGCCACGGATCGAGTGTTTGCGCGCATCCCAGTTGGACCATGTTTCATTCAAAAACCCGAGAAACTTTAGCGCACCGATAAATGCCGTAAGGGCGGGCAAGCCATGATCATGCACGGCTGCGTTACGAAGCTGATGAAGCTCCGTGATTGCCTTCGGAGTATTCAGATCATCACACAGAGCATCAAGAAACGGCGACTGGAGCCTGCGATGCTCTCCGCCAAAAATGCCCTTGGCGTTCGTAGTGGCGGACAGGGCATACCATTCGTCCAGCGTTCTCGAACTCTCTTCTAAACCTCTTATCGTCCAATCGATCGGCTGCCGGTAATGGGTGCGCAGCATGTTGAGGCGCAGCACCTCCCCCGGCCAGTCCGCCAACAGCTCCCGGATGGTGATGAAATTGCCCTCCGACTTCGCCATCTTTGCGCCTTCGACCTGCAGGAAGCCGTTGTGCATCCAGAAATTCGCCATCAGCGGAGAGTGGAACGCGCAGCGGGTTTGCGCGATCTCGTTCTCGTGATGCGGGAAGACGAGATCGATGCCGCCGCCGTGGATGTCGAAGGTCTCGCCCAGATGCTTCCAGGCCATCGCCGAGCACTCGATGTGCCACCCCGGCCGGCCGGGCGTCGCAATGCCGCACGGCGAAGGCCACGCCGGCTCGCCCGGCTTCGAGGGTTTCCACAGCACGAAATCCATGGGGTCGCGCTTATAGGGCGCCACCTCGACGCGGGCGCCCGCGATCATCTCGTCGAGCGAGCGCTTCGAAAGCGTGCCGTAATCCGGCATCGAGGACACGCGAAACAGCACGTGCTCCTCGGCGCCATAGGCGCAACCTTGGGCGACGAGGCGCTCGATCAGCGCCTTCATTTCCTCGATATGCTCGGTCGCACGCGGTTCGATGGTCGGTGGCAGGCAACCGAGCGCGGCCACATCCTCGTGAAACTGCTTGTCGGTTTTCTCCGTCACCCGGCGGATCGCCTCGTTCAGCGCGAGGTCCGGGTACTCTTCCGCCGCGCGTGCGTTGATCTTGTCGTCCACGTCGGTGATGTTGCGCACATAGGTGACGTGGTCGGCGCCGTAGACATGGCGCAGCAGGCGGAACAAGACGTCGAAAACGATGACGGGACGCGCGTTGCCGATATGGGCGAAGTCGTAGACCGTCGGCCCGCATACATACATGCGCACGCGCGCAGGATCGAGCGGCGTGAACACGCGCTTGCGGCGCGTCAGCGTATCGTAAAGCGCAAGCTCCATCGCACCACTTCGCCGCGACCGTGCGCGACGACCAGCCGCCTCGCGCCCTCGCTGGCCGGGCGTCCAAACATCTCGGGTGAGGAGAAAAGACGGCCGCAGCCAGCGCGGATCGCTAGCGGATAATCTTGCGGCAAATGCCGCAGATACGGTTAAGGCCGTTCATCGCGGCAAAGCATGGGCAAGCGCGCCGAGCGCGTCAAGGGGCGGCGCCGAGGCACGCCGCGTAACCTGCCCGTCGGCAAGAAGGCCGGGCGCTCGCCGCAAGATTGCCCGGCAGTGTGGCTTTCATGTCCTAGTCAAAGCCCGCAAAAGCCCGCTACATCAACCCAACAGCGGGAGAAGCCTCGGTTAGGGGCGCCTTAAGGCTTTTCCACGACTGTCGCGCCCCGGAATAACCGGGGAAGGGGGGTGTCGGGGATGCGGTATGTGTTCGCCGCGCTCGTGCTCGCGGTTGGCGTTTTTGCCACCGCGGCACAGGCCGAAAAGCGTGTGTTCATCATTGCCAATAATTCCGACGGCTACGGCGTCGATCGCTGTCTGGCGACGGGCGCGAGCTGCGGGGCGGCCGTTGCCACTGCCTACTGCCAATCCCGCAACTACGCGGAAGCAGCGTCCTTTCGTAAGGTGGACCGGCAGGAGATCACGGGCGCGGAACCGGCGACGACCGGCAGCTCCGCGCGCGATCAATTCGTCGCCATCGAGTGCTTGCGCTAGGGCCGCTCACCACTGTCCCCGCGCGGCCGCAGTAGCCGGCAATCCGCTCGGGTCGCATTTTTCCTGTTGACTCGTGTAACGAGAATCTTCGAGAAAAGCGTACTCACCAAAACTGCGCGGGTCGCCCGGGCGGAATGCCGCCGCGGGCTTTTTATTGCGCAGACGCCGGCGCCCCGGGCCAGCGCGCTTTTGCAGTCGGAAGAAGATGACGCGCTGCACTTTTACCGGGGGCCGGAAAGCACAAATCCTCAGGCGCCTGCTCCAGGCGCGATCTCAACCCGCGGCTGTAGAAAACGACTGCCGGCCGGGTGCCCCTGTTTCCGGCCTGTTCTTTACAGGGAACCGTGCAACTGCAGCGTGTTCCCAGCGCGATCCGCGGCTGCGCTCCGTTGCACGGCTGGCGATCTTCGGCCAATGTCCGGCGCAGCGGTCGAGCCTTGAACAGATCGCTGTACGCCGACGCGAGTAACGATGAGCTCCGGTCCAGTCCGTGACAACGCGGCGCACGCCGCCGCGCCTCCCGAGGCGCCGCTGCTCAAGCTCGAAGACTTTCTGCCGCATCGGCTCAATGTGCTGTCCAGCCTGGTCTCGCAGGCGCTCCCGCGGGTCTACGGCCGCTATGGTATTGGCATACCGGAATGGCGCGTCCTGGTCACGCTCGGCGAGAACGGCGTGATGACCGGCAAGGCGGTCGGCGCCCACACCCATATGCACAAGACCAAGGTCTCGCGCGCGGTGGCGCAGCTCGAGCAACGCAAATTTCTCAGCCGGCGCGCCAATCGTGAGGACCTGCGCGAGTCCTTTCTGTCGCTGACGCCCGCTGGACGCGCGGTCTATGAGGAACTTGCCCCGAGTGCGCTCGCGTTCATGGACCGGCTCGCCGAAGTGGTCGCGCCCGCCGACCGTCCGGCCTTCGATCGCGCCATGAAGCAATTGACCAAGCGCTCGGCCGAGCTGGTCGCCGAAATCGAAAGCGGCAAGACCAGCGGCAAGGTCTGATCGACCGCGCCCGACCATCGGGCATCGCCCTGCAAGGAGGAGACGTGCAGCTTTATACCTATTTTCGTTCGTCCGCGGCCTACCGGGTGCGCATCGCGCTCAACCTCAAAGGCTTGAGCGCCGAGATGGTGCCGATCCACCTGCAGAAAGAAGGCGGCCTCAACAAGAAACCGGAGTACCGCGCGGTCAACCCGCAAATGCGGGTGCCGGCGTTGCGGCTCGATTCCGGCGAGCTACTCACGCAGTCGCTTGCGATCATCGAATATCTCGACGAGGTGCATCGTGAGCCGCCTTTGCTGCCGCGCGATCCCGTCGAGCGGGCGAAGGTGCGGGCGCTAGCGCAGCTGATCGCCTGCGACATCCACCCGCTCAACAACACATCGCCGCTGCGCTATCTCAAGAACGAGCTTGGGCAGGACCAAGCCAAGATCGATCGCTGGTATCATCACTGGATCCTCGAGGGCTTCGACGCAATGGAAGCCATGGTTCGTCCGGCGCCCTACGCGTTCGGCAGCGCGGTCACGCTCGCCGATATTTGTCTCGTGCCGCAGGTCTACAACGCGCGGCGTCTGAAAGTGCCGCTCGATCGATTTCCCAAGCTCGTCGCGATCGATGCGGCGTGCGCGAAGCTTGCGGCTTTCGAGCGGGCGCGGCCGGAAAATCAGCCCGACGCGGAGTGACATCACCGCAATTCGCGCGCGCCTTCCTTCAGCGACGGCTCAATCGTGGCACCCAGACACCTCGTTCGCGTCGTCCTGTGGATGACCGGCGCATTGCTCTCGTTCTCGGCAATGGCCGTGTCCATACGGGCGCTGGCCGAAACGCTCAGCGTCATTGAGATCCTCGCGGTGCGCTCCGGTCTGGGCTTGGCAGTGATGGCGACCTTGGCGGCGGCGCGCGCCGACCTGCGATCGACGATCTTCACCCGGCAGATTCCCCTGCACTTTTTTCGCAACATCGTTCACCTGGCATCGCAGTATGTGTGGGCGACGAGCCTGCTGCTGTTGCCGCTCGCGACCGTGTTCGCACTGGAATTCACCGCCCCGGCCTGGCCGCTGCTGCTGGCCGTGCCGGTGCTCGGCGAGCGCTTGACCGCGAGCCGCATCGGCGCCGTGGTGCTCGGCCTCATCGGCATGCTGGTAATCCTGCGTCCGGGCTTCACGACGTTCCAGCCGGCCGCGCTGTTGGTGCTGCTGGCAGCGCTCGGATTCGCCAACACGCTCATCATGACCAAGAAGCTGACGCGCACCGACACCAATTTCGCGATCATCTTCTGGATGAATCTCATCCAGCTGCCGCTCGCCTTGATCGGCTCCGATCCGTTGTTCGTGACCCAGCTCGATTTGGGTCAGCTGCCCGCGGTGCTCGGGATCGGGATTTCGGGGCTCGCCTCGCACTATTGCCTTGCCAACGCATTTCGCGCCGGCGATGCGACCGTCGTGGTGCCGCTCGACTTCCTGCGCATCCCGCTGATCGCCGTGGTCGGCTGGTGGCTCTACGGCGAGCCGCTCGACATCTTCGTCTTCGCCGGCGCCGCGCTGATCATCGCCGGGATTCTGTGGAATTTGCGCAGTGAGGCCGCGCGGGCGGTCGCACCGATTGACGCAAAAAAGCGGCGCTAACGGCCGTTTTCCGCGGCACCCGGAGGGCCTTAGGCGTGGATGTCGCGGCCAGCCTTCACACTTTGGTCACCATTGCAGCGCTTCCATCATCCATTGGAGGCGTCGGGCCGGGCTCCATGATTGGCACAGCGATCACGACAGTCTTGCGGACCGCAGGGGCCGTCCTGCCCGTCCTCGTTCTCTGCGCCGCGCCGGCGATGGCGCAGTTCAGGTTTCCATTCTCTCCCCCTCCTCCTCCCAGTTCTGTTCCGGAAGCGCCTGCTCCCAATGCCGCCGCACCCGGCGCGCGCAACCAGGCGTGTCTACGGCTCGAAAGCCAGCTCGCGGCGCTGGACCGCGGCGCCGCAGTCGATCCCGCCAAAGCGGAGCAGATCAAGCGCTACGAGGACGCCGCGGCAAAGCAGCAGGCCGAGCTTGACCGCCTCAGCCAGCAATCGCAGCGCCTGGGTTGCCAGGGCGGCGGCTTCTTCGCGCTGTTCAGCGGACAGTCCCCGCAATGCGGGCCGCTCAACAACCAGATCCAGCAGATGCGCGCAAACCTCGACCGCACCTTGATTGACGTCCAGCGGCTGCAGGGCAACAGCGGCGAGCGGGAGGGCCAGCGCCGCAGCATCCTGGTGGCGCTCGGTCAGAACGATTGCGGCCCGCAGTACCGACAGTACGTCACCGCCGGCCCGGGCGGTTTCTTCGAAAACCTGTTCGGCGGCGGCAACTTCTCGCCCGGTCCCAACGCACCGCTCGCGGGTACCTACCGGACGCTCTGCGTGCGAACCTGCGACGGCTACTATTTCCCGATCTCGTATTCGACGGTGCCGTCCAAATTCGCCGAGGACGAGCAGCTCTGCCGTCGCCTTTGCCCGGCCGCGGACGTCGCCCTCTATAGCCATCGCAACCCCGGCGAGGACGTCTCCCGCGCGGCGTCGATCGGCGGCAGGCTCTACACCGAGCTGCCCACGGCGTTCAGCTATCGCAAGCAGCTCAATGCGGCTTGCAATTGCCGCTTGCCCGGTCAGTCCTGGGCCGAGGCGCTGCGGCAAAGCAGCGATCAGACGGTCGAGCGCGGGGACATCGTCGTCACCGAGGAGCGAGCGAAGCAGTTGTCGCAGCCACGCTTCGACGCGCAGGGAAAACCGGTCAGCCCGACCCGAGGGCAAGCCGCAGATAGCGTGAGCAACGCGCCGCTTCCCGCGGCCGGCGCCGAGCAGCAGCCGCCCGCCCCCGCCGAGGAAAAGGCCGAGCAGGAGCCGGGCAAGCGCAAAGTGCGGGCGGTCGGGCCGAGCTTCTATCCCGCGCGGTGAGCCGCGAGCCGCGAACTGCCGCCGTTCGCACGCCGACGACCCTTTTTGCCGGCACTCTGGCAACGACTACAAACCATCCGTCCAAATGCGGTTACGTGTAAGGAGCGCGAACGTGCGGGCCGCTCAAGGAGTCCGATTCTCCGAAGGGGGCTGTGTCGGCTCGGGCAGTCCACCGACGGGCGGTTTTTGGCCTGGTTTGTAGAAGCAATCTTCATCGGTTGCGTTATATCCCAGAGCCTCTTCGTCGAGCGAGCAAGGACCCAAGCAAAAATGAAGATACCTGCAGTGGCGACGGCTATGACAAATTCAAAAGGGTGCGCAGAAGCGGTGTGCCAAAGGGAACGAATGGCATCGGCTACGTGTTTAGCGACTTGCTCTACATATTGCTGAACGGCGTCGGGTATGTCTGCCATGATCGCGCGAGAGAAAGAGCGAACATGTGTAGACATCCGATCGTAGCCCGTTTCAGACGCGCATTGGCATCAGCATCATGGCGGCCTGGACCCCTTCCACCGCCAAACTACCGCCTTTTCCGCTACAGCTTTTTGATGCCGGCGCGGGAGATGATGTCCGCAAACATCGGGACTTCCCGTGCGATGCGCGCCATGTGCTCCTTGCCGGGCGTGGCAGTCACCTCGAATCCGGACTCGGTGAGCTTCGCGCGCATGTCCGGCCGCCGCAGAACGCCGAGCGCGACCTGCTCGAGGCGAGCGACGACTTCCGGCGGCGTCTTCGCCGGCGCCATCAGCGCGGTATAGGTCTCGAACACGAAGTCGGGATATCCCGCTTCCAGCATGGTCGGAATGTCGGGCAGGTCGTGCCAGCGCGTGCGCCCGGTGACCGCGAGGCCCTTGATGGTGCCGGCCTTGATATGCGGATGCGCCGGCGCCAGTACGCCGGAACTCAGCTGCACGGTGCCGCTAAGCAGGGCCTTGAGCGCGTCGCCGCCTCCCGCAAACACCACCGTCGCCATTCCCTGGAGGCCTTCGCGCAGCTTGAGCACTTCCGCCTGCAGATGCGGCGTAGTGCCGATCGGCGGTGTCGAGACGTTGAACTTATCGGGATTGGCTTTGGCAAGCGCGACGAACTCCTTCATCGTGGCGACGCCCAGATCGGGCTTCACCGCGAACACGTGCGGCGACACCGCAAGCTCGCAAATGGCGTTGAAATCCGCGAATGGATCGTAGGGCAGCGTCTGGTAGAGGCCGGGATTGACCGAGTAAGCGCTGGTCGACAGCAGGATGGTGTAGCCGTCGGGCTCCGCGCGCGCGACGGATCCCATGCCGATATTGCCACCGGCGCCGCCCTTGTTCTCGACGAATATTGTCCCGCCCATCGCCTCTTGCATCGCCGCCGCCATGATGCGGGCAATGATGTCGGATGGCCCGCCCGGGGTGTTCGCCACCACGATCTTGATCGGGCGGTCGGGATAGCCCGCCTGCGCCGGTCGCGTGCGCACCAACGCGCCGACGCCAAGCAAGCCGGCTGCAGCGACGAAGCGGCGCCGCGTCGTCGTTCGCTCTCGTGCCATGCGTGTCATTTAAGCCTCATTGCCCTCGACAGAAATGCTGCAGCAAGAGAATAGCACGACGCAGACGCTCCGGTCATAGCGGTTTGACTGAGGCATTTGGGCGCTCGGCGCTTCGCTTGCTAGCGCTCGCTCGTCCGAGACACGATGTGTTCGGAGCCCGTGCAACAAGCCGTCAATGGACCCGAGCCGTCAGCACCTGCGTTTCTTCCGGATAGGTCACCCCCTCGCCGTCGGCATAGCGCTCAAGCCGTTTCGCGACGCTCGCCGCGAATTTCGCGCGCGCGTCGGCGGGCGCCGCAGCGATGGTCTGCGCGACGGGGCTTCCGGCCAAATGCTCCAGCGTGAACTCAGCAATGCGCGGCAGGTGGATATCGATCCGATCAATGCGCACCTCCACATCGGCAAACCCTGCTTCCGTCGCGAGGCGCTGCAGGTCCTCTTTGGTCGGGACTTGCCGCGACGCGCAGAAGCGCGCACCAGCCTCGGTCGATATGAACTGAGCAAGCGCGTCGCCGGCGGCTTGATGATAAGCGCCGACGCCCTTCCATACGCTGAGCGCGAGACGGCCGCCGCGGTCGAGCACGCGGCGCATCTCCCGCAGCGCGAGCGCTTTATCGGGAAAGAACTGCAGGCCCTGCTGACACAGAACTGCTTCGAAGCTCGCATCCTCCAATCCAAGGTCGAGCGCGCTGCGCTCGAGCCATTCGATCGGGGCACCGTTGGGAGCAGGAAGCGAGCGCGCGACGGCGATCATTCCCGGATTCAGGTCGATGCCAATCACCCGTCCGGCGGGACCGAGGCGCTCCGCCGCAATTCGTGTCACGACCCCAGTCCCGCAAGCCACGTCCAATACGCGCTCGCCATCGGACAGCCGAGCGGCGTCGACCAGCGAGGGTGCGCACGGACCGAGGATGTATCGAGCGCCGCAGCGCGCGTAGCGCTCGGCGGCCTCGCCGCTGAGTTGGAATTGCTCGTTCGTGCTCAACGTTTTTCGCCCTGCCCTAGGCCTTGCCCACGGTGAGCGAGTAACGCTGATCCGCGGCCATGCATTGTGCTTGCGGCAGTCCCAGCTCCTTGCGCACGATATTGGTGCCGAGCACCATGGCGACCATCTTGTAGCTGGCGTGACGGCGGCCCATGCCCTCGCGGCCCATGCCGCAGTCGGACGAGATGATCAGCCGCTCCGGCGGAATATGCTTGAGCGCTTCGCGGATGAGCGCGGCGATCTCGTCCGGCCGCTCGACCTGCAGCGTGTGGTGGTCGATCACGCCGATCACCACCTTTTTGTCCTTGATGACCTCGCCGATCGCCTTGAGGTCCCCGGTGCCGGACGAGCGCGTCTCGAAGGTCAGCGCATCGGCCTCCACCTGGTTGAGCGCCTCCAGCGTCGGCTGATAGCTCTGCACGTCGGCGAAGATGCGCTGCTGCGACGGGTTGCCCCAGCAGGTGTGGCACCACACTTCGGTCTTTGCGCGCAGCCCCTTCACGGTGTTGTTGAAAATCTTCACCAGGTCGGCCACGTCGAGCTTGCCGAAGGTTTTGCCGCGCGCCGGCACCATGTGGATCTGCGGCTCCTCCAGTTGGATGACGGGACAGCCGGCATCCGCCAGCTCATTGAGCTCTTCGTTGAGCGCGTTGCTGATCGCCCACGTGCGCTCGACCGGATCTTTGTAGTGGTCGTCCTCGACCGAGGCCGCGATCAGTTCCGGCAGGATCGTTCCGAACTTGATCGGCTTCTTGGTCATGCGCTGCGCCGTCTTCCACATCGCCGTGTACTGGAGCCTGCCGCGCCCCACCGGCCCCACGATCCTGGGAAAAATGCGCGCCTCCAGGAAGTCGTGCAGGATGTGCCCGCGCGGGTAGGCGGCGGCACCGATCTTGTAGGTCATCGGCTGCGGCACTTCGGCAAAGCCGTCCATGTGGGTGAGCGGGTAGCCTTGCCAACTCATGCCCCCGACCTCCTCGTCGTAGTGCGCGTCACCGTCGGTGAGGATGTCGAGGCCGGCTATTTCTTGCGCGCGCAGAAAGCAGGAGACCGCGTCCTCGTACTGCTCGCGGTAGCGTGAATTGACCATGGCTTCGAGGAAGCTCTTGCGGCCCAACACCGCGGTGTACCAGGCCGGCCGCGGCAGCGAGCCGATGATCGAAGTTGGCAGCGCGATATCCGCGGAGGCTTTATACATCGCTTCCTCTCTTGCTCTTTGCCCTCGCTCAGAAATCGAAGGCTTCGCTCTTGGCCGCAACGTTCTTCACCAGCGCGCGGTCGGGCTCGGGCAGCGGTGCGCCGGAATCGCGGAAGCGGTTGACGATGGGGTAGCGGCGGTCGCGGCCGAAATTCCTCAGCGTCACCTTGACGCCGGGGGCCGCTTGCCGGCGCTTGTACTCGGCAAGGTGCAGCATGCGCTCGACCTTGATGACGGTCTCGCGATCGAAACCTTGCTCGACGATCTTGGCGATCGGCTCCTCGCGCTCGACCAGACGCTCGAGGATTTCGTCGAGCACGTCATAGGGCGGCAGCGTGTCCTGATCGGTCTGGTTCTCGCGCAGTTCGGCGCTCGGCGCACGTGTGAGAATGCTGTCGGGGATCGCCGGGCCATCGGGTCCCAACGCGCCGTCGGGCTTCCAGCCGTTGCGCAGCCGGGCCAGCCGATAGACCTCGGTCTTGTAGAGATCTTTGATCGGATTGAAGCCGCCGTTCATGTCGCCATAGAGCGTGGCATAGCCGACCGACATTTCCGACTTATTGCCGGTGGTCACCACGATGACGCCGAACTTGTTGGAGATCGCCATCAGAATGGTGCCGCGCGTGCGCGACTGCAGGTTCTCCTCGGTGACGTCGCGCGGCAGCCCTGCGAAGACCGGCGCGAGCGCTTTTTCCAATCCCGCGACCGCGCTTTCAATCGGCACCACCTCGTATCGGACGCCGAGCGCCTTGGCGACCTGCGCCGCATCGTCGAGCGATTGCTGCGCGGTGTAGCGATAAGGCAGCATCACGCAACGCACGCGGTCGGCGCCCAGCGCGTCCGCCGCCAACGTGGCCACCAGGGACGAGTCGATGCCGCCTGAGAGCCCGAGCACCACACCCTTGCAACCGATCTTATTGATATAGTCGCGCAGTCCCAGCATGCAGGCGAAATAATCCGCCTGGTCGCCCTGCTCGATCGCAGCGACCGGTCCATCGACGCACCGCCAGCCATTGCCGGTGCGCTCCCAGCGCGTCGTCTCGACGGCTTCGCGGAAGGCCGGGAGCTGGCAGGCGAGCGTGCGATCGCCGTGCAGGGCAAACGAGGCGCCGTCGAACACGAGCTCGTCTTGCCCGCCGATCTGGTTGACATAGATCAGCGGCACGCCGCTCTCGGTCACCCGCGCCACCGCGATGTTGAGACGGAGCTCGTCCTTGTCACGGGAATAGGGTGAGCCGTTGGGCACGATCAAGAGTTCGGCGCCAGTCTCGGCGAGGCATTCGACCACTTCCTCGTAATCGCCCCATTCGGTCCAGATGTCCTCACAGATCGGAAGGCCGAGGCGCACCCCGCGGAAATTGACGGGACCGGGCGGCGGCCCCGATGCGAACAGGCGCCGCTCGTCGAACACGCCGTAGTTGGGCAAGTTCACCTTCAGCCGCACAGCGGCGATGATGCCGCGATCGAGCAGGCAATACGCGTTGTAGAGCTTACGATCCTCGAGCCACGGCGTGCCGATCAAGAGCGCCGGGCCGCCATCCGCGGTTTCGCGCGCAAGCTCCTCGACCTTGGCGCGGCAGGCCGCCTGGAACGCCGGCTTGAGCACGAGGTCCTCGGGCGGATACCCGGACAGGAACAGTTCCGACAATGCCACGAGATCGGCGCCGGCGGCTTCGGCGCGCGCGCGGCGCGCCTTATCTGCATTGCCGGTGATATCGCCGACGGTCGGATTGAGCTGTCCGATCGCGATGGCCAAACGGTCGGTGGGCCGCGCATTCATGGCTTAGGTCTAGCGCGTCGTGCCCGCGCCCGGCAATCGCCGCACAGCGCCGGTCAGATCAGCCCAAATCGCTCGGCAAGGGCCAGCAGCCAGACAGCGCCGGCGATCACTAGCGCGAGGCCGACCGCGGCCGAGCCCATATCCTTGACCCGGCCGATCTGGGGGTCGATGGCAAGGTTGACACGGTCGGAAAGCTTTTCGATCGCCGTGTTCAAGAGTTCGACGACGAGGACCAGAGCCACGACCGCGATGAGCGCGAGGCGCTTCCAAGCTGCCTCCGCAACGAGGAACGCCACCGGCACCGCCAGGACGAGGGCAATCAGCTCCAGGCGAAAGGCCTCCTCGCTGCGCGCGGCCGCGAGGAGGCCATGCCAAGTATTGATGGTGGCGCGCAGCAACCGTTCCATCGCGGTGGGATTGAAGTCAGTCGGGTTGGGTGACGTTGCCTACGGCTCGGCGGTACGGATCGCGGCCGGGCCTGCGCTGAGCTTGATCGATCCTGCTGGCTTGAGCTCCTTGCCGTCGAAGTCAAACACCGTGATCTCCCGTTCGACCATGCATTGGACCAGAAGCTTGCGATTGTCCTTGCTCCAGGCGATCCCCTGGCACCAGTGGCCAACCTGGGCCTCGGTCAGCGGGACCAACTCTTTGCCTTTAACGCTTAGCACCTTGACCAAGCCGTAATCGTTGAAGAAGGGACTGGTCTTGGGCTTATTGGATCCGTTTACCACGTTCACAGCGGCAAAGGCGCCGTCGGGAGACAGCGCTATCCCTTCGGGCGTTTGGCCGACGGACACGGTATGGACGACGCGCGCAGGCTTAGCCTCAAGGTCGATCAAGCTGACTGTGTCGGCGTCGCCAGTGCCGGGTCCGATATTGGCGACGACCGCAACCTTCCCGTTCGGATGGATGCCGAGCCCGTAGGGTCGCAGTCCCGCTGAGATCTCGCGCTTGGTGTCCGCGACCTTGGTGCCGTCGATCGACAGCACGGAAATCTTGTTGTCGCCGTCGCGGGTCACCAGCGCCGTCTTGCCGTCCGGTGTAATAGCGACATGGCTCGGGCCGGATTTGTCATCGCCCAAATTTATCTTGCCGACAGGCGTGAGCGTATTGCCGGCGATGGAAAAGACGGAGACCGTTCCCTCGGAGCGGTTGGCGACCAGTGCCAGCGTCCCGGCGCGGTTAATCGACACGCCGGCGGCGCCTTTGCCGGCCTGCAGTTGCGCCGAGACCTTGGGCGGCGATGCCTTGAGGTCGATCACCGAGAGCTTGTCGTCAGGGGCGGTTTTCTTGGGATCGGCCGGGTCGAGCTTGGTGGCCCCCGTGACGAGCGCGAAACTCTCGTCCCGCGCGACCGCGACGCTCAAAGGCGGACCAACGACGCTGGCCGGAGCTTGGATCTCGGCGACCACCTTGGGCGGCGTCGCATTGAGATCGATGACGGCTACGGAGTCCGCCGACGGATTGGTCGGCACGGAATTGACGCCATCGATAAGGACGGCCTTCCCGTCATTAGCGGAAAGCGCAAGCTGAGCGCTTGCACTCGACGTTATCGACATGAAGGCGGCAAGCGAAAGCGCGCCCACCCAAGGCATATGGCGATGCATGAGAACCTCCCGTTGCGCGGATCATTGGGACCTTGCGAAAGCGCCGCGCATCCGCATTTCATCATAACAAACGGTTGGGCAAAAAACTCCCACGCCGTTCCGCATGAGGAGGGGGCGGACGGAAATCGTCGCAGTTTCGATCAGAGCCCGGCGGCGGCCGGCAGCGGCCGCGCTCTCGCGGTCCGCTCCGCCTTGAGCAGGTCGGCAAGCAGAAACGCCAAATCGATCGATTGCTCGGCATTGAGCCGCGGGTCACACACCGTGTGATAGCGGTCCTTAAAATCCGCATCGGTGATCATGCGCGCGCCGCCGGTACATTCCGCGACGTTTTGTCCGGTCATCTCCAGATGCACCCCGCCGCCATGCGTCCCTTCGGCCCGGTGAACGGCAAAAAAGGTCTTCACCTCCGACAGGATGCGGTCGAACGGCCGCGTCTTGTATCCGGTTTCCGAGCTGATGGTGTTGCCGTGCATGGGATCGCACGACCACACCACGATCTTTCCCTCGCGCTGAACCCCGCGGATCATGGCCGGCAGCTGATCCCCGACCTTGTCCGCGCCCAGCCGCACGATCAGCGTCAGCCGGCCCGGCTCGTTTTCCGGATTGAGAATGTCGATCACCCGCAGCAACTCGTCGACCCTGGTGGACGGACCGCACTTGAGTCCCAGCGGGTTGATGAGGCCGCGGCAGAACTCGACATGCGCGTGATCGGGTTGGCGGGTGCGGTCGCCGACCCACAGCATGTGGGCCGAGGTGCAGCAGAAGGTGCCGGGACGCGTGGAATCCTCGCGCGTCATCGCCTGCTCGTAGCCGAGCAGCAGCGCCTCGTGGCTGGTGTAGAACTCGGTACTCTTGAGCTCGGGGTGGCTTTCGAGATCGAGGCCGCAGGCTTGCATGAAGCCGAGCGCCTCGCTGATGCGGTCGGCGAGCTCCTCGTAATGGTGCGACTGCGGCGAGTCCTTGACGAATCCGAGCGTCCACTGCCGGACATTCGCGAGATTGGCATAGCCGCCGTGCACGAAGGCACGCAGCAGGTTCAGCGTCGCGGCCGAATGGCGATATGCCTCGATCTGGCGTTCCGGGTCGGGACGGCGCGCGGCTTCATCGAAGTCAACGCCGTTGATGATGTCGCCGCGGTAGCTCGGCAACTCCTTGCCGTCGCGCTTCTCCATCGGCGACGTGCGGGGCTTGGCGAATTGACCGGCGATGCGGCCGACCTTCACCACCGGCAAGGCGGCGGCGTAGGTGAGCACCACGGCCATCTGCAAAAAGACGCGCAGGAAGTCACGGA
>Ga0209239_1000316_pt1 | contig 27439 bp, 34 predicted proteins | sample GraSoi013_2_20cm_FD_185824 | JGI IMG/M metagenome (GOLD analysis project Ga0209239, IMG submission 185824) | Grasslands soil microbial communities from the Angelo Coastal Reserve, California, USA - Sample 10_02_2013_2_20cm (SPAdes) (version 2) | ecosystem: Environmental > Terrestrial > Soil >...
GGCAGACAGAAGCTTCACATTCTCAGATATCGCCTTGTACATGCTCCTGTGAGCGTCCAAATCTTTCAGCATTTCACCGTGATCCGTTTTGGACTGATACGAGAAATCTCTGGTCGCTTCTGTGACAAAGAAGTTGATATCGCGGATTTGAAGTTGGAACCGAATAACCGTGTTCGCCAGGTCATAGTCCAAGTTCAAGATATTCTCGCGAATCTTGTCGAAGGGTATGTCGTACGGCTTTGTATGATCCGACCATCCGAATAGAACTGGAAGTGTCTCCTTCGTCCACGAGAGCGACGACCCACTCAGTAAGGAGAAATATGTCTCAATTTCCGGAGATTGAAGATAGTACGACTCTAAGCATGTAGCCACCAAAGATCGCGAACGTCTCCGCTCTTCTCTTCCCGAAAAATTATGAGTGAGGAACGCACTTAGGGCAACCGCTCCCAAACTCGAAATGATTGCAATGACAATGGTTACAATATCATCTACCAATGGATCACATCCATCTTGCCACTCTTTCTCGGATTAAGAGGTAGCTTGAGCATCAGATGATTCTTTCTTGGGTTTTGGTTCTCGTTTTGTGGGCAGAGGAAAGAGGATTGCAAATGCGTAGAGTTCAACAAATAGCAGGAATAGAATACTTGTAAACATGAAACTTGTTGTGGTCCCCGTAACAGATGATTGGTTAAGTTGCAGGTGTTGATAGGTAGCCACAATCAGCGTTCTAACCGCAAGAAGCATTGAAGCGATACCGAGAACGGCGACTGCATCTCTGAGCCACTTGGTCTTGATTTGAGGAGAAAGACCGATTAGCACTCCCTCGACGGTGAAGTAAACAGGAACAATTTGGATAATTACTGTATCGAGTACAGTGTCCGGAAGCTCCGTAAGAATCTCGACATTCGCATAGATGTAAACAACTATCAATACCAAATAGGCGAATTCGTGCCTCCAAAACCTCCGTAATTTTTCACGTAGCGTCATCCGATTAGCCTGTTAGAAACTCCATCCTCAGAAGTTTTCTTCTGTGATCTATCTCTATTACGTCATTGCCCGTGTCCCAAGTCTTGAGACTAAAGTTGATGGTCAACTCCTTCCCTGTTTCATTGAACATGATCTGTGGGTAATGGTCGAACCGGAAGCTTTTCCATCCAACATGTTTGCGTACAATTGTTTCCATTGCCTCTCGAATCTCGTCTTGCATCAGCATAACATTGTCAGGAGAGATTTGTTGAGCCAATTTTGTTTATCACCTTCTCGAAGCTGTTATTCGGATATTCTTGGGTCAAGCAGTTACCTCTATCACTTTTTAACACGAGAGGTAGGCGAAAGTAACACCCCTATTAGTCGGGAGTTCGAAACTAAGCTTTGGTCAAATCACAGTGCAACGTCTGTGGCTTATGGTTTGAAGACCGCGATTTGGACGAACACCTAAACCAACATTTGAACGAGTCCAACGAACAAACCAAGACTGAAGAGGGCTTGAAATGTCCAACTTGTGATATTCAGATGGAAGCATACTTTGGTGTACCGTTTCGAGTTGGTGGAACAGGTCCAGGAATGCGGTTGTTGATTGGAGCGTGGGCTGAGCTTGGAGAAGAACCTATTCCAATAGACCTATTCGTCTGCGCTAAGTGTGGTCAGATGAGGTTCTTCGCGACTCAGAAGACCAGAGACAGATTGAAACGAGCCGCACCACACGAGCCATAGCACTTTTGCTTTGAATCATTTCAAGCTTCGAATCAGAAAAATCCTTATTGCGGACAGAAATCCCGACCAGCACTAAATCTTTGACACTTCCAGACTATCAAACTCTGATGCTCCCTTTTCTACAGACAGTAGGTAGTGGTCAGGAACGAAGTATGGACGATATCATTGAATTGCTCGCCAAAGTCTTCAAGCTTAGTGAGCAGGATAGAGTCGTGCTTCTTCCCAGCGGGAAACAGAGAACTTTCTACAACAGGGTTGGATGGGCACGAACCTATCTGAAGAAGGCGGGGCTTGTCGAGACTCCTGGAGTCGGGAAGGTTAGAATTACTTCTCGCGGTATGGAGGTTCTAAAGAAGAACCCTCCGAAGATTGACAGAAGGTTCCTGATGCAGTTTCCGGAATTTGTAGAATTCCAAAAGCAGGCAGTTGCCGAAGAACCAGGGTTGACGACTATCCCACCTGGGTTGGTCACCGCTTCCATTTCTGGGGTTTACCTTCAGACTCCTACTGAGAGTTTGGAATCGAATTATCGCAGTTTGCGATCAGCCCTCGCAGAGGAAATATTAGACCGCATCAAAGCTTGCTCTCCGAAATTCTTCGAGAACTTGGTCTTGGATTTACTGGTGGCAATGGGCTATGGTGGTTCGAGAACGGACGCGGAACGAGTCGGACGAAGTGGAGATGGAGGAATTGATGGAACAATCAACGAGGACAAGCTCGGCTTGGATGTTGTATACGTTCAGGCTAAGAAGTGGGATACGGGAACCGTTGGAAGAAAAGAAATCCAAGCCTTCACAGGAAGCCTCGAAGGTCGAAGAGCACGAAAGGGCGTTTTTATCACCACTTCGCGATTCGCCCAAGATGCAAGGGACTATGTGAAAGGGATAGAGAAGAAGATCGTGCTTATTGATGGTGAAGAGCTTGCTCAGCTGATGATAGATCACGGAGTTGGGGTTGCTGAGGTGGCAAGTTATGCGGTGAAGAAAGTGGACGCGGACTACTTCACCGAGGGTTAACCTGTACAGTTTCGGATAGCTATTTAGGGGTCTTCTCCCGTAGTATCACCTTGCCGGACATCGTACTCGCGCTGTTCGGAGGTGAAAGCGAAAAATGGGTCATCGTGATGGCGATCCTGACAAGAGCAAAGGAGAGTATGACGACGATAATCGGTCGGACCAACTGAACCCGAATAACGACGAATATCAGGGCGACGAGTAACAAGAAATTGGACTCTTAGATTCAAAACATTCCCTCTTTTTTCTCCCTAAGTGATCTATCAGCTTCGGTCACCTGTTCACTCATTAGTAACGCTCCTCGAAAATGCGATACAATATTGCGATGTCGAAATCCGATCTGTGAACGGGAGATGGTAGGACTCGTAGCGGTCAAAGTCACGGGAGTTCACATTCCTCACCTCGCGGATGTCAACGAGGCATACTGGAAGCACAATTGGAAGGAACACGAGCTTGATGGCTTAGGGTATGTTTGTCCAAGTTGCGGAAGGACTCAGATCGTCAAAACCGTTTCTGTTAGAAGAGACGAAGAGCTTGAGGACAAATCCTCAGAACCGAGGGATTAGCTTCCACCCTGCAAAGCATGGAAGAACCTGCTGACAGATTCGAGCATGGCATTAAACGACGTAGGGTCAGCCAAACGCCACACGGTTAGAAACAGAGCGAATATTACGATTGGTCCAAAGATGTAGACGGTTCGATTGACCGTTCGCTTTCCGTGTCTAACCAGTCCACTAACAGGATTCGACTTTTTTCTTCGACCCAACCGATACTGTTCACTGAGATAAGTAATCGCAAGTCTCTGATATTTATGAAGTGCTCCCGACGGAGTGTAAGTGGACAAAAATGAGCGGAAGTGGAGTTCACATCAATCTCGGAGGGCTGGCAGGGTTAGGTGTCGCGCTCTTGGGTTTGACTTTGGCAAGTGAGCACTTTGGAGGAGATTGGATTCTGACTACATTCTCTCTCTGGACCGGAGTTTCCAGCGTAATTGTAGCCGTCATCCTGAAGATTGATGCTTACTATTTGTCAAGAGAGGCATACAAGAGAGACAATCACCTCTAATTGCTACTTTTAGAAAAAAATTCCCAAAGAAACGAGGGGACAAGGAAGTTTACGGTTCACAATCTCAACCGAGGTTCGCGAAACTACAGAAGAGATCGATTACCAAACTGTCAGAACTCAGGACCGAGACCTTGCTCTCCACTCTTTCTGTCCTTAGACTCGAAGGCGTGGAAGTTCGTACCCCAGAGAAGACCCTGGTTCTTTCCATTCTTCTTCTTCACTCTGCGTTTTCTCTTCTTCACAGAGATCGTGGAAGTTTGGTATTCGGTTCCAGCTTGAGTTCGGGCGACAGCCTCGTGCTCCTTCCTTTCCTGAGCCAGTCGAGCCATCATCGCCTTATTCTCAGCGTAAGAACGTTTACGATTTGCCAATCAAATATTCACCTACGACTCTACCAATCTGCGCAGTATTGGATGTGAGACTCACTCGAATATCCCTTCACTTTCTTTTTCGTTTGTTCGACCGAAAGCGTTCTTCTCCTTGCCTTTCATAGCATGGAGTTTCTTCTGTTGCTTCCGACTCCGTTTCTTATGTGTCATTTGTTCACCTTCCTCCTAATCTCCTCTTGCGTCTACATCCATCAGCCTATCATCCGAGAATATTCTCTTCTGCTTAGACCTATGACGAACGCCTTTACCCGAAGGCTCAGCGTTCATTCTTCGGTTCATAATGACAACTCTTTTTTGTCCATTCCGAAGACGAACAGTTCTGAACCTTGGTTTAGTCGCATCTTCGACAAAGACACCGTGGTTTCTCTGAGACCGCATCTTAGACCGATACTTTTTTGCTTCTTCTGGACTGCACACCTTGATGACATGCCATTGGTGAGTATCCTCGTCCATCGCATACAAGTATTCGAGAAACTCAATCGGAAGTCCTCCACCAGCTAATCCACCTGCCATTAACTAATCACCTCGATACTATCCAGTATTTGTTCAACTGGAGATTTGGAAATCAAACTATAACTCCTCTACGACAAAGCGAGTCCCAGACATCAGTAATCGCCTTCACATCTTTTTTGGATGCCGTGCCATAGTGCGGAGAACCACCCATTTCTATCCAGGCATATCTCTTAGTCTTCTTTCTTCTCTGTTTTTTTGAACGGACAACCTTCCGACTCTTCTTCTTAGTTGTCATTTCCCCAAGTCCTTCTTATTGAGAAGATAGGTATCTATTGGAAAGGGATTACTCTTAGAACAGACTTTCGAATGCTCATAATACCCTCCAGAAAATTGTTTTCCACAGTTACCACATCGATATTGCTTTTTTTCGGGGGGAGAGTCTGACCCCAAGAAGTTTGACGGGTTCAGACCATCAGGCTCCGAGGACTCTGCTCCCTTTCCCGAGTTATTCTGTTCAAGAAATAGTTCTGAAGGTCTCTTTTTCGGATGGTCGATACAGTTCTCGTCTTTACACAATCTGGAATGAATTGAATGCCGAGATTTCCAGATTGCCAAGAATTCTTCTTTTTCCATTTTAGTTCTCCACAACCCTGTAAACGATAGTCTCGTGATGCGGAATGTTTCCAGTCTTATGATATCGGGTACGAGGAGGAGACCCAGGTTGACCAACCCTATCCCAGAATATTTTCAGTCTCTCAGTCTCAATGATACGAGACATTTTGGATTGACGACTCATTTTGAGAAACCTCTTTCCCTGATGTGTCTGTCGTGATGTTCGGCGAATGTTTCGGTTGAAGGCGACCAGTCAGAATGATGCTTTCTTCTCATTCTATCCCGACCCTTCCTTCTCTGGATCGGATTGTCTCGGTAATACTGTCGTTTCTTCTGTAGTTCACTGAGGTATGATTCTCTTTGACAGAGTGTACAATACCCATAACTATTGAAATCGGCATCGTGTTTACGGCAATAATCTGTCATTCCTGTTCTTCCTTCTTCGTGTTAGTCGGGTAAGTGGGATTGAAGCCTTCGAAAATAGCATCCCGTCCATAGAGCCTCTTACTGGCAAGTTCCTCAGTCTCTTTCTTCTCGGCTTCGTCTGATTTGGATTTACAACTGGAACAGACCATACCAGTCCCGTCCCCAATATCAGTAAGTTTGGATTCCTTGCCACAGTTATCACACAAATCAAGTTCTGGAGGCTCAGCAATACTCTCCTCTACTGTTGGATAGAGTGTGCGAGTCTGATTGCCTAAGAAGGGACGTTTAGTTCGGCGATTAGTGAACCATCCCATCAGTTCTCTCCCTCGTCTAACTGTCCCAACATTCTCCGAGTCTCTTTGTCACCATAGCGTTCACGAAGCAGAGTCATCAAAGCCCCTTTGAACACATGGAGATCAGATGTTTTCGCTTCGAGGTCTTTCAGTCTCTTTGAAATCTTGAGACTCCTAAGTCTCTGCAACTCTGATTTTCCTTTTGCCAACTTCAACACCTCCTCCTTTGTCGGTCAATCTGACAGCGACCGCACAACGAAGAACCTTTTGTTACCGGAAGACCACAATTAGAACAGAAATCAGTATCGCTACCTGGAATCTTCTTTCCTGATCGTCTGTTCTTTTCGATTAGGTCTTTGAGAGACTCACGCATCGGTTGACTTCTCCTCACGAGGCTTAGCGTATCGACCTTTCTTGTCTCTGTAGAACTTCGCGAGTCTATCAGTCGGTTCAGTAGTAAGACGACCCTTTGAATCTCGATAGAGCACAACCAGAACAAGATTCTCAGTCAGTCGATCAATATTCGAGATTTCTCGTTTGTACTGATCTAAAGCCATAGCTTGCTGTTGTGTAATTTCCCCCGTTCGCTTGACCCGTCTCTCTAAACGGTCAATCCTTTTCTGAGTAACCGTCCTCGAACGATCTAAAAGAACTAACATATGGTCGATCATATGCTGGTCAAACTCTTCTGCTCCGTGAATCAACTTCGTTTGGCTATCCGTGTCCAAATGACTGCGGATGTCTTCGATTGGCATTCCGACTTCCATCTTCTTCCTGATCCACTCCTCCCATCGATCTATGATACCTGGAGAGGAATTGAAGAACTCAGAATCCCATTCATTATGCTCGCGTTCGAGTTCTGCAAGAGTATTTTCTGGCATTAGTTCGCCCCTCCCAGAATGATTTCCGAAGCTTCTTTGAAGGAAAGAATTGACAATCTTCTGTTCGCCCACAAGCGGAATCGGGGTTTGGGACAGATCGTATTCGAATAGTTGCAGTGATGACTATTGAATTTCCCGTCACAACTACAGACAGGTTCCTTTTGTTTCCTGAAGTAGTGATTACCATCCTTTTCTACGACCGAACACTTACAAACGATTCCACAACGATGAACGTTCAAGTGATCAGAGTTGTTCCAGGGACAAACAAGCGACCACGGAGAAAGGCAATATGAGACTCCAACTCTGAAAGTATCGAAAAATGGTTGGATTTTCTCTGCAAGGTCTTCGTGGAATGGTTCACGGACAAAACAAGTCCATCCACGATTCGTAGCCCAAGAAGGAGTCAGAGAAAACAATCGCTCAAGCTCGGGGGTAAGCGAAACGTCGTCCCTTTCCATCAAAACATACTGACCCATACCGAGAAGCGCGACATTTCCAGGCTTGTTCTGTGTCGCTCCAGTTCCTCGAATGTGCGAGATCGCTTCGTCGAGAGTCAGAGCAGTATCCGCAGTCGTGCCTTTGAGACGAACCTTAGAGAGATAACCGAGAGGATTGAGTCTGAAACCGAGTTGTAAGAAGAGTCTGAGGTCTTTCACTTGCTCGGACACTAACCATCCTTTCCACGGGAGATCGTGATTCTGTGACTTGAAACGTTGAAAGAGAGTAGGCTGATCAGGAATGAGGAACTCGTGATCGAACAAATTTTTAGTGTCTCCTCCTCTGAACATGTAATTCTTCAACCCGACCGAGAGCCAACAATTCTTTGTAGACGGTTTCGTCGTGCCTACCCAAGACGGCAAAAGTTCTGATCATATCCCCAAGTTTTCTCTTACATTCGAAAGTCGGGTCGTGCTCCAACCAGAAGTTGAAGATTTGCAAATAGTCTGCTTCTGAAACAACTACTTCCGGAGCGGGTTTGAAACCTAAGTCTCGATACAGAGGCTTTGACGAAGTGAAATAGTCCTTCGTTTCTTCATAGTCGGTATAATGCCAGAGAACAACAACCCGATCTAATAACGCCCCACCTAATTGTGTTCGAGACATCATTCCAGGCGATTGCATAGTGGCGATAACCGCGCTAAAATGAGACTGGACTTTGATCTCACCATTCTCAACAGACCAGTATGAATTCAAAATATTTTTGCGATTATTTGGAGTAATAGCAACATCGCGACTGTATTCTCCGTCTTCGAGAAGTTGAAGGAGAGCCTTTGTGAAATGACCCTCTCGATCACGAATCATTTCATCGAATGCAAGAACTTTCCCACGAGCACGAATAGCCAGAGGAACGTTCGAGTCCTTAGTATCCGAATCGATTGAACCGACCAGAGCGGCATACGAAACAGCGTCTTTGAGAATCACACGGTCGGGGTAGCACACCCTCATTTGTCGTAATCGTGTAGACTTGAGCGAACCCTTTGATGCGGAAAGAAGAACATGAAGATTGTGTCGAGGAAGATCACGAACACCATCCGGATAGTGAACCTCAATTCTTTGAATGAAAGAAGTTGCGACAGCGATATTCATCCAAAAATTGACACGAGAAGACCTAATCCTCGGATATCTATGAACGGTTTCGAAATTCGTCTCAGATGGGTCTTTGACATCATATGGAGAAGTAACCGTATCAATTGCGAGAAGGTCTAATTGTTGTTCTAACACGAAGGCTTGATGTTACCATCTTGATTACTCGCGGAGGGCAACGTTGTTTCCGCATTCGGATACTGATATTCGACCATCCCCTCTGAGGTTCGACGAATAATTTTCTCCTTCCCTTCTTTGACAGACATAAGTAAACCTCGAACCCATCTAAGACGAACAACCATCACGGGGGAAAACATAGGAAGCATAATAGTTGCCCCGCTCTCAAATCTCTGAATCTCAGAATCTACAAAGGCGAGACAGTCGTCTATCGATCTATGAATCTTGAAATCAAGCTCCCCACAGACGGGGCATTCTACTCCAAGGAGGCTCATTTTATCTGCTTTCTCCATCCTATATGCAGACGTTACAGAATTATTGCTCCGACTACGAGACCGCATTTCTTCCTCTCTCCTCTCCATACACAGACTCATTTTCCTCTGTCTTCTCCACCCTATATGCAGACGTTACGGAATTATTGCGTCGAGTGCGAGGTTTACTATCCTTCGAACCCGTTGGGCGACCTGGACGACGATAAGTTCCTTCCTTCTTCTTCTGTTTTCTGCGTTTATCTTGGAGCTTCCTCTGTCTTTTGTTGCCTAACTCTCGCTCATACTTCTTCCACTTCTTCTCTTCCTTTCGAATCTCTGTTTGAATTGCCCAAAACACCGGATCGGACAAGTTCTTCTTGAAGACAGCCTCCAGAATCAGCTTTTCGTTATCGATACCACCCCAACCCAGCACTTCGAACACCCTATTCCAGAGAGGATACTTGTTTTTGTAAGCCGTATTACTCCAATCTCTCGCCAAAAGTTCTTTTTCTTTGGAAGGACTCGGACTTCTATGGTTAGACTGAGTGTAAACGTCCATCTTTGAAGGCTGACCAGAGGAAGTAAAACAATCGAACGGATTATCCCCCTTCCGATTAGCGATCCGACCCTCATTCTGAGTAAGACCATAAGTTCGAGGGTCAGTAAGAGCGGATGAGTCTTCAGACAGTTCTCCTTTTTCGGATTTCGAACCTTTTCTTCCATCACTCATATTCAACTCTTTAGCGGTAAGACCCAGAGTCGTCGGTTCTGCAAGGACCAAGTAATCCTTAGGGTCAGATAGTTCTTTTTCATTTGGGGCGACCCAGAACGAACCATCTACCACTTCCCCATCGCTAAAATCGAAGTAATTCCCATAATCCCGAGAAGCTTCGACATCAAGAAATTGACCATTCAACCAAACCCTTGCCTTTTCCCGATTACGATAGAGGTAAGCAAGCTCTTCGAGTTCCTTGGTCTCAACGAATGAGAGAATCCCCTTTTCCTTGAGCTTCTGTCTAAGAAATCCGACCCTCCCTCGGAGAGACTCCTTCCGACGACGAAGAATCTCCTCCTCTGGAATGACAAGAGTCTCTACTGCCTCAACATCTTCCTTGAGAGCGACTTTTTGTTCAGACATCCCTTCTACACCCTATATCCAAGCGTTACAGAATTATAGCGAGCTTAGTCCTCCGACCCCGTGGATTTGTCTTCAAGCTCCTTCGTGTCTCCAAGAATGAAATCTTCGACTTCTGGAGGTAGGTCTTCTTCGATCTCGACTTCCCCAGAGATTGTCTTTACTCTGTCCTTCTGTCTGTCTTTCAGCAGTACCTTGAGAACCTTCTTGATCTGATCCAACTCTGCTTTCTGGGCAGTGATTAGTTCCGCTTTCTGTCCACGATTGGTTAGCACGTTAAGTTCTGGGCGAACATTCTCCATTTCTTCTATGATGCCTTTCTCTCCGTCTGTAGTTTTTGCGAACTTGTTGTACTGATTACTATCGACCTCGTGACCCATCATGAACTCTGAAACGATATCGCGAACGTGTTTGTTGGCAGTCCAGGTTTTGAATGTGTCTCGAAGCTCGTGGGGTCTGAAACGGTAGGTTCTCTTCCCCGTAACATTCTTCTCAAGACCCGTCCACTCTCTCAGTCTCTTCATTTCGAGTTGGATATCTGCGGTCGTAATCGGTTTGCCGTATCGATTGAGGAAGAACCAAGGCTTCTCTTTTGTGATTAGCCCGAAATCTGTCTCCCGTTCCTTGAGATAGTTCGCGAGCGCATCAATCGCATCATCCCAGACCAGTGTCCAGTACGGTTGTCCTCCGTTATTGATTGTCTTAGAGCGTATCAGGCTGATCTTGAGCGGAATTTTTCGGGACTTGATCGCCTCTACATACTTGTAACCGTGTTTGCTGAAGTAGATTAGCTCTGAGACCCCGATTCCTCCCTGTAATTGGGTTAAGAAAATCGCTTTGTACAAAGGAGAGCATCGGTCGATTATCGTCTTGACCTCTTGCTTGTCCAGAGGAGTTAGTTCTTCTCTCTGTTCGACCTCCTCCATTGCCTCATAGTTACTTGACAGGGTGAAGTTGTACTTCGATAATTCTACACGGTCGTAGAAGAATGAGCGGATTGCCGCAATCAGTACGAGTCGAGAACCGCGTTTGAGCTTCCTGGTCAGATACCATCCTTCAAGCTCTGAAGCCCAAGAGCGTCTGATCTCTAACTCGTCGGACTTGTGCTGTGTTTTGACTTCCTCGACCCAAGTATCAACCGAAGGCAATCGTTTCGAAAGACACTCAGTCCAGTAAGAATAGAGGTAGGATGCGTAGACTTCAGCCGTGTTCTTGGCTCTCTTGGCTATTTTGTCGTACCAAGTCTTAGCCCGTGGGACTGAACTAACCCATTCGATGAGATGTCGGTCCCGTTTCTGCAACTTCTTCTGAGGAGTGAGTGGTGGTTCAATCCCATTAGCAGAATGTTCTACGTTCTCATTTAACAGAACAACCACGCCCTTTTTATATTCTATATAAAGAGGAACGTTTCCAGCGCGGTGAACGCTGGCGAGGATCCTGGTTTCTAGAATTATCATGAGACTGGTCAAGACTTCGCCCTCGCATAGAGGAGGGTCTTCTGTCCTTGTCGGACAAAGGTAGGGCCTTCATCAATATAGAGAATGTTGTCGCGTCTGCGACCCTCAAGCAGCAGATCGACCTCAACGCCATCGTCAGGGTCTTTCCGGGTGTAGAGTATCGTCCCGAGCAATTTCCGGGATTGGTCTATCGTCTAAAGAAACCCAAGACAGCTACGTTGATTTTTAGTTCCGGTAAGATGGTCTGCACCGGCGCGAAGTCTGAACGCCAGGCACGCAAGGCTGTCTTGAAAGTAGTCGATGAATTGAAAAGAGATGGTATAGTCATTCTAAGCAAACCCGAAATTACGATACAGAATATCGTTGCGTCCGCGGGTCTCGGGGGCTACATCGACCTCGAGAAAGCTACGTACGGTCTGAAGAAGACCATGTATGAGCCAGAACAATTTCCAGGTCTCATCTATCGAATGGATGAGCCGAAAGTTGTCATCTTGCTCTTCGCCAGCGGCAAGCTCGTATGCACGGGAGCAAAGAGAGAGATCCAGGTCGGAATCGCCGTCAACAAGCTACAACAGATACTGGAGGCCAAAAGCCTGATCACGTACGAGGGTACGGAGAAACCGCGGTTGCCACCGCTTCCAGAGAAGGAGTTGGAGAAGGAACGGCTAAAGGTGGATCAGGCAAAGGCTAAGCAGTTGAAGGAGAAGAATGACAAAGACGACAAGGATGAAGAATAGCCGAGCCCTGCGTTAGAATGCCCGCATACTCGTTAGGTTCTAAGAAGCCGAGAATTCACCCGTCAGCAATTCTCGCACCGAACTGCACGATAATCGGGGATGTTGTCATTGGACCCCGGACCAGCATATGGCCTGGAGCCGTCATAAGGGGCGACTACGGTTACATCAGAATAGGATCTGACTGCAGTATCCAAGACAACGCCGTGGTTCACTGCTCCGGCGAGAATCCCGCGATTGTTGGGAAAGGAGTTACGGTTGCGCATGGCGCGATTGTTCATGCTTGCCGGATAGGAGACGAATGCCTGATTGGGGCTGGAGCGATAATCTTCGATGGCGCGAGCGTCGGCAAACACTCAATCCTCGGAGTTGGGTGTATCCTTCTGGAGGGCAGAAGGATTCCGCCTCGGTCAATAGCAGTGGGGGCTCCTGCTAAGATCATCCGGAAAGCAACTCTTCAGGATGTCCGCGCGATTAAGGATTCGTACAGGGCCTATGTGAAAATGGCACAGCTATACGAGAAGACAGGAGCGTTCGAGTCGCCTATTCGCGTGGGCTAGATTCGACTGGTAATTGGTTATATCTCTCGGTCGGCGATGTCTTGGTAGACGGCGATGATTGGTCAAAGTTACTCGGACTACCAATGAGCGAGAAGGCATTTGCCTGAGCCGTCGAAAACCTTACTTGAACTATCCCAAGGTTGATTGAGTCAAGTCTCGGACAATGTTCCCCAGAGTCTTCCACGAGCGTCGGACGATGGGGGGAAAATCTCCGTGATCCGAGTAGTAGTCTCGGAGAAACTTGACTGTCAAGACGTCATGTGCATATCCTGAACCGATCTCCCCATATTCCTTCTTGATCTCCTCAATCCTACTGTCCCGGTGAACCTTTGCCATAATGCTGGCTGCTGAGACGACAGGATAATTGATGTCGGCCTTGTGCTCCGAGACTACTCTCGGCGTGAAAGAGAGACCGTCTAGTATGTTGTTCTTGAAGCGCTCTGTCCGAGTGTCCGACGAGTCGACATACACCAGATCTGGCTTCAACTTCTCGATAACCTGCGCCATGACCTTGGCTTCCAGCAGATTCAGCCTCTGGAACCTCGGAGCCCGGTTCACAATTCTATCCAGCTCTTGAGATCCTATCTCTAGGACGTGATAATCATCCACGATACCAGGAATCTCTCTGGAGAGGCGAATCCTCGCGGATGGGAGAAGCTGTTTCGAATCCTTAACTCCGAGGTTCTTCAAGCTGTCAAGCTTCTCTTCATCGATTATCACTCCAGCAATTACCAGAGGTCCGATTACAGGACCCCGACCCGCATCATCGACTCCGCAGATTCTCATGAGGCTCCGCTCTTCGGTTCCCAATCCAGTCGTCAACCTGACGAATCAATCTTCGATAGATCGATTCACGATTCTCTTTCGTAATCTCCCAGTGCACACTCCTCCTCCACGTGTTCTCTACTTCTGGATAGCGCGATCCGAACTTCACCGTAGCGACAACGGTTTTCGTTCCATTCAGGATTTTGGAGATATTGTTTCTGAAGGAGGTGCTGGTCATTTCCATTGGTCCGATCTCGTCGACGATAACCAAGTCGGCGGCTCCGGACACCGAACGCTCCAGTGCGGAGACTCCAATCTTCTCTAGGTCATCAGAGACCACAACGTAGGATCCGACCCTAGGCCCTGTTCCGAGATCCTTCTTGGCTAACCATCCTTCCTGACCAGACGACAGGTCTTTTATCATGAACCCTGTTCTTACACTCCCTTCTCGGACCTCGCGCGTTGTCAATCCTTCAATCTTGAAACCATTCTTGGAATAGTGCTCGTAGACCCGATTGACCATCGTGGTCTTTCCAACTCCGGGACGACCTGTCAGCAATATTACTCTCAACCTGTCACTCCTTTCGTGATTGATGCCATCTAGCCTTGAAGCCAAGACCCAGAAAATAGATTTCAGAAGCCTCCGGTCTGCTCGCCTTCGGCTTCAACAATCGGCTACTCTCGAAGAACAATGCCGCTTCGTCCTGGAGCTTCCTCCTCTCAGGACCCTCAAAGAGCTTGATGAGCACGTTCCCTCGATAATCCAAGACTTTCTCAGCAATCTCCAAAGCACGCCGAGCTAAGTCCACTTGTCTCGCATGGTCTACATCCCACGCTCCAATGATTGACGGGGCGAGGTCTGAGAGAACTGCATTCGCCGGTCCTCCCAGTTGGGCGATGATCCGATCCGGGATATCTTCCGCATACACATCCATCTTCAACAGTTTGACGTTCGGTGAGAAGGGCTGTATGTCTTTGAGGTCGATGCCCAATACGAGCCCTTCTGGTCCAACTGTTTCGCGGGCGACCTGTAACCATCCTCCAGGCTGGGCTCCGAGGTCCACAACCTTCTGTCCTTCTTTTACGATGCCGTAGGTCCGGATTGTCTGTTGGAGCTTGTAGGCTGATCTGCTGCGATAGCCTCGAATCCGTGCGAGCCGATAGTACTGGTCCTTTCGTCTCCTAGCCAGCCAAGTTCCTGTCATGACGATGTAGAGCTTCTAGCTAACGCGTGACCCATCCGGAACATCTCGCTCAATACCCAACAGAGCAAGCTTCTCTCCTTCAGAAGCGGCCAGGAGCATTCCCTCAGACTTTTGTCCCGCAAACGTCGTAGGTTTCAAGTTGGCCAAGAAGATCACTCGCTTGTGGAGCAGGTCCTCCGCGTTGTAAAAATCGACCAGACTTGTGGCAGTCTGCTTCTTTCCATGGGTCCCTAGGTCGACGACGACCTTGTACAGTTTGTTGGTCCGAGGAACCCTTGAGACTTCGACTACTGTTCCCACTCTCATCTCAAGCCGCTTGAACTCATCAATCGTAACTTGCGTAGCGGGATCGTCCATGTCTATACTGCCAAGTGATAATCGCGATTTAAGACTTGGAAGCTAGCTCTTCAACCGTGGGCCTACAATGACCATTGACAATCGAGAACTGTCAAGATATTTCCTGGCCATTTCCATCAAGTCCTCCCGGGTTATCTTGCCGAAGAGCTGTCGTCTCTTGACGAAATAGTCGAGCCCTAAACCAAAGTGGGCTAGATTATGGCTGGTTCTGGCGATTCCCTCTGTAGATTCCAGCTCCATCAGAGCGGATCCCAACTGGTTCTGTTTGGCATCGGCTAATTCTTGCTCCTCGACGAGTTCTTGGCGGACCCGTTCGATCTCTTCCTTCATTAGAACCAACGCCTTTGCAATATTTCGAGGGTTTACTCCAGCTAGAGCAGTCCAGCTACCGCCTGCGAGTCCAGAGTTGAGGAATGATGTGCAGGAATAGGCCAGTCCCTCCTTGTCCCGGACCCGTTGTCCTAGCCTGCCCATGAAGCCTAGCTCGCCCAAGATTACGTTCATCAAGTTCAACGGTTCATAGTCGGGATCAGTTCTGGAGCACGCTACTCCGCCGATGAGAATGTCTCCTTGTGTCTTGTGCGGCATTACGATCTCTCTCTTCGTGCTTTTTGAAACTGAATTCGCTGCGGCGTTCTTCTTCGCGTTGATCTTTTTCTCGCTTCTTGTCGCGAAAGTTCGAGCGGCCCAGCCTACGACCTCGTCTTTCTTGAACTGTCCCGCAAACGCGATGAGGGTCGTCGCTTTGCTGATTACATTCTCGAAATAGTCCTTAACATCCGACCGTTCAAGGTCCTTTACAGTCTCTGCCGTTCCAAACCTGTCTTTCCTGTACGGATGCCCGGACGGATATACGAGTCTCTGAAGATCCCTCATGCCGCGTCGTGTCGTGTCATCGTCTCTGAGCCTAATGTCCGTGAGGAGTCCTTCTCGTTCTCGTTCAATGTCTCTTGGTGAGAGAGCTGGTCTGGTTAGACAGTCTTCTACAACTCCGAGGACCCGTTTTGTCCAGGGGCTTGTCATTCGCGCTTGGAAGATGATGCTGTCCTGAGAATTTCGGAAAGAAACCGCGGCTCCCACGGATTCAAGCTGATCTGCGATCTTGCCGGCTCCGAGTTTCCGGGTTCCTCTGATGAGGAGACGTGTAGTAAGTTCTGCAAGACCTGACTTCCCTGAGGGTTCTGACGATGTTCCGGCAAGAATGCTACCGTGAACCGCTACGGTCGGATTATTCGCGTTCTTGTACAGGAGGCACTTGATTCCGGGACCAGCGGACTGCTCTTCCACTAACTTCCCTAATTCGGTCTCAAGACCCATAGTCGTTCCTTACACCGATACATCGACACACCGTCCGGTTCTGCACGGTCAAGTATTTCGCGGCGATCTCTGAAACTTTCGCCGGCGATATCTTCTCCAGCTTCTCAACGAGCCTAGCCATCGTCTCGAAGGACGTGATCATTTCGAAGATGCCTATCACGAAGCCTTGTCGGGCGACGCCGTCAAGCGTATACGCGTACTGAGCCTTGATCTGCGCGATCGCCCTCTCAAGCTCATGCTTGCTGGGAGGAGTTCTCTGAATCTTCTCAATTTCCTCCATCAACACCCTCTCAGGCTTGTCAATAGAGACACCCTCCCATACCGTAACGTCCAAGGCAAACACGGATGGATCGATGGTCGGGAAGAACTCCGAACTGGCTTCAGTAGCCAGCTTTCTTTCGACAAGTGCCTTGTGCAGTCTGGCGCTTCTACCCGAGGATTGGCCGGGGCCGAATGCGAAGAGGCGAACCCCGCTCAAAATCGCGTCAAGCATCATCAGCCCATAAACATCCTCGCTTCCAAACTCGGGCGTATGATATGCTACTTTGATGTAGTCAGCCTCAGACGGGATTCGAACCTCGACCCGGCGCTCACCTGACTGAGGAGGCTCAGCGATTGTAGGATCGCTAGGCCGCTCGCTCTTGGCCAGTGGGCCGAAGTATTCTTGGATCTTGGGAAGGATCTTCTTTGGCGAGAAGGGACCTACCACGACTAGTAGTGCGTTTCCAGGAACGTAGTAGCGTCGATAATGGTCGAAGAGATCATCTCTCGTTATTTTCAGAAGGTCTGCCTTCAGCCCTCCCTCAGACCATCTGTACGGGTGGAACCTGAAGGCTGATAGAAAAAGTTCCTCTGATGCTAAGAACTCGGGGTCGTTCTCATTACCCTCCCGCTCCGAGACAACAACCGTCCTCTCAGACTGTACCTCTCTCGGGTCGAAGGCGGCGTTCATCATACGCTCAGACTCGATGAGGAGTCCTTTCTCTATCTGGTCAGCTGGAAGTACTTCAAAGTAGGCTGTAAAGTCCTTTGATGTGAACCCGTTGTATTCGCCTCCGACACTGCTGACTATTCGGCCTATGTCGCCCTTGTGGAGTTTTCCTCCGCCTTTGAAGAGCATGTGCTCGACCCAGTGGGAGATTCCTGTTACCCCAGGCCTTTCGTTTCGAGATCCGACTCGGTATATCGCCCAGCAGCCGGACACTGGGGCGTTTGGTATTTCGCGGATCAGGACTTTGAGACCGTTATCTAAAACGTGGCGACTTACTTGCAGTTCTCTGAATAGAGAGATTGACTGAGCCAATTTTGATCAAACCCTAGTGTGGTTGCTGGAAATCACTTCTGATGCTGCGCCGTCAGCTCCTCGTATTGTGATTCCGTGATAGCATCCATATCTAACAGTCGCTTGGCAAGTTCAGAAATCCGGGTGACCGAATGAAGCTTCATGCCGGCTTTGAACAGGTGTTCCCTTCCTTCCTCCTCACGATCTACCAAGACTAGAGCGTCTTCCACAACTCCCCCTTCAGCCCTAAGGGTCTGTGCCGCGTCGAGAATATTCTTCCCTGTAGTAATCACATCGTCCACGAGCAAGACCTTGTCACCGGGAACGAGAAGACCCTCAACCATCTTCTCCCTACCATGATGCTTCACTTCCTTTCTCACATAGACGAGCGGCTTCGAGAGAGTGTAGGCCAAAACTGAAGCCCACGGCAATCCGCCGGTTGGAATCCCAGCAATCTTGGCAATGTCCGCGATCGTTCTCGCGGTCTTTCCCAAGAGTTCGATGGAGGCGTGGAACGCGTCTGGAAAACTTGGGAGGACTCGCAAGTCGAGATAGTATGGACTGAGTTTTCCTCCGGAAAGTGTGAACATGCCAAATTTCAGAGCTCCGGTATGTACCAGAATCTTCGGAAGTTCTTCCTCAATCGGTTTGGGCATTTCAGTTATCCTCGAATTTTTCCGCCTGCCTTGACGATTCGTCTAAGCAGATGCGAACTCCGCCGGCCAGTATAGCGATTTAAAGGCGAGCCCAATCGAACAATCAAGGTGGCCGGTTTGGAACTCTGGATACCTTACGGAGAGACCGAGGTTCCAGTCCGGGTTCCAGACGACAATTTCTACAGAATTCTGGATCCGGCCAAGCCGCTTGGGACGAAAGATGCCACTTCCATAATCGAGGAGGCCCTGGAAATGCCGATTGGAGGACTCTTCCTGAAAGATATGATCAAACCTGGTAGCCTTGCTGGAATACTCATTGATCCCATCGTTCCACCTATCGCAAGGGACGAAGCGGTGAAGGCTCTGAGAGCCCGTCTCACCGCGCTGGGTATCGACAATGTGAGAGTCTTCATCCGAAAACGCATGTCAAACGTCATCCCGGCGAGCGAGGATTTCAAGATAATCGACCCTTCCCGAACCTCGTTCGCAGAACTCGGAAAGACTTCGGCAGGAACCAGCGTCGAGCTGGACCCTGACCTGGCTTCATGTGATGTTAAGATCAGCGTCGGACTTGTCATGCCTCACTTCGCAAGCGGCTTCACGGGAGGACCTGAGTCCGTACTGCCAGGCGCGTCCTCGATCCATTCGATAACCAAGAACCGGTCACTATTGACGAAGGGTTTCCCAACCTCTTCAGCCGCACCGGACAACCAGGTCCTGTCCGATTCTCTCGAAGCCTACAAGCTCGCCGGACCATTCTACAGCTTATGCTTCATGCCAGACGGGGCCGGGGGAGTCGGCTCGGCGTTCGCCGGGGAACTTGAGTCGGTGTTCAGGGAAGCTGTCTCCCGCTATCACGACGTCCACAACCCAAAGATTGAACGGAAGCTGGACATAGTCATCGTGTCAGCGGGAAGCCTGTTAGGAGCAGACCTCTACCATGCGATCAGAGTAGTCTCAAACGTTCTCGGCGCTGTTAGAAAAGAGGGCACCATAATCCTGGTTGCCGAATGTTCGAGAGGAGTCGGCGATTCCGGCTTCCTAGAATACGCTCGGAGATTTCCAGAAAGGAAAGAATTGTCGACCGAGCTGAGATACAGATTCAAGCTAGGCGGCCACGTCAACCTCTTCCTCCAAGACGCATTGGAGAAGTGCCGCATACAGCTGGTATCTATTCTTCCAGAACTATTTGTCCGGGATTCCTTCGGGTTGAAACCATCCCAGACTGCCACCGAAGCAGTGCAGAAGGCGATACGCGTTGAAGGCAAGGAGTCGAAGATACTAATCGTTCCGAAGGGAGACTTCACGGTCCCGGTTATGGAATCCTAGACGACACTTAATAGAAATCCAGCTTCACACGGAGATGAAAGCAAGATGCGCCTCAGCCCAATCCTTTCTATCGTACTGATTTTGCTTCTCTCCATAGTTCAGTTTCCCCCAGTCCATTCTCAGTCACCTGAGCTGATCAATGAACAAGGCTTTGGGTTGAACAGATCTGCCTCGCTCACGATTAAGATCGTGTTTCTAGGAATCACACCAGGAGAGTTGAATTCGACCTATCTGAAAAGTAGTGTCTCTGTTCCTCCGCTGAAGTACCAAGCCATTCTTGCTGGGCCCTTGAATACTGGCGTGACTTTCAATTTCAACTATCAACTGACATTCGCAGACAACTCAACAGTGACTAAGTTCGCTCAGTATCTCTTATCAATTCAAAAACAAGAGGACACTGCTCCCAGGCCAAGTAGCCCGTCCGGATTGGTCAATCCTTACTTTACAAACTCATCGACGCTTTCTGTCACTCACAATTACTTCTACGACGCTGACAAGATCGAATCTTGGCTCAGGTCCAACATGACCCTATTCGGAGCAAGTCCTGCGTCAGGATACACTCTCTTCGTAGCCGATCTACACGGCTATGCAATCCCTTCGTTCAACTACACGGAATACCAGAACTATATTGCAATCTGTAGACCGTGCACAGCTCACGCAGTCGACGCTCATTATTACAATAGAACAATCACGGACCCGGACTTAGGTCTCAAGATGACGCGTCACTTCATGACCGGCTGGGGTGGGAGCAGCCGATTCTACTACATGGATCTCTCGGCTGGACCCAGCTACTGGACGAACGAGCTCCCAGGGCAAGTCGCATCTCAGTTGAGAGGAATCAGCACCAGCACGTACTATGGGAAGCTCTGGATGAGTGAGTTCATCGGGTCCTACGTGTACGGCGCTGTCAACAATCTGTTCGCTCCCGACCAGCTCTATCCAGTGAACTACGCTCAGAACTATGACGTCCAACTCTTCGTTCTCGATAACCGGACCACGGCGGAAAAGTTACAGGGTCCGAAGCTGTCCTCAACCATCAATGAAACCATGGTTCAGGAGAATTTGGCCAGTCTCGTCCCGTTTGCTGGTGTAACTGTCAAGATCAATTATGCAAACGTCACAGACTACCCTGGGCTCGCTGCCATAATGGCTAATGCAACCACAGCTCTCAGAGATCCCGTATCCGGCCGGCCGATCGTTGACGGCGACTTGGTCTACAACTGGTTCACAACATATGGTCTGGGACACATTGCGAATTTCATCAATGTAAATCGCACAACGTCGAGAATAGATATTCCCGGATTTCTCTTTGCGTTCAAGGGAAATTACACTTTCGGGGTCCCGGTCAAGGAAGACATCGGGTCGCCCAACATCTACGGTACATTCGGAGGCGAGGCGTTGGGAGATATGGTCATGATAGGATTCTCCCAACAGGCCGACTTTACTATCGGCAACAACTCAACCTACAGTCAGCCCGGCAAGGGAGCCGGCTTCACACACGCCGCTACTCACGAGCTCGGACACATGATGGGTTTGAACCATCCCTTCATCTACGATCTGACAGAGGACTTTACAAACACCGTCATGGGATACTATGCGTACAGTCTGAACTATAGCCAGTTCGACAGGGACTCGATCTTGCGGGGAGTGAATGATGAGCTACTTTCTTTCGCCATACAGTCTCTCTCAAGCACTCAGAACACTCTCTTCAATTCCGGAGACATATCCATGGCTAACCAGAATATTGCGCAGGCAGAAAACCTGTACAACACGATGGACTATGCGGGTGCCGTACAGTACTCGCTGGCGGCAGCCGAAGATGCTAGCGCAGCTCAGCAGCTTGCCAATAGCGCCATCTCACCAGCCCTCGTCTTTAGTCTCATCGGAATCGCAATCGGCACTGCCATCGGCATCCTGATGGGCTATCTGATATTCCGGAGGAGGAACTCAGCAGGAGTCCAGTACAATCGATGTCCCACTTGTCAGCAGCTTTGAGCTGGGACCCCGCTCAAATGCGCTGGTACTGCGATAGATGCCAAAAACCGGTTTGAGCTGCCCGCCACAACAGCAGACTAGAGAATGATTCGCACTCTAGGGTTTTCGAGAGTCAAGAAGAGGAATAGGCGCAAAATGAACCCTGATCCGGAATAGGGGCAGGCGATTTGAGATCGCGCACTTTGCACGTTGACCTGCACGCTGAGCTACGCCATATCGAAAACAGCCGACCGCATGATTCTACGCCTCGTTTCGCAAGACTCACCCGGTTCCGCTTCAACTGGCTGGACCCCTCTCCGAAAAATCTCAAAAGCAGTTGCTCCTCACGACACAAGAGTTCTCTTTGGGCGTCCCGGGAATTCTGCGATTTCTCGGAGCGTCTGTAGCCTCTGAATCCAAATCGATGCTCCTCGAACTCAATCATTTCCGCGTGGGATCTGGCTCATGTAGAGGCATCGATTCCACGCCAGCTTTGCTGGGCGAATGCCATGCCCCTTGCTCAGGGTAACGGGCGCATCGCGAATAACCGCGAAGGGGACCTGCTCCGACGCCTCACCCATCACGAGCTGGACCGATGCCGCTATTCCATCCGCAATCGCTCGGACGGTAATCTGGATACGTCTCCCGAAAAGGTCCACGCTCCCTCTGACATCTTCAACTGCCTCGATTCCCGCGCAGCCGATCGCGAAGCCCGTCGTCCCCAGTCTCAATGGGCTCACTCGACTATCGACGATGACAACTCCCACACTTTTTCCCGACTTTCTCCGAATCGACCGTCCAATATTTCTTGCAGACAGATCTGCATTGCGAGGCCAGAGAACAACTGCTCCCTCAGGAGAGTTCTTCCGGTCGATCCCAGCATTCGCAACAGCGTCACCGTTCTTCACCGTCAGAAGTGCTCCTTTTACACCGCCGACCACTAGGTCGGCTTCGTCTAGAACGGCTTGAGCAAACGCGGGAGTTAAGGAATACTTCCGGGCGAGGCTTCTAGCCCTCGGTCCGGGTTTCATGCTGTCAAGGTATCTAATTCTGTTTTCAGCGATTCCCACAATCTTGCTTGAGACTGCCACAATATCTCTCGTCTTGAACCGCACACGGTTCTTTGCTAAAGCCTTGAAAAACAGATCTGGAATTGAGTCCCCGGCTCTCGCCAGACTCGATCTAAGCGGGTAGACTATCACGTTCGATTCAGGACCCGGTGACCTGGGCGACGATCTTCGCTATCTCACCATCGCGAACCATCTTGCGAATCTTCTCGATATCATTGTGGGAAGACCGATCTTCAATTAGCCGGGGAACTTTTCGTCTGATAGCTTGGAAGACGCGTCTAGTTCCGATCCCCAGTCCGTTAGCGCCTCTCAAATCAACTCCTTGCGCCGCAACAAGCAGCTCTATACTGGCCACGTACTGCGAGTTTTCGAGTATCATTCTCGCTTTATGGGCTGCTCCGGGTCCCATGCTGACAAAATCCTCAAAATTGCTAGACGTCGGGATCGAGTCACTGCTAGCAGGATGCGTCATCAGCTTACTCTCAGCAACAAGGGACGTTGCCGTGTACTGGACCGCCATCAACCCGCTCGAGAGTCCCGGCTTCGACCGTCCCCCGACCAGAAACGGGGGAAGCCCGTTATTGAGCGACGGGTCTAACAGGGCGGATATTCTTCTCTCCGACATGTTAGCAAGATAGGAGATCGCCAAGGCCATGATATCGAGTCCCATAGCAACTGGCTGTCCGTGAAAGTTGCCCCCGGAAATACAGACGCCATCCTCTGGGAACACGAGAGGATTGTCAGTAGCCGAATTCATCTCTACTTCTAGAATCTGTTTTGTGAAATCAAACGCATCTTTCGACGCTCCCATCACTTGTGGGGCGCATCTGAATGAGTATGGGTCCTGAGGGCGACCATTCGAAGGATTGCCAGTCACTATCGTTCTAACCGATCTGCTTCCTCTCACTAGTCCTCGAACATGCTCGGCTACGATCTGTTGTCCCGGATGGGGCCTAAGCTTCTGTATTCTCTCATCGAAGGCATCGACCCAGCCCTTCAGAGCTTCGAGCGATAGAGCCAGCGAAGCTTCCATAGTTGCCAGGAGTCGGTAGGCGTCGAAAAGGGACAAGCAGCCCATCGCGACCATCTGCTGAGTACCATTGTTCAACGCCAGCCCCTCTTTCGCTTCAAGCTTGAGAGGAACGCTGCCCGAGACCTCCAGGGCTTTCTTGCCTGGAATCCAACGTCCGCGCGATTCAGCGCTTCCTTCCCCTAGAAGTACAAGGGCCATGTGAGACAGCGGCGACAGGTCTCCGCTGGCGCCCACCGAGCCTTTCTCGGGTACGTATGGATGGATCTCTTTGTTGAGTAGCCTTACGATAGTGCTGACTACTTTTGGTCTGATTCCCGAGTTCCCTTTGAGGAGTGTGTTGGCGCGTAGAAGCATCATCGCCCTCACAACTTCCGGAGAGTGTGGTTGTCCCACGCTAGCGGAGTGGCTCCGGATGAGGTTCGTCTGCAGTTGTTTGAGATCCTCCGAAGCGACTGTGAAGTTTGATAGTGCTCCGAATCCCGTATTGACTCCATAGATCACCTCTTTTTTCCGTAACAGTTCTTCGAGAGCTTTGCGTCCATTTCTTGTACGGGCGATCGCTTTCTCGGTAATGACCGTCCGGGCCTTGTCTCTCGCGACCTGCAAGACCTGGTCAAGTGTAAGATGTGATCCGTCTATCGTAACCTGGGCCAATGTCCCACGAGTCGCTTGCACCAGGATGTTTGAGAGATAAGTATTGGCGGGCTTACTTGAGCATCGGCATCCGGAATCCATTCTTTCTAGCTATCTCCTTTGCCTTCGGATAGCCTGCGTCAGCATGCCGAACAATTCCTATCCCAGGGTCCACAGTTAGCACTCGTTCAAGCCGCTCTGCAGCTTCAGGCGTCCCATCAGCCACTAGGCACATTCCCGCATGGATGCTGTAGCCCATCCCGACTCCGCCACCCTGATGGACACTCACCCACGTTGCACCGGCGGCAGTATTGAGAAGCGCGTTAAGGATCGGCCAGTCGGCTATCGCGTCGCTTCCATCCACCATCCCCTCTGTCTCTCGTCTCGGCGAGGCGACACTCCCGCAGTCGAGATGGTCTCTCCCGATCCATATGGGACCGGACAATTTTCCTGTCTTCACCATATCGTTGATGCGTCCTCCGAACTCTGCCCTCTCACCATAGCCTAGCCAGCAGACTCGCGCGGGCAGTCCTTGGAACTTGACGTGCTGCTGTGCCTTCTCTATCCATCGTCGAAGCTCCATATTGTCTGGGAAAGTGTCGAGGACTAACTGGTCTATCTTCCGAATATCTTCTGGGTCCCCTACGAGCGAGGTCCATCTGAACGGACCTCTACCTTCACAGAACATTGGTCTGATGTACTTCTGAACGAATCCCGGAAATTCGAATGCCTCTTTCAGACCGGCGTCAAAGGCCTTTTGTCGAATGTTGTTGCCATATTCGAATACAACAGCTCCTTTACGACCCATATCGATCATGGCTTTGACATGGATCACAATGCTCTTGCCAGCCCTGTCAAGGTACTTGGTCGGGTCGGACTTTCTCAGCTGGTCAGCTTCTTCCTTGGACAATCCCACAGGATAGTATCCATTAAGTGGATCATGGGCCGAGGTCTGATCTGTAACGATATCTGGAATGATTGATCTTCTCACAAGTTCTGGATGAATCTCAGCGGCGTTTCCGAGCAGGGCCAGACTCGTCGAAGCCCCTTCTTGCCTGGCTTGATTGACAATATCGATGGCTTCATCAAGATCATCAGTCGATCTTTGAACATAGCCATGCTTCAGCCTCCTCTCTATCGCACGTTTATCGATCTCCACAGCCAGCGCAATTCCATCGTTCATCGTTACCGCCAAAGGCTGCGCCCCACCCATCTCTCCTAGGCCGGCGGTCAGAACGACTCGTCCTTTCAGACTGCCCCCGAAATGTTCCCTAGCCGCAGCGGAGAGTGTCTCGTACGTGCCCTGTAGAATTCCCTGTGTTCCGATGTAGGCCCACGACCCGGCAGTCATTTGTCCGAACATTATCAGGCCCTTCTGTTCGAGCTCGTAGAAGTAGTCCCATGTCGCCCATTTGGGCACCAGCATACTGTTGACGATCAAGACTCTCGGTGCCATTCTATGAGTCTTGAAGATCGCGACGGGCTTTCCGCTCTGGATTAGAAGAGTGTCCTCTTCCCCTAGCTTCTTGAGAGAAGCCTCAATCGTCTCAAGAGCTTCCCATGATCGAGCTGCTCTTCCTGTTCCACCGTACACGATCAGCTCATCCGGGTTTTTCGCCACATCGGGCTGCAGGACATTGTGAAGCATTCTCAATGCTCCCTCAATCTGCCAATTTCTACAGTTCAGAGTCCCGCCAGTAATCAAAGATAGATTCTGTTTCTGCTTCAGGGTCGTAACAGGCTGCGGTTGACCCCGTCGAGTCAATGGACCCTCTTGCCCTCTCTCACAACTTCCCTTCCCTCAATAAGGACCTTGTCAACTATTCCCTCCCCGTACGTGTAGCCTATCCACTTATGATTTGGGACTCTTAGAATGACGATATCCGCACTTTTGCCTTTTTCGATGCTTCCGATGCTCCGCTGAAGGCCCAATGCTTTGGCCGCATTGATCGTAATTGCGCGAATAATCTCTTCCGCCTTCATACGGAGCCCTCTTGAAGCCTCGGCTGCAACCGTTAGTTGTCCAAGAACCCAGTTGGAGGGGCTAAAGTCTGTTCCCAACGACACCGGCAGCCTTTCCGATAGCATCTCCCTAGCTTGAGGATAGTCACCGCTTAGCAGGCTATGCGAGGAGGCTGGTAGGAGGACGGGAACGACCGAGCTCTTGGTCATTCTCTCAAGTTCTCTGGGCTCCGAATATACCAGGTGGTCCGCCGAGGTTGCTCCGACGGCATTTGCTACTCTAGCTCCCCTGCTATCGGTGAACTGGTCAGCGTGTATCTTTGGTCTAAGACCGTTAGCCGTTCCTGTTCTGAGTATTTTCTTGGACAATTCAGGATTGAAGATGCCGTTTTCGCAAAAGACGTCGCAGAATTCTGCAAGGCCTTCCTGGTGAACAGCCGGAATCATTTCTTCGACTACTATTCTTGCGTATTCCTCGGGGATCACTCCAGCCGGGACTGCGTGCGCACCGAGGAAGGTTGCGATTATCTTGCACGGGTGGTGTCTCTTCAACTGGCTGATAACCCGGAGGATTTTCAGCTCGTGTTCTAGACGAAGCCCGTATCCACTCTTGATTTCCAGAGTGGTCGTTCCGGCTTCCAGCATAGTGTTCAGCCTGCTTTGAGCGATTGAGAAGAGTTCAGACTTGGTGGTCTGGCGTGTTCTGTTGACAGTCTGGATTATTCCTCCTCCCTTCCGGAGAATGTCTAGATAGGAGGCTCCCCCCAGCCTATTCTGAAACTCTTCTTCTCTAGACCCTTGGAAGACTAGGTGTGTGTGAGGGTCAACAAAGCCGGGAAGGACTATTTCATCCGTGGCGAGTACCTGCCTGGAGGCCGAGTACTTTCGTTCTAATAGTTGGGAAGAGGCCGCGTCGACGATCCTCCCTCTGTCGATTGCAACCCCTCCGGCATCTATGATTTCGAGATCGTCTTCGGTAGACCGAGCTAGTGTGATTGTCTCTTTTGAGTCGAGGATGAGGAGGTCTATTCGACGCTTCGTCTGCTCTTCCTCTCGCGTGCTCGACAGAATTCCGATAACTTCGAGTGAATTAGATTACGAGCCTTCCGTCGA
>Ga0209239_1000317_pt1 | contig 27414 bp, 27 predicted proteins | sample GraSoi013_2_20cm_FD_185824 | JGI IMG/M metagenome (GOLD analysis project Ga0209239, IMG submission 185824) | Grasslands soil microbial communities from the Angelo Coastal Reserve, California, USA - Sample 10_02_2013_2_20cm (SPAdes) (version 2) | ecosystem: Environmental > Terrestrial > Soil >...
CTGGAGCCTTTTGGGACCGGCGTGCGCCAGCGGATGCGGTTCAGTGGACGCGACGGGAACCTACACCGCGCCGCGCATCCTCCCTTCGCCAGCAATCGCGACGATGACGGCGCAAAGCGTGGCGGACATCCAGCGTGCCGGCTGGAGGGACCGCAACAATTGTCGCAACTCTGACGCCGGTTCCCGGTTCGAACCCAAGCACAGCACTATCTTGGGCGCTAAGCGGTGCGGGCTGCAGCGGGAACTCTTGCGGAATCTTGAGCGCGGTGACGACGCAATCAGCAAGCGGAAATTCCGTCGCCTCTTCGGTGACGTACACGGCGCCAAGCGCAGCTCCGAGTCCGAACACGGTGACAATGACCGTCGCTCCGCAGGCGGACCCATCGAAAACTGCCCAAGCGACATTCGCAATTCAGTCTGGAGTCAGCGTAAGCGTCTCGCCCTCAACGGCGACGCTGGCGACGAATCATCGCGTGGCGCTGAACGCACAAGTGAACGGCGCTTCGAATACCGGCGTGATTTGGAGCATCAACGGAATCGCAGGAGGAAACGCGTCTTTCGGTCAGATTTGCGCCGTGGGTTCGAATCCCTGCCAGCCAGTGACCAGCACCACGGCGTCGCAAGTGGATTACCTCGCGCCGGGCGCCATTCCCTCAATGAATCCGGTAAGCGCTACGGCAGCGACCGCCGCCGATTCCACGAAAAGCGCGAGCGCACAGATCACCTTGATCAATCACGTTCTCGTGTCCGTGCAGCCCGGGAGCGCCACGCTGGCCCCGCTGGCGGTGCGGGGCTTCGCCGCGTCGGTGCTGGGAACCAGTAACCAGAATGTTGTTTGGCAGGTGCAGGGCGCGGCCTGCTCGATTGCGGGCATCTGCGGAACGATCGACACCAGCGGAACTTACACCGCGCCCAGCGCCGCGCCCGTTCCCAGCGCGATTCAAGTTGTGGCCATCAGCAGGGACGATACTTCGCAATCCGGAATCGCGAACGTGACCATTTCTGGAGGCGCCAACATTCTCACGTTGCATCCCTCCAGCGTATATGCCGGTGCGGCGCAGGGCTTCACGCTGCGCGTGGATGGAAGTGGTTTTGTGCCATCGAGCATAGGACAGGGCTCCGCAATGCTGATCGGCGGCACAGCGCGGGTTACGACATGCATTTCTCCATTGGAGTGCACAGCGCCTGTAACGGCGGCGGACGTTGCCGCGGCGGGCAGCGTGTCCATACAAATTCAGAATCCGAATGGCACGAAATCGAATGCCGTGGCGCTGATTGTTGCGACGCCAAACGTATCTAACGAAATCGTTTCGCTCACCACCGGTGCTCCTGCCGCCACCGGGAAAGATATCGTCGTGGTTGATCCAACCACGGCAGGAGTCTCTCTCCCCGGCAATGACCTGGATCTGAACGTCGCAGCACTAGGGCTATTTATCACGGCAAGCAATACGTGCACGCTGGGCGGCAGCGCTATTCCGCTGCAACGGCCCGCAAGCGGCACCTCGACTGCCGACATCTGCCTATTTTCTCAGAGCGGACTGGACACCAGCATGACCTACACGGTTTCAGGGCCTGGCGACGTCGCGGTGATTTTCAAACAACCTGCGGGTCTCGGAATCATCCATCTCACGTTACAAATTCCGGCCAGCGCTGCCGTCGGTGCGCGCACGCTTTCCGTACAGAACACCAATCTTGACAAGACCGCCGCTAGCGGCGTGCTGGAGGTGTATTGAAATGAGCTTTGTGCAACGCCGGCGGTTCTTGTGGATTTTGTTTTTGGCGGGGCTTGCGTTGCTCGCGATTGCTGCGAACGCCACAACTCTTTCGCGGGTGCGCTTCGAAGAGCTTGCGAATCAGGCGACAGCGATCGCGCGCCTCCGGTGCATCGGAGTGGAAAGCCACTGGCAAGGCGGCGAAATCTGGACGGAAACACGCTTTGAAGTTGTGGAACTGAACAAAGGGATGCTCCCGGGCGTGATCAGCATTCGAATGCTTGGCGGAAGCATCGGCAGCCTGCATTCACGAATCGAGGGTGTGCCGGCGTTTCGCGAGGGCGAGGAAGCCTACGTATTTCTCTGGGCGCGCGAAGGCGAACCGTTTCGCGTGCTGGGATGGTCGCAAGGAACGTTTCGAATCATGAGGGATTCACGAGGAATCGAGCGAGTAACCCAGGATTCGGCAGCGGCGCCCCTCTTTGATCCTCGAACACGCCGGTTTCAGCATGGCGGAATTCGCAGTCTGCCGGTGGCGATTTTTCAACTGAAACTTCGGAAGGCGCTGGAAGAAAAAATGCCGTGAATATTTGAGATCGGAGTGAAACAACAAATGAAATCCAAAGCTATGCAAATTCTCGCGAGCGCCCTTGCGCTTTTCTACGGCGGATGGTTCGCACCCGCCGTGCTGGCCTATTCGTTCGGCATGATCGTGCCGGATATCCGCCAGCCAGCGTCGATTTCAGGCGGCTCGGCTTGCCCGGTGCGGACGCACCAATTGATTTCGTCTGGGAGCATTGCCGTTCGCTGGAGCACCGCGCTGAATACAAATCCCGTAACTATCTTGACGCAGAACCAAATTGCTGGCGGCCGATTGACGGAAATCGAACAGGTGATTGCGCAGTCGCTGGCCGTCTGGACTGGCGTGAGCGGAACAACCCTAGTTCCCGCAACTCTCACATCGTTGACAAGGACGGCCGCGCAGAATGCCTGCGGCTCGGATGGCGTGAATTCCATCTGCTTCGATCAGGCGGACATGGCCTTTACACCAGGTGTGCTGGCTTTCACCCGAGTGATTTCGACAGACCGCCTTGGAGTTCAAGTCGGCAGTAGCGCTGTTGCAACACAGTTGGGGCAAATTCTCGACGCGGACATTTATTTCAATCCGAGCGATTCGAGTACTACGTACGCGACTCCCCAAGCATTGGCGGCAAATCCAAAAGCCTACGATCTGGAATCGTTGCTGACGCACGAGCTCGGGCACTTTCTCGGCTTCAGCCATTCGGCGGTTTGGAGCGCGATCATGTTTCCCTTCGCGCCCGCGCCCGGCACATTCAGCGGGACGCGGCCGACATCGCAGCAGCCCGATGCGCCACTAGGCGACGATGACCGGACTGGTTTGCGCGTTCTCTATCCCGATCCAGCGGACACGGTGCACCAAGGATCCATCAGCGGACGAATCTTACCAGCAAATCCGCTGGCGCTTGCGGCTTCGCCTCCGGGCGTAACGGGAGTTTTCGGCGCGCAGGTGGTCGCCCGACGCGGCCGGCGGAGCGGTTGTGGGAGCGACAATTGGCGGGTGGAGCTGCGCCGCTCCGGGTCCCGCGCAATTTGACGGCACGTACGAAATCGATGGTCTGGCTGTGGGCCACAGCTACACGGTATATGCGGAAGCGCTGAATGGGGCGGTAGATCCTTCGCAGTTCGACAACGCGATTGTCTCGCTATGCCGCAACGTCGTCACCGACGCGGGCTGGCCGCCGTTGCAAGGTTGCGTTGTCCCTGCAGTGGACGTCAGCTTCACGGCTCGGACGCGGCCCGGACCTTGAAGAGAGTTCCGAGTTCCGAGTTTCAAATTTCGAGTTTCTATTTTCCATTTCGTGAGGAGTGAGCCAGCCGCCGCCGAAGAGAAGGCCAGGGCCAAGCGAAGCCAGGAAAATCGGCCTGCGATCGTCGCGCGGTTGCTTCTCAGCGATCCGCAAAGCTTCATGCAGTGCTGCGCCGCAGGTGGATGAGCCGAGGTTGCCGGAAACTCTAGCGATCGGCGGAAACGTGCTCGGGGAAACTCCGCACTGCTTCGCGAGCAGGGCAACGAGGTGGGGATTCGGTTGGTGCGTCGCAAAACCTCCGACGGAACCGCGCGGGATGCCGCTGCGCAGCTCAACGGAAGCAAGGACCTTTTCCATGCGCGTGATCGCCGCGCGCGAAAGTGCTTCTCCGTCGAACTGCACTTCGAGGCTGTCGTCCTTCGTATCGTTGACCTGGATGGCCGCGGCGTACTGACCCGCGCAGCCAAAGAGAAATTCGCCGAGGCGATAGGAGTTCTTGGAATCTTTATGAGTGGTGCTTCGCAAAATAAAAGCGCTGGCGCCGTCGCCGAAGAGTCCGCCGAATTCGCCCGCGACGCGGTCCGGAGTGAGCGTTCGGCTGTGCACATCGGCGGTGACGACCGCAACAGTCTTAGCCTGTCCCGATCCAATCAGCGATTGCGCGACGGCGAGGGCGTTGAGCAAACCAAGACAAGCGCCTCCGGTGTCCAGCGCGCCGCAATTTTCACGGACAAGCAACCGGGAATGCAGCTGGGCCGAAAGCGAAGGATAATCGTGATGCGTTTCGCTGGTCGCGACGATCCAATCCAGATGTTGCGGTCCGCAGGAGGCACCGCGCAACGCTTCCTGCGCCGCTTTCGCCGCAAGCGTTAGCTCGTTTTCGCTTTCGGCAACGTAGGCGAGCGATTCGATGCCGGCGCGCTTGCGAAGCTTGCCCATTGGCATCCCGAAGGCGCGATCGACTTCCTCCGACGGAATGACCCGCGAACCAGTCTTGGCCGCCGAGGAAATGACCGAGACTTTGGCCGTGTTTGTCGGTTGTTTCTCTTGCTTTCCTGGAGCCCGTTGGGTCATTAGAATTTCTAGTATTCTACAGTGCCGTTCGATTTTCCGGGGACCAATCTCTATCTTCGCATCAGACTTTGACTATTTTCTAGCGAAAGAAAACGGCAAGAATTAGATTGCCAAGATATTGAGATTCTAAATCGCTTCCGGAACAATGGTGAGCCTGTGTTGTTGTTTTCCCCTCGCAAAATGGAGTGGAGTCATGGTGTAAAACGACGCTCATGCTAACGTAAAAAGATGCCTCACGTTCCGGTGATGCGTCTCGAATCGTGAGGATGGAGTGAATCAGGAATCATTGTTCTCGTCTCGGTCAAGAATGAAGATGCTTGTGATAAAGACAGCGCGATTTATTGGACTCCTCGCACTTCTCGTTTTGTGCGGCGGGAGCGCGCGGGCGCAGCGCGTGCGGGGCGAACTGCGGCTAGAAGTGCATGACCCGCACGGGGCGGCGGTGTCGCCTGCCGGCGAATTGGTCAGCGAAGCCAACGGAGTTCGGCGAGCGTTTGTTGCCGGGCTGGAAGGGCGCTACGTCGCGCAGGATCTCCCGTTTGGAGTTTACCGGCTGAGTTTGCTGGCGGAAGGTTTCGCGCCGTGGAGCGATTTGGTTGAAATTCGCTCCGAAGTGCCGGTGCGCGTGACGGTGACGTTGGGTGTCGCGCCGGTGACAACACAAGTGCAGGTAAATGATTCAGCGACGCTGGTGGATCCTTATGCAACGGGATCGCTGTACTCCATCGGACGGCAGGCGATCGAAGAACACGACGCGGCACAGCCGGGACGCGAGTTGCTGGACCTAGTAGCCGAACAACCCGGCTGGGTGTACGAAGCCAACGGCGTGCTTCACCCGCGCGGCTCGGAGTACGACGTGCAGTTCGTGGTCGACGGGCTGCCGCTGACGCAGAACCGCTCGCCGGCGTTTGCGCCGTCGTTTGACGCGGGCGACGTGGAATCCTTGCGTGTATTGACGGCAAGCTTTCCTGCCGAATATGGCCGGAAACTCGGCGGCATCGTCGAGGTCACCACCAAAAAAGATGTCCCAGCGGGATGGCACGGGCGGCTCGACGCAGGCGGCGGAAGTTTTTCCACGACGAACGGCGCGGCCGAAATTTCCTACGCGCAAGGAGTGAACAGGTTTTCGGCGAGTGGGGAGGGATTTCATACCGAGCGCTACCTTGATCCTCCTGTGCTTGCAAATTACACGAATCGGGGAAATGCCGCGGGTTTTTCCGCTTCCTACGAACGGGATTTTTCTACGAGCGATCGGTTACGGGTGAGTGTGACGCACAATGCGGTCCGCTTTCTCGTGCCAAACGAACTCGTGCAGCAGCAAGCCGGCCAGCGGCAGGACATCCGAACTTTGGAAACGAGCGGGCGAATTTTCTTCCAGCACACGATTTCGCCTGATTTGTTTTTGAGCTTCTCGGGAAGCGTGCGAGATTCCAGCGCGTCGCTGACATCAAACTCGGTCGCAACGCCCGTGATCGTTTCGCAGGATCGAGGCTACCGCGAAGGCTATTTACGAGCCGACCTCGCTGGGCATAGCGGACACCACGATTGGAAAACGGGAGTAGACGGTATTTTCAGTCCGGTACATGAGGCGCTGCAATACACGATTACCGATTCAACTCAATTTGACCCTGGGACGCAGTTGAATTTTCAGTTTCCTTACCAACGGAAATGGGATGTGGAACCCTCGCTGTACGCGCAGGACCAGATGCGCCTGGGCCAGTGGAACATGAGCGCGGGACTGCGATTCGATCAATATTGGTTCATCGTGCACGAGTCGGCGTGGAGTCCGAGAATCGGTCTATCTAGATTCGTTCCGGCGCTCAACTTGCTGCTTCATGTTTCTTACGACCGTGTTTTTCAAACGCCTGCTGTCGAAAATCTGCTTCTCGCAAGCTCACCGCTGCTCGATGCCATCAGCCCTTCGGTGTTGCGATTGCCGGTGAGGCCGGGCCGTGGAAATTTTTACGAGGGCGGAATCACGAAAGCATTCCTTGGCAAGCTGCGGCTGGATGCCAACATTTTCAGGCGGGATTTTCGGCAATATTCCGATGACGACGTCCTGCTCGATACCGGCGTGAGTTTTCCGATTGCTTTCACAAAGGCGCGGATTTTCGGAGAAGAAATCCGCTTGGACGTTCCTCAGTGGGGACGCCTCTCCGGCTACATGAGCTACGCGAACCAGTCCGGCTACGGCCAAGGGCCAATCACCGGCGGATTGTTCCTTGGAAGCGATGCCGCCAATGCGCTTACCGATACGAGCAAATTCGCGGTCACGCAAGATCAGCGGAATTCGCTGCATGCTCGAGTGCGTTTTCAAGCGCCGCGGCACGCGTGGCTGGCGATGGGCGCGCAGTACGGCAGCGGCTTGCCGGCAGATATTGGCAACGCAAACGTGAGTGACCTGCTAGCTGCATTTGGGCAGCAGATTTTGGATCGCGTCGATTTGGTTCGCGGACGCGTGCGCCCGAATTTTTCTCTTGACCTCGCGGCCGGGGCAGAGATCTATCACAAAGAATCGAGGAGCGCTGCGCTGCAAATTCAAGTAGTCAATCTGGCGAACCGGCTCAACGTAATTAATTTTGCGAGTTTGTTTTCCGGGACCGCGCTCGGAGAACCCAGAAGCGTTTCCGCAAGCCTGCGGTTGACGTTTTGAGTAGTGGGGGCTCAGCATGCTGCGCCCTACATGGCGAGATGTTCGAGCTCCGTCACAACGCGGTCGAGTTCCTCGATGAGCGGGTTTGAGCCCGCCTTGCGAAATACACTGACCAGAGTTCTGTAGTACCAAAGCGTGCCGTCCTTGCGACCAGAGAAGCGGTCGAAAACGGCATCGCCTTCCACGCGATAGTCGGAGAGAATCTCGCGGGCGTTGGCCAGTTTGTCCGCGGCAGAAACAAGCCGCACATCATCAGGCTCGTGGGCGACTTTTTCGATGTAGGCGCGCTTCCTTTCGCCCCATTCGCGTTTTTCACCGGAGACTTCGTAGGAATCCGTGCAGCCATCGACGATGCGCGCGACGTGCTCGCCGAATTTCTCGCGGATTTCATCGAGGCGCGGAAGTCCGCCCTGGTCCTCGACGGCGTCATGCAGCAGCGCGGCGATGACTTCGTCTTCGCCGCCGCCGTGCTGAATGACGATAGCCGCAACACTAAGCAAGTGGCCGACGTAGGGCTGGCCTTTGCCCTTGGGGCGCTGGCGAAGATGAAGTTCCGCCGCGTAACCAAGCGCTTCCACAAAACGGTTTGTGAGCACCGGCTCTTCGATGATGGATTGCGCGCGCGTCAAGTGTTTCGTTATCTGCGGCGAGCCTTGGCAAGCAGGCGGAGGATTTCCAGATAGAGCCAAATGAGCGTGACCATCAGGCCAAATGCGCCGTACCATTCCATGTATTTCGGCGCGCCATTCCGCACGCCGATTTCGATCATGTCAAAATCGAGAACCAAATTCAGGGCCGCGATGACCACCACAAAGAGGCTGAAGCCGATTCCCACGGCGCCGCTGCCGTTGATCGCTGGAACCTGAATGTGGAAGAAACCGCTAAGAACCATTTCCACGAGATAGAGGAGCGCGATACCGCCCGTGGCGGCAATCACGCCGAGTTTGAAACCTTGCGTGGCGCGAATCATGCCGGTCTTGTAAGCCAGCAGCATTACGAAGAGCGTCCCGAAGGTGAGGCCAACGGCTTGAATCGCAACGCCCGGGTAGGTGCGCTCGAACATCGCCGAAATGCCACCGAGAGCCAGGCCTTCAAGGAGCGCGTAGATGGGCGCGCTGAGCGGAGCCCAATTCGGCTTGAAGATCGTGACCAGCGCGACGATGAAGCCGCCGAAAACGCCGCCCATCATCCACGGGATGGCCGCTCCCGGGAGTGGAGAGTGCGACAAGCCCCAGGTCCACGCGGCCGTGGCCACGACGCAGAGCAGTAGAAGGCCCGTCTTGTTGACGGTGCCCTGCAACGTCATCGCTTCGCCAAAAGCGACCTGGCCCTTAAAGGCGTTCTCGTTAAGCGCCGGGTTGGATGTGCGCATTAGATTCGCCATTTGGTGTCTCCCTGTTTGATTGCAAGTATCAGTTTACGCTGGCGTGAGCCCAAGTTCAAAATTGGCCGCAGTCCGGCAAGCGCGTTCAATTCGCTTTGCGTTCACCGGCGATTTGGCTTTGGACTTGTTCCCTGAACTTCAGGGGATTCTGGATTTTCTGGAACACTTCGGGCGTGCCGCCGGTGCCGCGCACAATAACCGTTCCGTAGCCCAGGATTCTTCCCATAGCCGGCTCGTCGACCGCGACGCTCTCGATTCTGGAGAGGAGGATTTCCGTAGTGCGGCGTTCCGCGAGGCCAGTCTTTACGATGACTCTCTTGTTGGTGACGGCCATTTCGGTGACACTACGCTTCAGCAAACCGATGCAATAGAGCGCTGCTCCGATGAGGAAACAAATGAGAGTCCCGACATACATGGCGCCGCGCGAGGGCGCGGCTTTGGCTCCTGTCGGCCTGGAAAACGCGACGACGAGGAATGCTATTGCGAGCAACTCGAAAACCACGGCGATAGCAACATGCCCCAGCATCACAATCCAATGCAGCTTGGTTTGGTATTGGATGGATTCACCCGGAATGAGATGCTTTTCGACGTAGCCCAAGTGCGCTCCTTACATGCGGTAGCAACGACGGTCCGCGAGTCTAAGCGAATCACGACTCCGAGTGGTTCACGTCCATGATAAACGGGAAAACTAGGAATTCAGCCAGAGATTGTTGGTAGCGCTAACGGGAATCGAACCCGTATTTTAGCCTTGAAAGGGCTACGTGCTAACCGTTGCACCATAGCGCCACCGGGGAGAGAAACGGAACCGTTCTAGAATACGAGAAATAGCGCGCGCGAACAAGCGCGGCGCGTGCATGGCAGCGAAAACGCCCGCACTATGCGGCGAGAGTTGCGGGCACGTGCATCCACCGGAGTTTTTAATTGCCCCCCACCCCCCCATCATTTTGTATGAATGTCAAAAGAAAGGGTTTACAAAATTTGCATTTCGTAAGTCGCTGATTCTAAAGGAGGGATTTCGACTGTTTGGACTAGCAAATGGCTGCCGGAAAAAGAAAAAACGGGAGCAAACTCCCGCACTCCAAACGCAGTTTCCTATGCAATTAATTAGGCGGCTTTCGCAGGTCCAGAATCTTGAAGCCGCTCGGCACTTCAAAGAGCTTGGCGTCCGGCTCACCCAAAGTGATGTCCGAAACTTCAAAGTTTTGCGAGCCGGAAAGCGGATGCTGCAGCTTGCTGATGAGGTTTACGCCAAGCCGGGGCGAAAACCAAAACTCGCGCTTGGACATAAGCGGACTGTTGTTTCCAATAGTGCCCGCGGGAATGACCGTAGTTTCCCGCGTGCCGACCGTTTCGATCCCCCCGATGGACTGCTTGCCGATGTCCTCCGATTCCAGCGATGAACCCTGCACCAAGTGCGCCCGTAGGCATGCAAATGTAAAGTTCGTGAGAGACGGGGTCGCTGATTTCAATTTGAGTGACGCCGGACTGGGCCTTGCCGTCGTCCGGGACGAGCGCGCGGCGTTCCTGGAAGATGCGTCCTGCGGCATCGCGCGCAATGGCACGCTGATTCTTGAGGGTGATGGTGCTGCCGTCCGGCAATTGGCGAATCCATTCCGTGTTCACGGTGGCGGTGAACGGCGCATTCGGCAAGGATGGAATGAGGATGCTAATCAGCATTTCGCGCGTGCCCCCATCCGGCGGACGCCGCGATTGTTGAGGCGGTGGTTGGGGTGCCTGGGCTAGAGAGAAGGAGTTTGGCAGGATGAAGAATCCTGAGAGCAGAAGGAAAGGGATGCTCTTCATGATGGCAGCCTCCCGGACGAGAGGAGAGTACGACAGCAACCGTTAGACGGGGCCCGCACGCCGAAGGTTGCACTGGCTAGCTCTGGCGGTCCTGGAATTCCTCATGCCAGGCCATCTGGATGGCTTCGAGCTTGGCTTCGTTGGAGGCGGCGGGATCGCCGGAGAAGCCCGGGAGCTCGGTGATCCATTTGTGCATGTCGGTAAAGCGAACGGTGAGCGGATCGACGTCAGGGAATTTGTCGGCCAGGCCGATGGCGATATCTTCGAAATTGTCCCAGCCGAAGGTTGGCGGCATATGGGCTCCTGAAGGAAGTTTTCAGTTGTTAGTTGTAAGTTGTTAGTATGAAAAAAAGAAGATATGGGTTGTTTCAGCCTACGTACTGGGAACAAATAAGATCACTCAATGGTCGAGTTCCTTGGCGTAATTTTTGTTCCAGTCGGGAATTTCGACGACGATGTCGGTAGTGCCGTCGGGAACGGTCTGGCAGCCGAGGCGCGACTTCGGCGTGATGCCGGGAGCTTCATCGAGCTCGTCGAGCTCGGCGTCGGTGGCTTCGTTGCAGGATTCGAGGCCTTCGCGCACGATGACGTGGCACGTGGAGCAGGCGCAGACACCTCCGCAGGCGTGGTCGAGGCCGGCTTTGAGGCCTTCGGAGAAGTCGAGAATGCTGCCCGGGAGGCCATTGTGGCCGTAGGGAATTTTCTCCGGATCGACTTCGATGGTCTTGCCGCTGGGAAGAAATGTCACTTTGAATTTCTTCGTTGCGGGTTTGTATTTGACTTCTTCGATGTATGGGTTGCTGCCGCCCATGTTGTTCCCCCCCCCAAAAAAAAACCAAAGATGTCGGCGTAAAGCCGCCCCTACAATTTGTGATGCTCAGTCTGCGGCGGCGGATCGCGCCGCGGGTTGCCGCATTCTAGACAGGCTGAAGCCTGTCTTACCAAAACCTTCAGACTTCGGCCAGCTTGCGGCCTTCGAGCGCCGTGGAAACGGCTGAATTCATCAGCAATTCCGCGAGGTGCTCGGTCGCATGATTCAGTTCGTCGATGCGCTTGCGAATCAATTTGTAATCGTTGCCAGAGACGGATTCCCGCAAGGCGGCGACGCTGGCTTCGATTTTAGCGCGTTCTTCCGCGGACAAAGCAGCGGACTGCGGATTGGCCAGCGCTTTTGCCGTTGCCGCCAGGATCGATTCGGATTCCGTGCGCGCCTCGATGACCTGGCGCTCGGCGAAATCCTGCTCCGCGTACTCGATGGACTCCTCGAGCATACGTTCGATTTCGGAATCGTTGATGCCGTAGCTGGGCTGGACTTCGATGGAATGCTGGTCGCCGGTGCGAAGGTCTTTCGCGCCAACTTGCAAGATGCCGTTGGCGTCGATCAGGAACTTCACTTCGATGCGCGGCAGGCCGGCGGGCGCAGGAGGAACTCGCAGAGTGAAGCGAGCGAGCGAGCGGCAGTCCTTAGCCAGCTCGCGTTCCCCCTGCAGAACGTGGATGTCAATGCCGGTTTGATTGTCGACACCGGTGGTGTAAAGCTCCTGTGCGCTCGCGGGGATCGTGGAGTTGCGCGGAATAATTTTTGCGACGGCTCCGCCGTAAGTCTCGATGCCGAGCGAAAGCGGCGTGACGTCGAGCAACAACATGGTTTTGACGCCCTGGTCCAGAATGCTGGCTTGCGCGGCCGCGCCGAGCGCCACGACTTCGTCAGGATTCAGTTCGATGTGCGGCTGGCGGCCGAAAAATTCCTGCACGGTGCGACGGATCAAGGGAGTGCGCGTGGCGCCGCCGACGAGAACGACTTCGTCCATGTCGGTGGGGTTGAGGTGCGCGTCGGCAAGAGCCTGCTTGACAGGGCCCATGGTGCGGTCAACCACGGGGCGAATAAGGGCGTCGAGAGCGCCTCGGGTAAACTCGTGAACGAAGACTTTGCCGTTTGGCATTGGGAAACGAAGCGTGGCGGTTTCTGACTCGGAGAGCTGATGCTTCACGTCGATCAGCGCTTTGCGAAGCTCCTGCGCGAGTTCGCCGTGGGGCGAGAAATCGATTTCATCGTGCTGGAGAATCTTCTCGTGGACAAAGGCCTGCAAAAGATTGTCAATATCATCGCCGCCGAGATGGGTGTCGCCGTTGGTGGAGAGAACTTGATAGATGTCGCCGTCGCTGGTGGAAATGAGCTTGAGAATGGAGATGTCGAAAGTGCCGCCGCCGAGATCGTAGACGGCGACTTTGCCGCGCTGTTTCTCGTGAAGGCCGTAGGCGAGTGCAGCAGCAGTCGGCTCATTGACAAGGCGCAGAACCTCGAGGCCGGTGATTTTGCCGGCGTCCTTGGTGGCCTGGCGCTGGGCATCGTTGAAATATGCCGGGACGGTGATAACGGCGCGGTCGACAGTTTCGCCGAAGTGAGCCTCGGCCCAATTTCTTAGTTCGCGCAGGATGAAAGCGGAAATTTCCGGCGGCGTGAAAACTTTGTCGCCGAGTTTGACGCGGATGACGTTTTTGCTTGACGGATCGATACGGAACGGAAACAGCTTCAGTTCATCCTGGATATCGGCGGGACCGCGGCCCATCAGGCGCTTGACGGAATAAATGGTGCGCTCGGGCTGCGTGAGAAGCCTTCTTCGTGCCGCCTCGCCCACGACAACGCTGCCATCGGGATCGAGGCTGACCACCGAAGGACAGAGCGTGCTGCCGTAAGGACCCGGGATACACTTCGGCTGGCCCGTACGCGGATCAAGATAGGCGACGAGGCTATTGGTGGTGCCGAGATCGATTCCGACGATGCGTCCCATGATTCCTACTCGCTCCAGAAAAAACCTCAGGCCTGAAGGCCTGAGCTACAGCAACTCCTTTTGAACGTTGGCTACCAGATTCTTTATGTAAGAGCGGCGGTTCAGCAATTCATTCAGCTTGGCCATGACCTTTTTTCGCGTGGCGGAGTCGGCTTGCAGAGCTGCGTCCCATTCGTGCGCCGCCGTTTGAAGTTGCGCGTCGACTTCGCCGAGTTTCTCTTGAAAATTTTTCTCGGCGGATTCGAGGCGTGATTTCAACGCGGCGAGATCGCCTCCCGAGGTTTTTGCTTCGCGAAGCTCGTCAAGCGATTCGTTCAGCTCGAAAACTTCCTCGAGAAGCTCCGGAGGGGCCTGCTGCTTGTGTTCGCCTTCCTTGCGCACGCCTTCGATCCCGAGGAGATATTCGACGCGGCCGACGGGATCGCGCAACGTGCGGTAGGCGTCGTTCAATTCCGAGCTGCGCTTGAGGGAGAGGTCGCGCTCTTCCTCTGACGCGTTTACAAAATTATCAGGGTGGAGCTTCCAGCTCATTTGCAAGAATTTCTGCTCGAGCTCGCCCATTTCGATCCAAAGCTTGCGGGGCAACCCGAAAATAGCGAAGTAATCTATGGTCTTGGATTGGGTCGTCGATTTGGGCGCTGTGCTCATGAAATGCTCTTCAAAAAATCCCCAGAAGGCACAAAAAAAGTGGCTGGCGGGTGCGGCTGCCAACCACTTGTTAGACTCGCTTGGTTGTTTCCCCCGCCGGAACCAATTCAACGAAAAACCAAACCAATCAAAGACAAAAGAAGACAGGCTCAAGCCTGTCCTACTCCTAGGCCGTAAAGGAGCTGCCGCAGCCGCAGTTGCGCGCCGCGTTGGGATTCTGGAAAACGAATCCCTGGCGCATCAGCGTTTCTTCGTACTCGAGCGTCGTGCCGTTCAGATACAGGAAACTTTTCGGATCGACGAAGATGCGCGCGCCAAATTCCTCAAAGATTTTGTCGCGGTCGCGAGCTTGCGTGTCCAGCCTCATGGCATAGGAAAGACCGGAGCAGCCGCCGCCCTGCACGCCCACGCGCAGGCCGCCGACTTCGGGAGACACACCTTCCTTTTCAAGCAGCGCGCGGATTTTGAGAGCGGCGCGCTCAGTGAGGTGGATCTTCGCGATGCTTGGACTTGCGACTTCTGTTGCCATGTTCGATTACCCTAAATCCGGGCTGCGTTAACCTTGCCAAGCAAGGCGCAGCATGCTGCGCCCCTACAACTGAGGCGCGAGCAACTGCCCCCTCACGAAGGCCTAGTGCGACGCCTTTTCGTGGACCGGGACTTCGACGCCGTGCTTCTTCTTCCAGTCGCCGATGGCGGCCTTGATGGCGTCTTCGGCGAGCACGGAACAGTGAATCTTCACCGGCGGGAGCGAAAGCTCGCGCACGATGTCCGTGTTCTTGATCGAAAGCGCCTCATCGACCGTCTTGCCCTTCACCCACTCGGTGGCGAGCGAGGAGCTGGCGATGGCCGACCCGCAACCGAAGGTCTTGAACTTGGCTTCTTCAATGACCTGGGTGTCGGGATTGATTTTCATCTGCAGCTTCATCACGTCGCCGCATTCCGGCGCTCCGACGAGACCCGTGCCCACATTGGGGTCTTCCTTCGAGAGGCTGCCGACGTTGCGGGGATTATTGTAGTGATCAACCACTTTATCGCTGTATGCCATTAGCCGTTGCTCCTTGCCAGATTCACGAGATTACCGAAACCCGCGCTCTTGACTGCCTTGTCCGTGAGCGAAACGTTCGGCACGGAAGCCGAACGGCCCGCGGTCAATTGACGAAGAGCGTCCTTGATGAATTCCGCACCAAGCCCAAGCATCTTCAGAAAGGCGCGCACCTGCTGAAGCTCATGGAAAGAGCGCTCGCCGGCGACGGCGGCCTCTTCTCCCTCTCCACCATAGGGCACGAACGTCACGCGGAAAGCCGCGCCGGTGCCGCCGATGGAGCGATGAATGCGAATTGTTCCTTCATTTGCCATGTTTCTTCCAGTCCTTTAGGCTGTTTGCCATTTCACCTTAGAAATATCGATTCCCTCTTTGGCCATTTCGTAGAGCGGGGAGAGCTCGCGCAACTTGGTGACGACTTGAACCATCTTGTCGATAACGTAGTCGACCTCTTCCTGCGTGTTGAAACGGCCGAGGCCGAATCGGATCGAGGTGTGAGCGAGGTCTTCGCCAACACCTAATGCTTTGAGTACGTAGCTAGGCTCCAGGGTTGCCGAAGTGCAGGCGGAACCGCTCGAAACCGCGATGTCGTTAATGCCCATGAGAAGCGATTCGCCTTCCACATAGGCAAAGCTCATGTTCAAGTTGTTCGGTAAGCGGTGCTCCATCGAGCCGTTGATGAACACCTCGTCCAGCTTGGCTTCCAGGCCCTTTCGGAGCCGTTCACGCAAGCCGAGTAAGCGCGCCGCTTCTTCCGGCATCTCTTTCTGTGCGATTTCACAGGCCTTGCCGAGGCCGACGATTCCAGGCACGTTCAGCGTGCCGGAACGCATGCCGCGCTCGTGCCCGCCTCCGTCGATGATGGCGGAAAGCTGGACGCGGGGATTGCGGCGGCGAACGTACAATGCGCCGACGCCCTTCGGCCCATAAATCTTGTGGCCGCTGATGGCTAGCAGATCGATGTTGTCCTTCTGCACGTCGACGGGGACTTTGCCCACGGCCTGAACACCATCCACGGCGAAGAAGATGCCGCGTTCCTTGGCGATTTTGCCGATTTCCGCAATCGGGTTGAGCACGCCAATTTCGTTGTTGGCGTACATGATGGTGATCAAAATCGTCGAGGGCTTAATCGCCGCCTTCAAATCGTCCAAACTTACGCGGCCATCGCGCTGGACCGGCAGATAGGTAACTTCAAAGCCGTGCTTTTCCAGGTTCTTGCAGGTATCGAGCACGGCCTTGTGCTCGATGGCCTGGGTGATAATGTGGTTGCCCTTTTCGCGGAACATTTCCGCGATGCCCTTGATCATCAAATTGTCGGACTCAGTCGCGCCGCTGGTGAAGATGATTTCCTTCGGCGTGGCGTTGATCAGCGAAGCAATCTGCTGGCGCGCCGTTTCCACGGCTTCTTCGCCTGCCCAGCCGAACGAATGGTTGCGGCTCGCGGCGTTGCCGAATTTCTCGGTGAAATACGGCAGCATGGCATCGACGACGCGTGGATCGACCGGGGTGGTCGCGTGATTATCCATGTAAATCGGTAGCTTGACGGCCATATTCCCTCTTCTCCTAAGTCGAACTCACCTGCGGCCCCGACCGAGTCGAGGCCGACAACGCCACGAGCGAAGGCTCGTGCGTCTCTTCACTCAACTGCGCGATCGTTACCGCACTTAACACACCTAAAATGCTTTCGTTCACGCGGCGCAGCGGCTCTTTGACGGAACAACGCTCGGTGGCATCGCAATTCCCGTGATTGGTGACGCACGAAGTAATCAGCACGGGGCCATCGATGGCGGAAATTACGTCGAGGGCTGAAATTTGTCGGGCGTCCTTCGCCAATTGGTAGCCTCCGCTGGAACCATGCTTTGCAGCCACGAGCGAATGATGCGCCAGCTTTTGCAGCACCTTGGCCATGAGCGTCGCAGAGATGCCATATTCCTCGGCAATCTCATTGGCGCTACAAGCATGTTGCTGGCGATGCATAGCCAAGTGCTTGACGGCAATCAGGCCGTAGTCGGCTTTCTTAGAAAGCTTGAACATCTTCCGAGAGACTCCGTACGCTCCAGATATACGACTGAATCGGTCCCAGTTGAATCTTACCCCCTAAGTTTCACAAAGTCAACCCCAAACCCTTTCCATTTTCTAAGTAACCTCTGTATTTCTATAGGCTTAGAGTAAGACTGGAAAGGTCTTATTTCTCTTGAGCCATCGGCGAGAAGCCTCCTGTCACACCGAATTGTGGAAGCCAAGATGAAGTGCGATTCGATGAGTTCGCCGTCGCAGCATGGTAGCCTAGACGTTCGATGGAGGAGATGGATGACGGGATACATGGGAAAGTGCAAACAGTTGGGAGGCCGAATCGTCTATCGGCTATTCCTGCTGGTCCTTCTGGCTCCAAATCATGCTCAAGCGCAAACAGAACTGCCGTCACCAACTGACCGGCCCAGGCGAGCGGAGGAGAAAACCAGGAAGAGACACGTGCCGGAGCGAACTTTTGTCCTCGTGGGCGCTGGGGACATTGCCAGTTGCAAGAATCTGGAAGGCGCCAAAGCGACTGCCAAGCTGATCGAGCAGATTCCCGGTACAGTTTTTGCCGCAGGGGACCTGGCTTACGAAAGAGGGAGCGCGGAAAACTTCAAGAATTGCTACGACCCGACCTGGGGACGCTTCAAAGACCGGACGAAACCGGCCCTCGGCAATCATGAGTACGCAAATCGTACGGCGTCGGGCTATTTCCAATATTGGGGAGCACAGGCGGGGCCAGCGGGCAAAGGCTACTATAGCTACGACCTGGGCGACTGGCACATTGTGGTGCTGAATACGAATTGTGACGCGAAGGTCTTGGGTGGCTGCGCGGCTGGCTCACCGGAAGAGACCTGGCTGAAGGGGGATCTCGCGAAGCACCCCGCTGCTTGCATTCTGGCCTATGGTCATCATGCGCTGTTCAGCAGCGGCGTGTTCAAAAGTCACGCGGTACATCCCGAACTGAAGCAGCTATGGGAAGACCTGTACGCCGCGCACGCCGACCTGGTTCTTGCCGGACACGAACACTCCTACGAACGATTCGCACCGCAGGACCCTGAGGGTAAAGCCGACCCGGCAAACGGAATACGGGAGATTGTCGTTGGGACTGGAGGACGCAGCCACGATCTTCTCGGCTTCGCCACGCCGAATAGCGAAGCCCGCGAATGGGAAACTTACGGCGTGTTGAAGCTCACGCTCTCGCCGGGAAAATACACTTGGGAGTTTATCCCCGAAGAGGGCAAGACCTTTCATGATTCCGGCAGCGGCGTCTGCCACAACCATCCCACAGAATCGAACTGAGCAGCCTTTGCGCCGGCGCAATTCGCGCTATGGCTTCGAGCCAGAGCAAGGCCCGCCTCCGGCGGCAGCCTCGATCAATTTCTGAACTGCAGGCGCGGGAATCATCAGCAACTGTGCTTTCGGTTTTTTCATCTGTTCCAGGGTCGCGAGCTGCTGCGCTTTCCACGTGTCGGGGGCTGGCTGGCCCTTTGCGATAGCGTCGAGAGCGGCAAGCGCTGCTGTGCCCAACGCAGAGAGATCCTGGGAGTTGGCCGCTACTTCTTTGACCAGGAAAGAGCGCTGCGCGAGGGGCTGGAGGATAGCGTCGTTGTCGCGCCACGCAGTGAGTTGCACGCCGAGCTGCGCCTCCGACGCCGCGTCACGGCAAGATGATGAGAGAAATTGATCGACCAACTCGCCAAAACGGCGGGCTGCATCGCTCTCAAGCGGAACCGCGTCTACGAGGCGATTCATGGGTGTGGCGCTTGTCGGTTCCGCAGGCGCGGTTCGTTCGCGAGTGTACTCTTTCACCGGTTCGACGGCGTCGGCAAGAGTGCGAAGAGCGGCAAATTCCGCGCGTGAAGCGGAGCCCGCGAGGCGCTGCAACATGTGCCGCATGACGGTCCGGTGCGTAAGACCCAGCCATTCCAGCCGGGCGCTGACGAAATCCAGCCGGGCATACATGGAAGCGGGGTCGCGGACTTCCTGCGGGGACCACAGCCGCTCGGCAATCACGGCGTTCCTGGGCCAGATACGCGAATCCAAGTTCTCTGGGCTGACGTATTCAGCCCACATGCACGATTCACCCCCCAGAATTCGTTGCTTTTCTTCGGCAGAAAGATTGGCAGCGTCGCCGCTCATCGGGTCGACAGCATAGTGCCGAGCCGCAGGCCAACCCAAGTCCAGGTAATACCCGTTCGACAAAATCCCGCGATAGCTTTGCTTTGCCGCTTGCGCCAGCGATGCTTGGCCGCGCCAGGACTGAATCACAATATCCTTCGGAACTCCCCGCACGAGCACTTCATCCCAGCCAATCACCACCTTGCCATGCTTCACCACCAGCTTCTGGACGCGCCCGCTGAAATACGCCTGTAGCGCTTCATTGTTTTTGATCCCCTGCGCCTTCATAAACGCCTGAATTTTCGGGTTGGCGTCCCACTCCTTGCCGTTCACCTCGTCGCCGCCAATGTGGAAATAGTGGTCAGGAAAAATCCTGGCCATCTCACCGATGAATTCATCGAGAAACTTGTAGACTCTCTCGTTCGTGGGGTCCATTGCCGGATCGAAGACGCCCCATCTCCGCTCGATTTCGTAGGGTCCTTTTCCGCTGGCCAGCTCGGGGTGCCCCACGAACCAGGCCGTGCTATGGCCGGGCATATCGAATTCCGGCACCACGCGAATGCCGCGATCGCGCGCGTAGGCGATCAGGTCGCGGATTTCATCCTGCGTGTAATAAAGGGAGTCGGAGCCCAATTCGTGAAGTTTCGGAAATTTCCTGCTCTCCGCACGAAAGCCCTGGTTCTCCGAGAGGTGCCAGTGGAAAACGTTCATCTTCACGGCTTCCATGCCGTCGAGATTCCGGCGAATGACGTCGAGCGGAATAAAATGGCGGGCGGAATCGATCATCAAACCACGCCATGGGAAACGCGGCTTGTCTTGGATCGTGGCTGCGGGTACGGCAAATCCGTCGGGCGACACATCCACGAGTTGCAGAAATGTTTGCAGCCCGTGCATCGTTCCGAGCGGCGTAGTGGCCCGGAGCCTTGCACTCGCCGTGCTCACGTCAAGGATGTAGGATTCATCCTCGCCGACTTCCTGAATCTCTTTGCTCGCGTGATCGGTCTGAATCACGAGCGTGGCTTTTCCGGTCTTCGAGGGCTTCAACGCGAGCGGGAGACCTGTTTGGCGCGCGAGTTGACGCAAGAATCGCTCACTGGCGCGCTCCAGGCGGGGCTCGATATATCCCGTGAACGCCACGGAAAACGCGGAGTCCACGCGCAGGCTGCCTGTTCCCGGCTGCACGTTCGCGGGAAGGGGCATGAGATTCAATGCAGGCTGTTGAGCTATAGTCATTGCCGGGTGCAACAAACTGCAAAGAATGAGTATGCCAAGTCCTTGCAAACGCGCATTCTGAGCCATGGTCCCGAGAATCCTCCCTCGCAGGGTAGCAAATCTCTGCTGACTGCTATGTACCACGAGCCTTGGCATACTGTCATATCTTCCCCATCCTGCGAAGAGGATTTCACGTAGGACAGACATTCCTGTCTGTCTGCCGCTGAGTAGCAACCACTTACAAAGAGGACAGGCAGGAATGCCTGTCCCACAAAAGGCGGCTGGGTTAGAATAAACCGAGACGTGCGGCGCCGATGACTCCACGATGAAAACTTCAATTGCCATCTACCCGGGTTCGTTTGACCCGGTCACCAACGGACACCTCGACCTCATCGAGCGTGGGGAGAAGATGTTCGATTTGCTGATTGTCGCGGTGCTGCGAAACGCCGAGAAAGAGCCTTTGTTTTCCGTGAAGGAACGCGTAGAAATGCTGCGAGAAGTGACCAAACAGTGGACGAGCGTGGAGATCGACGTCTTCGATGGCCTCCTGGTGGACTACGCGCGGAAGCGCGGCGCCGGCGTCATCCTGCGGGGAATCCGCGCCGTTTCCGACTACGAATATGAATTGCAGATGGCGCTGATGAACCGGAAGCTCGAGCCGCGGCTTGAGACGGTTTTCATGCTGCCGGGCTTGTCGTACAGCTACTTGAGCTCGAAGCTGGTGCGCGAGATTGCGCAGCTTGGTGCATCCCTCAAGGGCCTGGTGCCGGAAGTGGTGGAGCAGCGCTTGCGCGCGAAAGTTTCGTAAACGAATTTGACGTGTGCTTTAGACAGTGAACTCTTTTCAAGGAGCGAAGGTGCAATTTACGGACCGTATCAATCGCATACAAATTTCGCCGACTGCGGCGGTGATCTCCGAAGCGGAGAAGCTCAAGTCGCGTGGAGTGGATATCGCGGACTTCGGCCCCGGCGAGCCGGACTTTCCCACGCCGGACCACATCAAGAAAGCTGCAATCAAAGCGATCGAGGAAAACAAATCGAAATACACACCTGCAGGCGGCATCATGCCACTGCGCGAAGCGATCTGCGCCTGGCACAAGCGCGAACTCGGCTCTTCCTATGACGCAAGAGAATGCGTGGTAAGTGTTGGTGGCAAACATTCGATCTTCAATGTGATGAGCGTGCTGATCCAGCGGGGCGACGAAGTCATTATCCCCGCGCCATACTGGGTGAGTTTTCCGGACATCGTGAAATATGCGGGCGGGACACCGATTTTCGTCGAGACTAAGCCGGAAGAAGGTTTCAGCGTAAAGGCTTCGGCCATCGAGAAGGCAATCACCCCACGAGCAAAACTGCTGATTCTCAATTCGCCAAGCAATCCAACGGGAGGCGTTGTTCCGCCGGATGAGTACGAGCGCATCCTCGCCGTTTGCAGGAAGCACAAAGTTTGGCTGATGGGAGACGAGTGCTATTCGCACTTCACGTACGAGCCGCACAAGCCGTATTCGATCGCCAGCGCCGCAGGCTCGAAGGAAAACGTCATCATAATCGGCTCGGTTTCGAAAACGTTTGCGATGACCGGCTGGCGCATCGGCTACACGCTGGGACCAGAAGCGCTGATCCAGGCGCTCATCAAGCTGCAGAGCCAGTCCACGTCCAATGCGACCTCCATCGCGCAGTATGCAGCACTCGAAGCGATGCGCGGGACGATGGAAACGGTTCCCGTCATGCTGGCAGAATACGAAAAGCGCCGCAAGCGCATCGTCGAAGGGCTGCGGGCGATTCCCGGCATTACCTGCGAATGGCCGGGCGGCGCGTTTTACGCTTTTCCCAATGTGTCGGCGCATCTCGGGGAAGGCAGGCATGCACACGCCAAAACTTGCACCGCGCTTTCCAAGTTACTCCTGGAGAAGGCGCACGTTGCGTTGGTGCCCGGAGAAGCTTTCGGCGCGCCCGGCTATCTGCGCCTTTCTTACGCCACTTCCATCGAACGCATCGAGGAAGGCCTGCGCCGCCTCGAACGTTTTTTCTCTCGCGCTGAAGCCGCTGCGTAAACCGTGCGGCCCGAACCATTTCGCGTCGAGCCTATCTTCAGCCCGCGCCTGTGGGGAGCGCGTTCGTTAGCCCCGCTCTTCCCGGAAAAATCCAATTTGACCGAGCCGCTTGGCGAAGCCTGGCTCACGGGCGTGGATTGCCGCATTGCTACCGGGCCATTCGCCGGAAAGTCGCTTGGCGCCGCCTGGGCGGAAATGCCCGTGGAGTGGCGTGGTAGCTGGCTCGCCTCCGAAGTAAGTTTTCCTCTCCTCGTCAAATTCATTTTTCCAGCCGAAAAACTCTCGCTGCAGGTCCATCCGGACGATGCTTACGCCGCTGCTCACGAGCAAGCCGCCGGCGGCCGGGGAAAAACGGAGATGTGGCACGCGGTATCCGCCCTGCCTGGAGCGCAATTGCTGCTTGGGTTGAAGCCTGGAGTGAACGAGGAAAAATTCCGCGAGGGACTAGCTTCGCACACTCTGGAAGACCTTTTCGAAGTACACACGGTGCGAACCGGCGACACGTTTTTCGTGCCTCCTGGTACGGCTCATTCCATCGGGCCAAATCTGATTGTCTGCGAAGTGCAGGAGTATTCCGACTTAACATACCGTGTTTATGACTACGGACGCCTTGATGCAACCGGAAAGCTGCGGGAATTGCATGTTGAAAAAGCGCTCCAAGTGATGAACTTTGACAAACGCGCCAGCGGGAAAATGTCTTCGCTCCTTCTTTCGACGGATGGCGCATCGAGGTCGCTGCTTGCGGCTTGCCCGTATTTTGCGACGGAACGCTGGGAGTGTTCCGGGGAATGCGAAATCGCAGTCGATCCCGAGCGGTTTGAGCTCATTGTGATTTTGGAAGGCGCGGGCAGTTTCGCCTGGCCTGATAGCGCAGCGCGCTATCGCGGAGGCGAATGTTGGCTCGTGCCTGCATCACAGGGGCATGTGGAAGTCTCTCCAGAAAAGGCGACGTCGCTAATTCGGACTTATGTGCCGGATATCCCCGCACTGCGTACGGAGTTGTATCGCAATGGAATTTCGGCGGCAGCGTTGGCGCAAGTTATTTTTGATTGAGGCTGTGCAGCGATGGCGAACGAAAAACTAACTGTGCATGCCGTGATCCTTGCCGGGGGCCGCGGCACACGCTTTTGGCCGCGCAGCCGCACACGCACACCAAAGCAACTGTTGAACATCATCGGCAAGGACACCATGCTTCAGCAGACCGTCGCGCGCCTGAAGCCGCTGATTCCCGCCGAGCGCATTTGGACGGTCACGAATGCAGAACAGGCCGCCGCCGTGCGCAAACAGGTTCCCGCAGCCGCGCGCAAGCGCGTGCTGATCGAGCCCATGGGAATGAATACCGCCGTGGCGATTGGCCTCGCGGCCATTCATGCGCGCCATGTGGCGCGGGGCGATTCATTGATGGCGGTGCTCCCAGCTGACCATTACATCGAGCAACCGCAAAAGTTCCGGGAAGTCATGAACGCCGCGATCGACGTGGCTCGCGAACCGGGGCGAATGGTGGTACTTGGCATCCCGCCAACCAGACTGGAAACCGGTTTCGGTTATATCGAGCGGATGGGTGAACCTCTCACTTCGCGCAACTTCCCGGTTTTTGCCGTCTGCCGCTTCACGGAGAAACCCGAACTGAAACTCGCGCAAGAGTATGTCGCTTCAGGCAACTATCATTGGAACGCCGGCATGTTTTTCTGGCGGGTATCCGCGTTCCTGGAGAATCTGAAGAGCTTTCTGCCGAAGACGCATGCCGCGCTGGAAAAGCTAGCAGAATTCATCGGGACACGCAGCTACGAGCGCAGATTGCGCTCGATTTATCCGAAGCTCGAAAATATTTCCGTGGACTACGCCGTGCTCGAACCCGCCACTCGCGTCGAGGGACCGCCGCGCGTTTTTGTGATTCCGGCAGAAGTGGGCTGGAGCGATATTGGCTCCTGGGCAGCCGTTTATGAACTGCTGGCAAAGAAGAGCGGCGAGAACGTCCTTGCCGGACAAGGCCACACGCTTGATGCGGAAGGCAATTTTTTCTGGAGCCCGTCCAAATTCGTTGCCGCCATCGGCGTCCGTGATCTGGTGGTGGTTGAGACACCGGATGCGCTGCTTATCTGCCCGCGCGACCGCGCCCAAGATGTGGGAAAAATCGTGAAATGGCTCGAAGCGCAGCGCCGGAAGGAACTTCTCTAGCAGGCCAATCCGGCTGTTTTGGGAAAATATCGCTTCGCGTATACTTTTCCCGGCACACATGTCCTCAATCAAGTTTGGAACCGACGGCTGGCGCGGTGTTATCGCGGAAGATTTCACTTTTGCGAACGCGCGCATTGTCGCGCATGCCATCGCGCGCTACGTGGTGCGAAATGAGGACGCGCGTAAAGGCGTGCTCGTCGGCTACGACCATCGTTACGCCGCGGATCGCGTGGCCGCAGCGGTCGCGGAAGTAATCAGCGCCAGCGGCACTCCCGTATGGCTGGCGGATAAGCCCTGCCCTACGCCGGCGATCTCCTACCTGGTGAGACACTGCCACGCCGCCGGCGGCATCGTAATCACTGCAAGCCACAATCCTTATCGCTGGAACGGCATCAAGTACAAAGCCAGCTACGGCAGTAGCGCTCTTCCCTCAATCGTCGCGCAAATTGAACAGGAACTCGACGCAGTGTTGCAGAAAGGCGTGCCGCCTCTGCCGCCACGCCAGAATCTGATACAGCCTCTGGAGCCGCAGGCACCATATCTCGATGCGCTCGAAAAACTGGTGGATTGGAAACGCCTGCGCGATGCGAAGTTCCGTTTTATCTTTGATCCTATGCATGGATCAGCGGCGGGGCTGCTGCCGGAGGTTTTCCGCCGCAACAGAATCTCCTGCGATGAAATTCGCGGCACACGCGATCCGCGTTTCGGCGGCGTGCACCCAGAGCCGATCGAACCGCACATCGAAGCGCTGCGCCAGGCCCTTCGCGCGGGAAAATACGACGCCGGATTCTGCGCTGACGGGGATGGCGACCGCATCGGTGCCATCGACCGCGACGGCGCGTTCATCAATCCTCACCAGATTTTTTCCCTGCTCGTGTGGCACCTGGCCGGAACCCGCAACCTGCCCGGCGATATCGCAAAGACATTTTCCGTGACCAAGCTCATCGACAAGCTGGCCACAAAACTCGGACGCAAACTCCACGAAGTGCCCATCGGCTTCAAATATATTTGCGAACTGATGCTGGAACAGAACATTTTGATTGGCGGCGAAGAAAGCGGCGGCATCGGCACGAGCCTGTATCTGCCGGAACGCGACGCCACGGTTTCCGCGCTTTTCCTCGCGGAATTGATGGCCTGGCACGGCAAGTCTCTAGGAGAGCTGCTGACCGCGCTTCATGCGGAATTCGGCGAGTATCACTACGGCCGCGTCGATCTCGATTTGAAACCTGGGCAAAAAGAAAAAGCTATCGCTCACTTTTCGAATGGAAAACTGGACCGTCTCCTTGATTTGCCGGTCGTACGCCGCGAGGACATGGACGGCATCAAGGTCTATCTCGGCGAGGCTGGATGGGTAATGGTGCGCGCTTCAGGAACAGAAAATCTTTTGCGCGTGTATTCGGAAACGTCAAAACCTGAAACCACGCGCCGCGTTCTCAATGCCGTGACCCAAATCGTCCACGATCTATAGGTGCCCCATGAACACGATAAACTTGAAAGAAAAATTCAACCTTATTTCCGAGCACTACAAGCCCTGCATCATCGGCGAAGTGAATAATTGCCTTGTGAAAGCCGTCAAGTTCAAAGGAGAATTCCTCTGGCATCATCACGACAGCGAAGATGAACTTTTTCTCGTAGTGAAAGGCTCTTTCCGCATGAAGTTTCGCGATCGTGAACGTGTCGTGCGTGAAGGGGAATTCATTGTCGTCCCGCACGGCATCGAGCACTGCCCCGTCGCGGACGAAGAGGTCCACGTTATCCTGATCGAGCCGAATTCGACGTTGAACACTGGGAACGTCACCAACGAAAGGACCATCGCCCAGCTCGAGCGCATCTGACATTTGCTCCCGCGGCGAATCTACGACCAGCCATGGAACACCGCTTCTACACGCTCGATGTTTTCACCAACAACCGCTTCGAGGGCAACCCGCTCGCCGTATTTACTGACGGGGACGGCCTCACCGACGATCAAATGCTCGCTATCGCGCGCGAAATGAATCTTTCGGAAACGGTTTTTGTGCAAAAGCCCACGGACGAAGAAGCCCTTGCGCGCCTGCGCATCTTCACGACCAAGGAAGAACTCAAGCTCGCCGGTCATCCTGTGATTGGAACTTGGTTCCTACTCGCGGAACTGGGCGTGGTTCCCGCGCAGGACGGCGGCGTGCACATCCTGCAAGAAACCGGAGCTGGTGTGTTGCCGGTGGAAATTCGTTTTAAGGATGGCCGCCCGCAGCGCGTCACCATGACGCAAAAGGAAGCGATCTTCAAGCCTGCGAAAATCAACAAGAAGAAACTCGCTACAGCGCTGGGACTCTCGCCCAAGGATTTTGACACGAAGCTGCAACCTGAATTTGTTTCCACCGGGATCTTCAACCTGATGGTGCCGCTGCGCAATCGCGTCGCACTGGGCAAGATAGCCATGAACATGACCGAACTCCGCCACCTCCAGGGAAAGAATGCGACGATGGCTTACTGCTTCGCTCTCAGTGGAAATGGCAAGGCGTTTTCGCGCGGCATGCTGCCGTGGGAACTTTATGAAGATGCCGCGACGGGGTCCGCTGCCGGTTCGCTGGGCGCATATTTGGTGCGAAACGGAGAGCTGGCGCCCGGCCACACACTGACCATTCTCCAAGGCGCGGAAATGGGTCGCCCAAGCCACCTTGAAGTGGAAGTCACACAAAGCGGGAAGAAACTCGTGCCGCGTGTCAGCGGGGCCGCCGTGAGGGTATTTGAAGGAACTATTCGAGCCTGACGCAGATTCGCGCTATCAAACGGCATAGGGGGAGCGGTCGCCCGCTCTCCCCTGCCACACCACCCGACATGCGGGTCCGCATCGGGCGGTTCAGAGGGTTACGCAAGACCAGCGAACAGCCGAGGAAGCCCGAGAGAGTCGAAG
>Ga0209239_1000319_pt1 | contig 27200 bp, 26 predicted proteins | sample GraSoi013_2_20cm_FD_185824 | JGI IMG/M metagenome (GOLD analysis project Ga0209239, IMG submission 185824) | Grasslands soil microbial communities from the Angelo Coastal Reserve, California, USA - Sample 10_02_2013_2_20cm (SPAdes) (version 2) | ecosystem: Environmental > Terrestrial > Soil >...
TCATTAGCCGGACATTCTTTGTGCCGTTCGATGTGTATGTGTGGGTCGGATTGGCGGCCGCCGATGTTTCACCATCGCCGAAACTCCATGAATAACTATACGGTGCCATACCGCCACTTACACTACTGGCGAATGCTACGCTCTGGTTTACGATTGGACTTGATGGAGTGTCTGTGAAGATGACCGTCAGCGGGACGCTAGGGTTGAAAAGATCGGTCATAGAAGTATCGCCTGCGACTACACTCGTCAGGTAAGGCAGTGCCCAGTTCTCTTCTATAGTGTGAAGCGAATGATATTCCGTATAGCCGCCGGTTGAGACGTAGCCGGCCTTGATCATAGAACCGTACTCGACATTGGGCGACGGATCGTATTCATCCCACCAGAGATAGAGGAACGTACTGGACTGTCTGAACAGATTTGTTGAGAGGACCGTGCCGGGCGACGGGTTGGATACCGATCCGGTGCCGACAAGCAGACTTTTGAGATACTTGTCACCCTGCGTAACATTGCTATCGGGCCAGTGCATATTGTGGGCGTCGGATGGCGTGAACCAGATAAACTGCGCAGGATTGGATCCGTTGAGGTAATCTGTCAATGCGGTGTTGCCAGCATTCGAAGTAACGTTGTTGAATACGCCGCTATTGGAACTTTGGCTGTTGAAGAGAAGGTTGCCTGAAGTTCCGGTCTGACCGTTACAGTCAAATTTCCCATAGTTCGCCGTATCATAGACACACCTATTCCAGGTGTTTGTGTAACCTATCCACGGGAAGTGGTCTGCGCCACGTATACATGCGTCTTCGCAGAACATAGCGGTTTGAAGCCCTGCTGATTGCATTTGCCCGGCGATATTCGCGGCAGTTGTGCATGGACTGTTGGCTCCTCGACACCATCCATTTGCGCCTATTACCTGACCGGCAGTAAACGCCTGGTAACATCCCGCCGAGCACTTAGTGCTATTGATTCCCTGACCGTAACTATGATAGTTGGAAGTGGTACTACCGAGCGACGCGAGCGAATTGATAAATGGTGCTCTGGGATTGCCTATCACATCACTGTAGTATTGGTTTTCCATTGCGATGATCACAACGTGGCTGAAGAGATTGCTGACAGCGCGGGTGGGCTGGATGAGTCCTGCCGAGAATATCATGGCGGAAAGTGTGACAAGGAAGATGGCAAGAGCGCGCATTTGTATTTTGGAGGTGGTTGGGGCTATGCCATAAAGGTTGACCGTCTAGGCTTGTGGTTCTGCCAATAGGACTATCGTGTATGTCGGAGTCGCTGAACCATAGCACGCGTCTAGGGTGAAGCTCTCGCTAGCGGGAAGCTCAGAGGCCACGATCTACAGCAGTCCAGAGGAACGCGACGAGCTGGAAACTAGAGGCGTGATCAAGGCCTTCGCACAACACATCAAGGAACCGCTCAAAGAAAGCAGCCCTCACCCATCCGAAGGCTAGAGATTCACTCCCCTAAGTTGGTGGGCCCGCCCGGATTCGAACCGGGGACCGTCAGGTGTCTTAGACCTTTTATGAGCCTGCCGCTCTCTCAGTCCTGATCAGGAAACCTGGCTGAGCTACGGGCCCCGAGCAAGATTCGTAACAATTCGAGTTTTAATGCTTTGGCGGAATGATCGGTGAACAAATGAGTGTCGAGTCAGACGGGTTGTCGCTGAGTGTAACCGTGAAGAATCTCTCATGGTAACGATACAAGCTTGAACGAAGGGTCTCCCCACCCTCTAGTGAGAACGGTAGGGGCAAGCAACTTGCGAGAACGGAGATTCCTCAAGAACACACGGGGCATAGACACGATAATTGCCTCACTTATGATGGTCGTCATTGTCGTAATAGCATCAGTGATGGTCTTCACCTACGCGACCGGTCTGTTCGGAGCCCTGCTGATCGCGCCTAAGACGGCGACGGAGAATATCAGCCTCGAGTATGCCTCCTTTCCCTCGAGCAACAGCGCCGTTAACCTGTACGTTAGAAACACGGGAAGCACTCCGATCACGCTGACCTCCTACTATGTCAAAGATGACTCAGGAAATCAGTACGCAAGGACGAGCTGGTCGTCGGCACCAGGGCCGTTCTCGCCTACCGGATGGGCGAATGCGACCATTCTGATTTCTTCGGCATGCGGTTCAAGTTGCACGAGTACCGGCACAGCCTTCACGTTCTCCCAGGGACAAGTATACACCGTAGTTCTGGTTTCCGCGAGGAACACTCAGTTCTCTCTCAGCGTCACCCGCTAGGACGCTTTTTCAATCTTTTAATAAACGAACTTGGCTCGGTTGCGAATGCCGCCGGCCGTCCGTCGGGCCGCCGTTCTCCAGAAATGGAGGGCGCGAGCTCAGTGGTAGAGCAGCGGGCTCAGCCGAAAGCTGAGGCTGAAGCTGTTAAAGAAATCCACTGCAGCAACCCGTTGGTCAGAGCGCCATCTAGAAAGGCGCGGCTAGAGGTTCGAACCCTCTCGGCGGCGCCACCTTCTGTTCGAAGGGAGAATGTCGCTCCCGGCTACATTTCGTGCTAACCTTGTTCCGAGAAGCGAGCCGGTTCAGCTAAACAAAAATAGATGCTCGGAGTAGCTTGAAACCACGGTCTTGTGCTAAACATGATTTCGAATGAGCGTAAAGTGGGACTGATTCCTCGACTGTTCGTCCAGGGAAAGTGGGGCCCCAAGGAGTACGCGCTTCTAGTTACTGACAAACGTTCCATTCTGGTGCTCGAGAAGGAGTCCAAAGCCGGCATAGGCGGCGCTTTAGGTGGTGCCGCGGGCGCACTTATTGCCGGAGCCGCGGCGAAGAGCAGGTCTTTCGATTATGCGCAAGCAGATCCCCAGTCCCTTGCAATCGACAGCAAGAACCTGACGATTTCTCACGAATCCTTGCAGGGGATTCGAATGAAGAAGAGGTTCATCGGCCCCGTCTACTGGCTGGAGTTTCTCTACCAGACCGATCAAGGCAAGGGCAAGAAGCTGAAAGGCCAGCTTATCCCTCCGGGAGTTCATCTGAAACAGCGGAAGCAGGAGGGCGCAGGCAGGAAGCAGATTCACTATGATTACGCCAAGAAGGTCCAGGACGTCTACCAGAACGCCCTCTCGCCGCCACGTTTTCAATCAGTCATGGCTGGAGCTAGCCTCTGAAAGTATTCAGAGCTCTCATCACGCTGGGCGGAATCATGTTCATAATCGGATTCTACATCGTCCTCCCAGCCACCACGGTCTCGGGAGACCAAGCCGCCAGCATCAATATAGGAGCGAACCACTACTATCGAATTACCTTTAACATCCTCAAGGCAGGCAAGATCTCGGGAACTTTTTCGGAAACAAGTGGAAACTCTATCACCCTTTACATATTCAACCAACAGCAGCAGACTGCCTACCAGTCTGGCCAGACTACCGACAGCATGTTCAGCACGTCAGGAAGCACCGGCAGCTTCTCCGCCTCGGTTCTCTCACCCGGCAACTACTACCTGGTCTTAGAGCACGGAGCAAGCTTCACAGATCAAGTCCAGAATGTTCAAGTGTCCTGGGTCCTAGACGGTTCTAACCCTGCCCTCCTCGGAACAGGCCTAGCAATTCTGGCGACTGGGCTAGTCCTTCTATTCATCGGCTATCGCAAGATGCACAGAGCCTCGCCTCCACCGTCGGCGACTGATGTCGTCATGTTCGATCAGCCTGGAAAGACCTCGCTCAGCAAATGAGCACACAAACAGACTGACCAGATCTGATGCGCTTGGTGTGAAGTTCCTTCAACGGCGGCTAGTGTCTGATGGATACTCCACTTGTCGGACGCGTGTAGCGATACAGATTATAAGCTGGAAAGCACATTCTAGTACCGAGGATCAGCGCGAAGTCAAAGGCTCGGCTGGTTGAGACATGAGGCTTAACCAAGGTCCTACAGGCGAATTGCGCGTCTTAGATTGCGGATACACAGATCAGGTTCAGTTGGACACTGTGAGCGAGGAGGTTCTTCGCATCAAAGCACTCGTCTGCAACAGCCTCAGCGACTTCAACAGGCTCTACATGGTCGACCGCGCACTCTACACGAACACGCCCGGCCTACCCTTCTACATGGAGTTCACGCCTCAAAACATGCGGTCCATGAAGACTCCCCTCATAATCAGCGAGGTCAAACTCTACACCGTCGAAAGAGTCTGGGGCATGCGAACACTAAGGATCACTAGATAACCAAGCGACCTATCTCTTCATCGCCGAACTGTTGTTGCCTGTGTGGGTCGACAGTTCCGCTTGCGTGAGAGCCCTTCACCTGCTTAAGCCGTGCGCGGCGTGTCCACACACTCACTTCGTTACAGTGAAAGTGAACTGGTTACTCCTCGAAGTGACTATGACGATTGTGTATGAAGATCCTGTTTGGAAGCTGAAAGCTGTGCCGGATAGAGTGCAGCTAGGGCAAGCGGAACCAATCAAGATGGTTGTCGCTTTGACGTTGTTTGGCGTGATTGTGGGTCCTGACCAGGTTACTAGAGCGTACTGGTCCCCGCTGCCGTCTACTACATAGTAAGTTACTAGGGAAACATTGCAGATCCCAGTGTTTCGGAGATACAGCGTTACGTTATTGGTTGACGAAAAGGTGTACAATTCCATGCTGAGGGTTTCGGTGCATGTTGGGCTAGGAGGGGGAGGATTCGGGAGCAGGGTGAAAGAGTAGATGGAGTCGAGCGTGAGACTGGTCGAGGTGGTGCCCTGAAGCTCGATAGTGTAGTTCTGCCCAGGGTTGAAGGCGACCAGGCTGAACGCGAAGGTTATCTGGATAAGCTGTCTGTCGCCGTCAAGATAGCAATAGTTGGCGCATTGCTGTTCTGCCTGGAACTTGTATTGAGTTGTGACGTTGGTGAATGTTGCAATTGCGGCGTTGAACGCGGTCCAGGTTGGACCACCAGTACCGGTTGGCACGATTAGGAGGGAGAGCGAGTTGGGACTTGTCGCGTTGACTGCTAGAAGCGTGAGATAGGATGCCGTGGCAGAATTTCGAGCAGTGATATTTCCGATCAGTGGATAGTCCCTAAAATAGACAGTGAGATTGTAGCCGTTCTTTCCGTCTGTTCCATTCACGCCGTTTGTGCCGTTTGTGCCAGCAGGACCAGTGGGGCCGGTCGCACCAGTCGTGCCAGTGGGTCCGGTTGGACCCGTTGCACCCGTGGCTCCAGTAGAACCAGTAGCCCCGGTGGGGCCTGTCGGACCAACGGGTCCAGTCGAACCTCTGTAGTGGTCAGGGACAGCGTACATTGCAGCAAAACCTCCAGCAAAAGCTCCGGATGCCGCAATCGGTATGAGAAGAATGCCCAATATCTTACTGGCCACTATCTTACTCATGAGTCCACGTCCCACCGAGGTGCTCGGTCACACTCTCGGCCGCTTAGATTCTCTTTGTAACAAGAGCCCCCATGTGCCGAGTTCTACCCGGTACGATAGGATATAGCTAATATCGGGACTAGTGAGCAAACTAGTCTCGGGGTCTTGCCATGACGGCGGGAGACGGAAGGTCTTACCCGAGTTTCACAGCGAGATCGGTCTTCATGGTCAGCTGGTTTGGGGGCCAGTACATCGCCATGGTCGATGGCAGGGTCGTGGCTCATGGCAGAGACGAGAAGAAGGTCCATGACAGAGCCAGGCACGTACATCCGAAGGGCCGAATTTTCCTAGGACAAGCTCCAACCAGGCAGGCGATGGTCCAATTCCTGAATTCGAACGCTGGGCTCCCTTGCTGAGAGCTACGAAGGGTCCGGATATCCGGCTTGAGAAAAAGTCGACAGCCCGCTCGGCTTTGGAGTGAAAATAGTAGACATTGATATCTGTCTCGGATAAAATTTGAATGATAAAGGCTTATATTTTCACAGGGTATCCAGCGCGTGAAGTGGCTAAATGGGTAACCTGCCCCGCGACGTCATTAAGGGACTTGGACCTGGCGAAGAGGTCCAGCTTTTCATTAAGACAAAGATCTATCATCCTAGGATCAATGTGGACTCGGTGGTCCTTACCAACGAGCGGATAATCCTTCGAGAGACCAATCGTCTGCTTGGGAGGAGACACAGTCCAGCTTACCTCTACACTGATCTGGTGACTCCAACTCTCGACAAGGGTCCGCTCAGGTCGTCCATCAAAAGCCAGCTCAAATCAACGGGCAAGCCGTTTGTTCTGGAGAACTTGCCCAATTCAGATGCGGAGAAGGCTTACGGAGTTATCCAGTCGAACATAGCGCGATATCAAACACCATTCTCGACAGGACCTGTTGCAAACGCTCCCTTCGGACCCGCTGCAGGATCACCTATGGGCACCATATGTCGAAAATGCGGTCACGCGGCCCGCCAGGGATCGAAGTTCTGCGATTCATGCGGGGCAAAACTCAAGTAATCATCGTCCGCCAATTTTTTATCGATGAGCCACCCATTTCTGAGACTTTGCACTAGAACAGTACGTGGGTCGTTGCTGAGAAGCCTCCTGTTCAGCAACAAGCCCCTCCAAACATAATCCAAAGGATCCGAGGGCAATGTCTCGACGAGGAACATCCCGGGTCACCCTTGATACCCGTTCGTCCCATGTCTGATAGCAGATTCGTAGATTCTCTCCGTCCCTTTACCATCACTTACGTTCGCTCCCCCCCCTTCTAGATTTTTAGGGCGTGGGCTGTCCGGCTCGAGTGAGTAACCCGTGAAGATTGGGCTATTGGTCTTCACAGCGAACGACCGCGAAAACAACAACAAGCGTCCCCACGATATGATCCGCGCAGTCGCGCAACAGGCGGAAACAGATGGCTTCGATAGCATCTGGCTCCCTGACCATCTCTTCTACCGCAATCCTGGTGAGCCGACCCGGGGAATCTGGGAATGCTGGACCATGCTGGCTGCGCTGGCCGAAGCGACAAAGCGCGTCGAGATCGGCACGCTGGTGACGTGCAATTCCTTCCGCAATCCGGCGATCCTAGCGAAAATGGCGACGACCGTCGACGAGGTGAGCCACGGGCGCTTGATCCTGGGTGTAGGCGCGGGATGGAACGAGCCAGAGTATCAGGCGTTCGGATTGCCCTTCGATCATCGCGTGGACCGCTTCGAAGAAGCCTTGCAGATCCTCAAGCCACTGCTGCATCAGGCGCATGTCGATTTCGCGGGACAGTTTTACCAGGCGAGAAACTGCGAGATCGTGCCGCGCGGTCCGCGGCCAGAAGGGCCGCCGTTGATGGTGGGAAGCGAAGAAGGTCCACGCATGCTTAAGCTGACGGCACGGTATGCGGACCTCTGGAACACTGGCTACATGGGTAAACCTGAAACAATAGCCGGACGGCTCGCGAAGATCCAGGCCGCGTGCCGTGAGATCGGGCGCGACCCGGCGACGCTTGGCATCACGGCGCTCATCGGCCTCTGGTTCTCCGATCTCCAAGCGAAGAAACCGAGTTTCTTCGAGAATCCCTTGACGGGTACGGTGCAGGAGCTCGCGGCGGCAATGCGTGGCTATGAGGAACTCGGCGTGCAGCACATCATGTTTCAATGCGAGCCCTACACTCCCGAAGCGCGTCACCGGCTGACCCAGGCGCTCCAACTCTATCGCGGCATGGAGCGGAAAACGGGTACGCCCCAAACATAAAGCCATCCGATAACACTAAATGAATAGATTAGGGTCTTGCGGTAATGGAAACTCAAAGATCTGAGACGATCAATTCAACTCTTGTCGCGGACGCCTCTCACTACGAAGCCCTCCGGCGCCAGCACATCTCCGACCTTCTCGCACGCATGCCGGAGAACGTCAAACGTGTCAAATGGCCCGGGGAACGTATCAGAGAGGAGCGACAACAGCGTCTTCGTTCTTTGATCAATGTTGCAAAAGAGAAGTCGCCATGGCACCGTGACCGTCTGAGGGATGTCGATGCTGACTCCTTTACAGAGGCGGACCTTGAGAAACTACCCGTGATGACGAAAGCTGACCTGATGGCCAACTTTGACCAGATAATCACCGACAAACGTCTCACTCTAGAAATGGTCAATGCACATGTCTCAAATCTACGAGAAGACCGGTATCTTCTTGACGAATATCACGTCATCGCGTCTGGGGGAACCAGTGGCTTCAGAGGGGTCTACGTATACGATTGGGACGAATGGGCCACGTCTACTCTCTCATTCAGACACGCGTTCCTTCCGATCAACCCGTTGCTATGGCGTCTCCTGTCTTTCCGTCCGATAGGTAAGGGGTTTGTAAACTCGAAAACGAAAAAGAAGAAGGCAGGAAAACCGCAATCTAAAGGCGGAGCTGTGAGTGTATATGCTGACATTGCATCCCACATGTCGCACGCCGTAGTGAATTCTCTTGCTTACCCGTTCGTAGACCGAGAGTATCCAGCCACTCTATCGATCCGAGAAATAGTTGAGGGTTTGAACTCGGTTCAACCCGAGAGCCTGTCCGCCTACCCGTCGATACTATACCAGCTTGCCCTGGAGGCTAGGGCTGGCAGGCTACACATTGCGCCCAAGAGGATCGCCTCCGGAGCTGAGCCCCTCCTGCCTCACATCCGGGACGCCGTGCGCGACACATGGGGGCTATCTGTAACCAACTTTTGGGTTACTTCGGAGGGCGGATGTCTGTCCTGGTCCTGCGGCAAGGGCGAAGGCATGCATCTCAACGAGGATCTGCAGATCGTCGAGGTCGTAGATGAAAATGGAAACCCTGTTCCTCCTGGTACGCGATCAGCCAAGATATACCTCACCAACCTATTCAACCAAACACTACCTCTCATTCGCTACGAGATTACTGATCAAGTCACGCTTCTTGCCGACGAAAAGTGTGCATGCGGCTCAAATCTACACCGAATCGACGACATCCAAGGAAGACTAGAGGACATGTTCAGTTACCAGGGCGGGGTCATTGTTCACCCCGTCGTATTCGAGTCCGTTTTCGAGCATTATCCCAGTGTGGTCGAGTACCAGGTCAGGCAGACCAAACATGGAGTTGCAATCTCTCTATTGACCAATGGTCCGGTCGCCTTGGAACAGCTCGAAAGAGATGTGGCTGAGTACCTGGAGAAATCGGGCCTTCACAATCCCGAAGTGTCAGCGAGGATTGTGAACAGGCTTGAACGAACACCTGGCGTTGCCAAACTGAAGAGGTTTGTACCACTGGCAAGCAATAAACCAGAAATGGCTTCGACGCCCAGCGTAATGGCCTGACTCCTAGTCAGCAATAAGAGCATCTGACCAAACCTACTTTTGCAGGAACTGCAACCAAATCAGGCAACATCCCAGCGTATACTTCGCCACTGTATCCTCAAGCCCTCCTTCGAGTGAACTGTGCGTAGACTTGTATTATTCGCCTACTCTTTGAATCTGCATCTCTTCTCTGAGCGTCCATGTCTTTCCGTTGTCACGGCTTTCTTCAGAGTGCCATCTGAATGAACTTGAGGCAATGTCTGAAAAGATCCACTTAACCAGGTAGCCTTCGTCGGTCGTTCGTTCAAGTACGATTTCGTCTCGGACCTTTCGGCCAACTAGCGTCTTTATGGCGTCTTGCATCGGTGAGAACCAGACTACGTGCCACGCGTTGATTTTAGGGTCGTAATATCTTAGCGTAGTCCCATCGGGAATCAGTCTATGAGTCTTCTCGTCGAAGGTCATGAATGTGTCTTGGAGGGCTCGGCCTTCCAGAATCCAGTTTACGTGTAGTTCACCTCTCGATTTGATCCAGGTGCCGTCGTTGTTCAGGTACCTATCTTCAACTATCTGCCAGTCGCCCACAAACTGGCCGAAGAGCGCAAGCTTCTCCTTCAGTTCAGGAAAGGGTCCTTCAGCACCGAGCCCAGTAATCTTCCATGGGACTTTACCTTCGTCCGATTTTACAAGTTGCTCTAGCATGTATGTGATAACGTCGTGCGATTCTCATAAGTATGCTGCCGTCACTTGCCGGTTTCCTTACCACTCAGCGCCCAGATTCGGCGGAGTGCAATCGTGCATAGGGGCCAACGGCTTGAATCACTTTGTTCTGAGCTTTGCGAAGATGGTCCACAAAGCTGGTTCTGGGAATTCCGAGTCTCTTCGATATTTCCAATGCAGTTGCACGTCTAGGAAGGTTGTAGTAGCCATTGTCGAGTGCTATCAGCAAGGCATTGGTCTGCTTCCGAGTCAGATCGCCCAAAAGGGAACTGGTGGAGATGAGAAGGTTGTCATGTACGAATTCCTCGGAAATTGACCTGCGCGAGGTTACTTCGACTTTGCAATGTTTCAAGTCCCGGAATAGGCTCTTTATGTCTCGTTGGGAAAAAGCGACGACGTGATACCACTCCCACCCATCCGTGTAAACCATTGGCTGCAGGTTCAGACAGTTGCGTTTCTCTATTGTTGGAAGGGTGGGCGGTGGCAGTTTGTCGCAGGCGCAGTGTTGGATTACAACCTGAAGATTGGAAATGGTCCGGGAGGTACGAATAATTTTCGAGTCGATTGACTTGAACATCTCTCGAATCTCTTGCTGGACACGCCTACTCCGCAAGTCTCTGTGGAAGATTTCCAGGACGTCACGGCTCCAGTTGCACCAGTGGGAGATTACTGCTGACGGGTGATTCTTAGAGAAATGGCTGTAAGGACAATCGTGTTGAAGCTTGAAACTCAACTCGTAGTACGTCATATACTATACAAGGGATGGAACTGAGACTTAAGGCGCTCACCGTCATGTGACGGTACGGTTCTGTCTTGACGAACGTGCTCGCGCTATTATAGATTCGACCACCTTGGACTTTGCGTCAGCGTAGTTCTGGACGAAATTCCAATCCTTCTGAGCCAACTCTCGCTTCGTCCTCAGGTAGAAGTCTCTGTCAGTCGGATTCTCTCGGAGCCAGTCTCTGAAAATCAGCATCCTTTCTATCTCGTCATCGCCTTTGCTGAACACGTGAAGGTTGATGTCCGTGTCCGGACCCTTGAACATTCGATGCTCGTGCCAGTCAGGCTCTCGTATCCTGAGCACATAACCAGCCGCTTCGAGCGCGGGGAGATACGATTTCTCGTCTGCCGAACTCTCTACCACGAGCAGTATGTCGATGATCGGCTTCGCGGGAAACCCTGGTACTGAGGTCGAGCCCACGTGCTCTATGGAAAGAGCCTTCGAGCCTAGAGCCGACTTGATTCGCTCGTTCTCCCGGGTAAATAGTACCGGCCATGCTGGATCATAGTCGACAAGGTCAACCTTCCCGCTCATCTGCTTCGGGGTTGGGCCGACCGTTATTCTCCTGATCTGTTCTTCAGTCATCGGTTTCGAAATCTCGTGCAAATCAGTTTCGCTCATGGGGTAGACAGAATGCAATTTTCGTTTGCTCTCCTAATAAGAGCCACTAGAGGTTGAGCCATACCCGCAAATTCAGATATTGCATGGAAGATGGATCGTCGAACCGGTTTCGAAAGCCAGCGGCGGATTCAACTGCTGATCATAGATGAATCCGACTTTGAAGATGGCATAAGAAATCGATATGGTGTATGGTATCGGCAGACCCTGAATCCTATTATCGCCGGGAGGACAGTCATACTGAAGACCCTTGATATGTTCCGGATGGCCATCCCAGAGGCACAACGGGAGCAATTATGAAGAACAATAGGAATATCACGACTACAAGTGTGATCGTGACATTTCTTCGCATTCACGCGTCCGAGCCAAACTAACGTGTCACTCTGTTCCAATTAAGAACTGCGGAGCATCCTAGCGATTTGGGGTCGGCCCTTTCTTACATAGCTTGGGGGGCAGTTAGTTATGAAAAAGTTGACGGGCCGAGGTGTGACCTCAGAGGACCGTATAGCGTCTCGCACGACGCAAGGCAGACAGCCTAAGGCGCGGTTTCTAGTCAGAGAGCTCGGAGGAGAGACATGGCCCGACTTTGCCCGAGTTGCTGAGAAGCATAACGGTGTGTGGGGTGGTTGCTGGTGCACCGCCTTCCATCTAAAGCGTAGCGAGGAGAAAGAGTGGGCTGGAAAGCACAGGGCTCTCAAAGAGAAGCTTGTTCGAGCGGATAGGTCCCATGCTGCCCTTGTTTATGATGGGTCGGATGTTGTTGGGTGGTGTCAGTTTGGACCCCCTCTCGAGCTCCCGGGCCGAATGAAAGGCTACAGCAAACTGGATGTGGCCCCGCCTGACTGGAGGATTACATGCTTCTTCGTCGACCGCGACCATAGGCGAGAGGGAGTTTCGAGGGTAGCGTTGCAAGGCGCGCTGCGGATCATCGCGAGCGAGGGAGGCGGGACCGTCGACGGATATCCAATCGACACACGAGGGAAACCATATTCAAGCTCATTCTTGTGGGGTGGAACTCACTCAATGTTCACCGAGTTCGGATTCCATCCGCTCGGTGCTCTCGGAGCAAGCAAGTGGATCATGCGAAAAGTGGTTCGAAGTCAATGAAGCCGTCTCAGCGCTCTTCGTTCTAAACAGGCGGAGAGTCGGCCAAGTTCTCTGTCTAAGCGCTGTAGATTTTGGGGTGTCTGGGTAGAATCGCCGCAAAGGTCAGTATAGAACGTATCGGGTCTTTGAGCGACCACGTTGAGTTTCAAGAGGTTGGAGGAAGTATTTGAGAATCAGCCGGAAGACTTTGGGTCGTAAGACGTACTTTCTTGTATCGGACCTAGACCCGGCATACCACAAAGCGGCTAAGGACCTAGGTCTTGTTGAGAGGGACGAAGGCTTCGTTCGAGTCTTCGAAGCCGACACGCCTCATCTGAGTCAGATCTTTGCACGTTTTGTCTTCTGTGCAGAAGAGATGATTCTACAAGCCGCAGGCGCAAAGCCTGTGCCCTGGGACAAAGCTCTGCTGAGTTTTCTCGAACGAGCCTCTGGAAATAGTGTTGATTGGTGGCTCGCGGGCAGCGGGGCGTTAGCTGTGCAGGGGATCGACTTGGTCCCAAGGGATCTCGACGTAATCACTGACAGTAGCGGGGCCCAGCAGCTTGGACGAGCGATATCTGACTGGCTTGTTGAGCCAGTTCAGGAGAGTCATGACTGGATAGCCCGATGGTTCGGCAGAGCCTTCGCCCACGCAAGGATAGAGTGGGTCGGAGACGTGGAAAAGTGGGTGGACGAGCGGGGACCGAGCGACTTCGGCCCTATGGCAAGAACTAGGCTTCAAACAGTTCGTTGGGGAGGATACACTATTCGTGTCCCACCCTTGGAGATGCAGCTAGCAGTTTGTGAACGGCGTGGCCTCAAAGACCGAGCCCAAAAGATACAACGAGCACTCGGGACTAATTCGGTTAATACTCTAAGGCTAAAGGAGGGCTGATGAGCTCTTGAAAAAGAGCACCAGGCAACCACTCATGAAAATTTACGGTGGTCGGCTGATGTTCATCTTGACCTGTACCGATTGTCGAACCAGCATCGGCGTAAGCACGGGCGGGATTGCGAACTGTACCCTAGCGACCCATTGCAGGCCCCTCTATGGGCAGTCGTCGCATCATTGACACATGCCCGACGAATATTAGAAGTGGGCTGTGGTCATGGGTACACAGCTGCCATAATGGCTTCTGCGGCAGGACCTGACTGTCGGGTAGACACGATTGAAGAGAACCCTCAGCATGCAGCTCTTGCGGAGGAAGCGTTTCAACTGCGAGATCTCTCCAATCGCATCAACGTCCTACGTGGGCGAGGACAAGACATCCCTCCAAGGCTCACAGACTGCTGACGTTGTTTTTCTGGACGGTGACTGGCGCGAATATCCGTTCAAAATCGAACCGGTTTAGTATGTGGATTTTACTAGCTATGGCGATAGCAGCTTTCATATACGTCCTATGAAAGTAGTTGCTTTCTAATGTACCACGGCATGACAGCCAGCTTCGCAGTTGCCTTGGTGATTTTGATGCTTACGATAATTCCTGCCTATGCCCAAGTTTCTCCTGATAAGGCAACTAAGCCTCCGCCTCCACCAAGCTCATCGGGCACAACTTTCGAGAAGGCCATCGCTACCCTCCAGTACTCGTATGCGGAGGACGTTCAGCAGACATCCGATGGGGGTTATGTGGTCGGAGCGGATTCCTGCTCCAGCACATTTTGCTATGTCGCCCTCGTTGTAAAGCTTGACTCGAACAGTAATCTCCAGTGGCAGAGACAGTATCAGTTCCCAGGATTAAGCACTCAACTCTACGCTCTGCGCCAGACATCCGAGGGAGGATTCGTCTGGGCCGGCGATGTCCAAGACTTCAACGGCTGCTCCGAATGCGCCCTCGTCGTCAAGCTTGACTCAAATGGAAACGTCCAGTGGCAGCATTCCTACAGTGGACTCAACGAGGCACAAGCAAACAGCATCGTGCAAACGGCAGATGGAGGATACGTGGTAGCAGGCTACACTTCTCCCTCACAGTCCACGTATCCTCCTCCTGCGGTTCAGGCTTGGATCGAGAAGCTAGACTCCTCAGGGAACCTGCAGTGGCAGGAGGCGCTTGGGTCTTCGAACACCGTCTATGGAAATTCGGTGCAGCAAACCTCTGACGGAGGCTACGTGCTCGCCGGATACTCTGGTTCACCGCCGACCATCCTCGTCGCAAAGTTCGACTCCGGCGGCAACGTAAAGTGGCAGACTCTGTACACGGCGCCCGTACCAACCGGAAGCATCGGCGGACAGATTGGCTACTCGGTGATACAGACCTCGGACGGAGGTTACCTGGTAGGAGGGGTCAACACCCAGAGTGCTCTAGCGCTGAAGCTCAGCTCTGGCGGTAGCGTGCAATGGTCGAACACGTACACCGTGAACGGAGCATCAAGCCAGTTCAGTTCAGTTCGTCAAACAACTGATGGAGGGTACGTCTTTGCCGGGTATTACTTAACCGGAGCATCCTATGGGGGGTACAATTCCTGGATCGTGAGGACAGACTCTGGTGGAAGTGTGCAGTGGCAGAAGACCTATGGGGCGACAACGCAATCCAGGGAATTCCAGAAGATATCTCTGACTTCGGACGGTGGCTTCGTCGCAGTGGGATGGACAGTCCAGTTCAGCCCGAACAACCAATTATACATTGTGAAGACTGATTCGGCGGGCAACGTGAACAGTTGCAGCGATGTCCTTTCCACCAGCGCGACAACAGCCAACGGGTCAGTCACATCCTCATCGGCACATCTCTCGATCAGCGTGCCTACGAACCGAGGCGCATCGGGCAACGCCACGGCATCGTCCATATCCTTCACCCTGCGAAAGAGTGCTAGAAACAGATTCTCCCAACCTGCGCCCAATGGGACGAGTATTCCTCTTTACTGAAAGTCCTCTGTCAAGGGCGCGTGTAGCTACGAGGGCTTAGTTGAGACTAACCCAAGACGCCAATAAACCATGCATCCCCGCACAAACTCGATGCCTCTCATAACCAACGCCTTATCAAGCACAAATGTTTCGTGGTTCGCGAGTGTCCGTCCTAGAGATCGGTGAAGACATCAGATAGACTTGGTTCTCGACTTTGAGAAGTTATTCCGCTTTTATACCGGGTCCGATTGCGTCCCATAACAAGATGAGCTGATATGACGATGCAACCGGAGCAGGGTATCAGCCGCGAGCTAGGCCTCGGCGAGGTTATCTCGAAAACCTTCGAGGTGTACCGACGAGACTTCGCCAAGTATTTCGTTCTGTTTGCGGCAGTGGGAGTGATCGTCCAGGTCGTCACTACGCTGGCGCAGCGAGCGTTCGTCCTCCCGACTCTTCCTCTCAATCCCACGCCTCAGCAGGTCTCCAGCTGGCTCTCCGCATTGATTGTAGCGTTTTTTCTGCTCATCGGCGTGATCTTCGTTGTGAATATCGTATTCTCTACAATTGCCGAGGGCAGCGCAATCAAGCTGGCTTCTGAACAGATCACGAAGGGACAGGCTGACTTCGGAGCATCCATCAGATTCGCTGTCTCAAGACTTCTCTCGATCTGGGCGCTCAGCATAATCGTCGGGATCATCGTCTTCCTAGGCTTCATCGCTCTTATCGTTCCCGGAATCCTCCTGGCGATAATGTTCTCCCTCGCACTTCCCGTTCTCCTGATCGAGAACAAAGGAGTAACCGAGAGTATGGGGAGGAGCCGTGTCCTCGTGGGCCAGAGGTGGCTCAAGACTTTCGCGACGTTCCTCGTCCTAGGAATAATCGTCATCATAGCATCGGTCATCATAGGCGCGATCAGCGGGCTCTTCGGTATCGCAAGCCCGGTGGTCAACGGCATCCTTTCAGCATTCTACCAACCCTTATTCCCGATACTAATGGCCGTCTACTACTACTCGAACCTCGCTAGAATCTCCCAGCCCCCTCCAGGCCCGATGTGGACAGGACCCACCACAACAGCCCAGCCTGGAACGAAGCTCTGCCCCACGTGCGGCACACAGAATATCTCCTCGGCCACCTTCTGCACAAGGTGCGGAGCCAGGATAAACTGACCGCGGAAAAGTCCAGCTAGGTCACGAGTTTTCAGGAAAAGCAAGGAAGCGGCCGCCAAGACCGGTTGCCTTGGAATCGAGACGAGAGACTTGTTCTGGCATGCTTTGACTGCGGACCCTTGCATATACTATTGACGTTCACAAGTGCGCCCGTAATTCTCGTCCATCGTTCTAGATACAATAGATATAACGACGACTCGCTAATTGATCGACTTAGAAAGCGGGTTGCCGCGCCTCCTCTTAGTCCTAGTTCTGCTCTGCCTTATCGCAACTAATATTCCGTCTGGGAGGGCTCAGGCCAACTACCAGCCTGGTGTCAATGCGGGAGATACAATCCGTTATGGCCAAGTTAGTGCTAGCTGGGTCGGAAATCTCAACCCTCAATCCCCTTTTGCCAATTTCCTAAACGTCTCCTCCATCCAGAACACTGTCAGCAACGCCAACCAGAACAACGTCACGCTACGGCAAACCATGATCTACAACAATGGGACCATGAACACCTTCCATTTGCTCTACAACACTCAGAGCGGGTACGGGAACTATACGCCCTTTATCCCCTGGGTCATCGCTGAGGGACTGGTAGCTCCCGAGGCCGCCTACGAGACAAATCAAGCACCCACCATCACCAAAACTGTCGAGAAAGTCTTTGTCGGGGCTGTCCGAACGGTCAACGTCATCAGTTCCTTCCAAGTCCTCTCAGGAGGATACGTATCGTCCGAAGAAGACTTCGACCAGCAGACGGGAATTCTCCTGTATCTAACCATCACCGAGGTCTACTCGAACATCTACTACGTCACCGCCCAGCTCAACATCTTGATAACGCAGACGAGTCTCTGGTCCCCACCCGTCCAACCTGACTTCGCTATCTACGCCAACCCCTTCAACGCGAGGATACTGAAAGGGTCTAGCATCAACTCGACGATCAGCCTCCAGAGCATCAACGGTTTCCAGGGCACCGTCAACCTTTCTAAAACAGTCGTCCCTGCAGGGCCTACCGTAACCCTAAACCAGACCACCCGGGCGATACCGGCTGGTGGCACCGTCAACGTCCTGTTGAACTTCTCAACCACCACGTCCATCTCTGCCACCAACTATAGAGTAAACATAACGGCGAGCGCGGGCATGCAGGTGCGCTCTACCGTTCTCAATATCACAGTCAGGGGACCAGGCTACAGCCTTAACCCGGCTCAATCCTACATCGCCATTCCCACAAACTCCTCAGGGACAGACGTTGTCACACTAACAAGCGTCGGTCGTTTCAACGGGACTATCACCCTCAAGGTGGTCTCTCTGATGCCCGGGCCAGTGTTGAGCCTCAGTCCTTCCACCATCACTGTCAAGGCCGGAACAAATACGACCACAATAACTGTCACAACACAGCTCGTCCCAGCAGGCTACTATACACTACGAGTCAGCGGGACAGGGTTCTTGTTACAGCCCATCTACATTTACCTCCAAGTTTTGCCCGGCCCGCCAGACTTTACCATCAACCTCAACCCGTCACTCGCCTCCTACGACCTCGCCGTGGGAACAGTTGCAACTCACGTCATACTGACGAGCGTTAACGAGTTTGTAGGGACCGTCAATCTCAATCTCTACTGGATCAACGGAACCCAGACCACATTCCTCGGCCTGAGCAACCCGGATCTGACAGCCTATGGGAGCACCAGTATTCAGCTCAAGGTCTTCGGTCCCCCCATCAACATTGGCTGCTGTGGAATCCTCCAGGTCGTGGCCACAAGCGGCTCCCTCTCCCATTCAGCCAACTTCACCATCGCCGTGCCTCCAGGCCCCGACTTCACGGTCGCCGTATTCCCTACCTCCATTGATCTTCCGCAGGGCGTCTCTGTGAACGCTGCCAACGTCACGGTTACAAACACGGATACTTTCGCCGGCTCCGTCGAGCTGTTATGGAGCATCTATGGCGCGTTCTACGGCGGCGGGTCCTTTAGCCCGAGTATCGTAACTCTCGCCCCAGGCTCGTCCGGCACTGTCATCTTCAGGATCCTCATCCTCCCTCCGACCCTTGGAAAGTTCAACTTCACAATAAACGTACATTCTATTGGTCACTCCCACAGTGCAACGCTAGCCTTAACGGTTCTCTCTCCAGCAGCTGGGTACACCATCAACTCCAGCCCGAGTCCTTTAGTCATCCAGCCGGGGTCCTCGAATGCCTCCCAGGTAGCCTTGACCAGCATCGATAATTTCTACGCCAACATCAGTATGTCTGCTTCAGCAGGCAACTCAGGTCTCCTCCTAAGCTGGACGACTCAGAGAGTACATCTCACGCCGAACGCAACCATACCCTCGACAATCAGCATAACCGTTCCAAGTTCGACAAAGCCCGGAACCTACACTGTGAATGTGACAGGTACTGGAAATGGAATAGTACACACGGCGATCATCACAATCCTAGTCGTCGGCCCACCAATCGTAGGTCTTCCCGACTTTACAGTAACCGTCGTCCCAACCCAGTTGAACATACAAACCGGCCATTCAGCCAGCGCCATAATAACCCTGAACGGACTCCACAACTTCAACGGAACTATCAGCCTCAACGCCCAGACCGCAGGCAACGGACCGGTTTTCAGCCTCTACACACAGGTAGAGATTCTAAGCTACGTCACCTCCGCGGCCACCACGACACTGACCATTGCTCTGCCTGCGGACGCAACTCCGGGCTCGACTTACACTATCACCATTACCGCAACAAACGGCACCACGACTCGCCAAGCCAGCATCGTCGTAACGGCAACGTCGTCCTATGGAGGTCAACCAACCGATACGGCAGGATTCTCAATGCTCCCGGCAATAGCCATCGGTCTGCTAGCCGGAGGAATCGTCACTCTTGCAGTATACCTCATTACGAAGCGTCGAGAATCTCAGGAAACCGCCGGGACCAACGTAGGATCCGTGGCCTGACGCTCTACTCGAGCGACAATAGACTGTCAAAAGTGGGAGTAGCCGCGCCCCGCGGCGATCCTTTTTCATCATCGGCGCACGATGGTGCGCGTTAAACCAAGGAGGCGGTAAAGAGCGGGAAGCGAGAGATTATGCTGGTTGGTCTCATCCTCTCTCATCTTTTGAATCTCCAGTGTTCTTCAGCAATCCTTTTTTCCAAGTCTTCCAATTTTCAATTGTGAAACAAAGACTTGAAGCCTCGAACTGGGAGTTGGCGTGTCTTACAAATCCTCGCTACGATTAATCTGGCGGTGTGGATAGGGGTAGCCATCCTTATCTGGTTGGGTCTCGGTTCTTGGAATTTTCTGTCGATTGCTGCTCTTTGGCAGCTCTTCTTCTCGGTATTTCAATTAGCCTATCTGAACCTCTACCATATGCCCGAGAAAAGGAGTTCCACACAACCGTGACGATTCTGAGATGAATCGACCGAAGAAGCTGGACAGCAAGTGGTCAAATGGACTTTGTGACCATCATAGGATCGCTGGTCGGAATAGTGGGCGGCATAGCTATCGTCTACGTCCTTCGCAAGCAGAAAGCCGAGGTCGCGCTCGGTGTGGGAGGTCCAATAATTTTTCTCGGACTGATTCTTCTCATGATTGCTTATGACTTGATTTCTGGAATCGTCGTGTGGGTCATGACAGGTACAGCGTTGATCTTTCTGGTTAGTTTTTCCTACGTAGCATTGAGAAGAGCTGAGAACATTTAGTCTTGAGGCCAATAGGTTCAAGGGTAAACCCTTCTCCCCGACATCTCCGGGAAGTCTGAGCGTGCGAGTTCCAGCAAGTCCTTTTTGTCTTGGGCTGACAACGGAAATGATCGGTGCTCGCTTCTTAGCTATCAGATAATCTGTCTCGTCACGCGGGAACGCCTCGTCCCGACCGACGGTCCTGCTTAGGTCGGAGCCTAGTGGCGGGCTCGGTCCCTAGCTCACCGCTTTCTTCACGAGCGCGACGATCCTTGCCTCTACGGCGGGAGTCAATCCCTTCAGCGCATAGGCGGCTGGCCACATGTTGCCCTCGTCGAGGTTCGCCTTGTCGCTGAAGCCGAGCGTCGCGTACCTCGTCTTGAACTTCGCTGCTGTCTGGAAGAAGCAGACGACCTTGTCGTCCTTGGCATACGCGGGCATCCCGTACCAGAGTCTCGGCGAGAGGCCCGGTGCGCTTTCTCTGATTATAGCATGGAGCCGATTGGCCATGGTGCGATCAGGTTCCCGCATCTCGGCGATCTTCGCCAGCACGGCGGTCTCCCCCTCCCCCTTGCCAGCGTTCATCTCTTGGACCCGGTCCCTTATCGCGCCTCGTTCCTCCTCCGTGAACGCCTTGCGGGTCGCGGTGGTGCTCTTGGCGGACTTCTGCATGCCCTTCTGTGCAGAATTCATGGAAATCCGTTCGTCTTCAGGGCTTAATTACTTTTCACGAGTTCAGCCCTTGCGTTTCAATCAGCTTCGTTGAGTCCTTGTTGCAGGGACTGCTCGCAACCGCAAGAGTGAGATCTACCTGAAGAGCGACCAAAGTCTTCACGACCTGACTGAACAGTAACGTTCATCACATATCCAGCGATTAGACGCTCGAGAGGATGCGTGTAGAATGGGGTCTAGAGCTTCCTTGGCTCGAATGCCAGTCTTCCTCCTGATCGGGATCATCTTGTCGAGCACCCCACTTGCCTCTAACACGTTTCCTTCGTTCCAATCCTCGGCCGCCGCCAGCCCGATAAATCCTCCAACCTTCAACACTGCCGCCTTCAACGCGTCAATGAGACAAGTCCTCACCTGGGCCGAGTCAAGAGTTCTTCCTAATGGCACCGCGACACTTCAAGGCACATCGAACAATCTCTGGGCAACATCCCTAGTTGGAAGAACCATGACCTACCTACAACTAGAAATCGGCAACACAACGACCAGGACAATTATCCCGAACATGACCAAGGCAGAACACATTCTGCTTCAGAATCCTTCCTTTATCAGCTACGGAATATGGTCGCCTGCAAACCTCTATACACAATTCCAAGTACACCTCGACGCGCAGAAATTCCTGTCAAGAGCCTACGGGCTAACCCTCGACCCGACCGCAAGGTCAGACATGATCAACGTCACCCAGAACATGCATCTCAACCTGCCTGCCAGAAGCGACTATTTTGACACGGTCGCCTGGACCCTCTCGAACGCCGTCTGGTTCGCATACTATAGCGGATCTACGCTACCCCCGGCCGCGGACTACACCACAGCAGTCCAAGACCTGAGCACCAACTACAACCAGACGGGGGCCATTTCAGCAGCCGGAGACCCGGTCATCGACTTTGCTAGGCTTCTCCGCTTTCTCAAGCCAATCACTTACACTGACAGCTACTTCAGGCTCCAAGGCGATTCTCTCAGCCAATCCTATCAGACACTAGAGACAGGCCTTGCGAACCAGCTTGTCAAACGACAAGGGTCAGACGGTAACATCGTCACGGGCAACCCCTACAAATCATATCTTGTAGAGGATTTCGCGAGAGATCTAGACGCGAGCGTCTACCTCCACAACAATCTGACCTACGCATACTCCGCGTACCGGGCCGAGTCTGACCTCACTAGCCTGTATCTCCAGTCTGACGGGAACTTTTCGCTCCCGGACAATGGAGATGGACTGTACCCGACGGGCGCCTATCACATGCTCTCGATCGCAAACGATCTCAGATCATGCTCGAGCAACGCTTGGTACAACATTCTCACATCGTCATCAAAACTACTCAACTACACGCTGACAACACAGCATCCCGATGGGACTTTCAGATTCTTCCTCAACATAACTAACCCCGACAACGCGATAACGACAGTCAACACCGTAAGCGGCATCGTCGACTCGTACCTAACAATTCACAACACGAACGTACTCTCCCCCGAGACCCCAGTCAACCTTGCCAACTGCCAAACCATATCGTCTCCCTCCCTACTCCAGAACCCATCCTGGCTCTACATCGTCATCCCCCTCGCCATAGTCATCGCAGTCGCCATCGCATACGAGAGAAAACACCGGGCCAAGTACCGTGGACTGGTGGAAAAGTGAATTGTGGAAACTCTCCCTCCAGAGACTCGGCGAGACCGCGTTTCTCATCACGTTCTTCTTGATCTGGCTACCCCGAGCGATCCCAGCCCAATCAATAATCGCATTCTTCTGGCCCATCTACCACTGGTATGGAGTGGACTACTACATTCCACTAGTCAAGGCGCCCGGCATACTCATTGGCTCCGTCCTAGCCTGCTTCGTTGCAGTTTTCGTAAGGGAGTATGTGGCAGACTCCAGGGCCATCGCCAAGATCCCGACGAGAATTCACGTGGCCGGAACAAGAGGAAAGACAACTACTACGAGACTCATCGGAGCCGCCCTTAGACACCACGGCTGGCGGGTAGTGACGAAGACCACGGGAAAGGCCGCGATGCTAATCGACCCTGAAGGAACAGAGCGTGGAATCCGGGATAACCGTGAACAGCCTAACATCAGAGAACAGCCAAGAATAATTAAGAGCGTAGCCGACGCCGGCGGCGCAGACGCGATCGTGTTCGAATGCATGTCCATCCGGCCAAAGAACATAATCGCAGAAAGCAAGTTCGTCAGATCAACAATCCCAGTGATCACAAACGTCCGAGCCGATCACCTAGACGTCATGGGACCGTCATTGGAAGATGTTGCCTGGAACCTTTCCGGAATAGTCCCAAACAACGGGGTCGTTGTGACTGCGGAGAAGAAGTACATGCCGGTCATCAGAAGGAGAGCAGAAGAGATGAGTGCGAAAGTCGTAGAGGTCGACCCTGACACAGTCCCGGACGAATATCTCGCCAAATTCTCTTACATGATCTTCAAGGAAAACATCGCCCTAGCACTCAGAGTCTGCGAACTACTCAAAGTCCCACCAGATGAAGCACTGAAGGGAATGTTCGACGCCAGACCCGACCCGGGCGTAACGCGGATCCTCAACGGTGTGATCGCCAATCACAACGTGAGGCTGATTGCAGCCTTCGGCGTCAACGACGTCGACTCGACGAGACTCGTATTCCAAGAACTCAGCCTGCGAGGTGCCATAGGAGAACAGAGAATGCTTGTCGGGATGTTCCACGCTCGAGAGGACAGGGTTACGAGAACTTTAGAATTTGCCCAACTCATGGCGCGAATGCCGTTTGAGAAAATACTCGTCGTGGGAGAAATGACGAACCTGTTCGTAGGCCAGGCAACCCGAGAGGGCTACGCGAAGGAGAAGATTGTGAATTTAGGGACTGTCGACCCTCCAGCAATCATGGATTTCCTCTCGAAGATGCCTCTCGAATCAGGTCAAGGCCTAGCCTTGTTCGGCTGTGGGAATATGGTCGGAGTCGAGGATTTCATCGACGCGTTCGAGAAACTGTCTGAGAAGCAAGACTCACACCCCATGGAGTCTCCGAATTAGATGGTAGTCTACGGAGTTACCCTCGACACCGCCGAGGTCGCTATCGCGTTAGGAATCGCGGTCAGCATGCTGTTCTATGAAAAACAGAACCTCGTTCCGGGCGGAGTCATCGTACCTGGCTACGTGGCCCTAACCCTCGACAGACCCTACCTACTACTCTCGACATTTGCGGTCGCAATCGTCACAATGTTCGCTCTAAAAAAAGTCGCAGAATACGTTGTCCTCTTCGGAAGAAGAAAATTCTCGTTCATGATGCTGATGAGTTTCGTAATAGCCTGGGGAATCCAGTCCCTCGTAGCACTCGCACTCACCTACGGCCAAGTAGCAACCGTCGGACCAACCGGAGTCTTCCAGGTCATCGGATTCATCATACCCGGGCTAGTCGCGAACAGCATGGAGAGACAGGGAATCACCAAAACAATCTATGCTCTGACAATCGTCTCCGTCATCACGTACGTAATACTCTTCGCCATCACCGGAAAGTGATCATGCGCCTTGTCCACTCTAGGGAAAAGGAGACCTAGAAGATTCGTACCAGTGATTCCCGCGATACTTCTGCTCGTGATCCTCTCGACTTTTTCCTTGCCGGTTCACCATCGGTCAGTCAATACCACTCAGCTCCCGCCGACTGGTATCGCGTGGGTTACGGAGCCACTGCAGCAGGTCTACGATCTGATACAGAGCAGGTTCATCGGGCTCATACCTGGGAATTACACTGAGCCCTCCTCTTCGGACTATTCGACGATGAACACAGTTTTCGGACTGATTGGGACGGGGGTGTCCCAGAACGACGCGGGCTCAATCCTTAGCGCATCGAACGTAGCAGTCCAACTGGAGTACCAGCTGATCCCGGTGAACGATTCGGGAACCGGCAACAAATACTACGTCTTAATGGAAAACCCAACGGTAAACCGAGGATGGGGTTCATACCTATTCACAGCAGAAAAGAGTCCCTCGACAACCCAGGTCATCATAGAAGCCCCACATCCAGTCACAGACTTCAATAGCCAACAGATAGCTTACGCAATCTTCACCAGCACCTATCCACACGTTGCCGCTCTCTTCGTATCAGGTGTAGAGAGAACGTTCGATCCAAACGGTCAGACCGACATGGCTCACAGAACACAGAGCATCTTCGAGACCGCCCATGAAGCCTTCACCAAATTTGGTTCAGTGGTTATACAGATCCACGGCTTTGACGCGTCCCACCATCCCACAGAACCCTTGGTGGTTCTCAGCGATGGAGACGGGGGTATCAACGGAGCTCTTCAAGCGATCGCATCCAACCTCGAAGCTGCCAGCCTCTCTGTGGGAATCTTTGACGGTTTCACCCATGAAAAACTGGGGGCCCAAATGAACATCCAGGGTCGCTATGCAAGAGCATTCGGGGCGGGCTTCGTGCACTCCGAGATCTCATCCATCGTAGTCTACAATGCCACTCTAATCGCGCAGTACGAGAACGCTCTCACCCAGTCGATCTTGGACGATTTTAGTTTTCCAGCCTACCAGATCGATATCAGGATTCCAATCATAGCGTTAGGAATCATGAGCTTATTCTTGGTTGCAAGCTACAGATTTTCAAAAACCAGTCCTGACTAGCCAACGGATTTGTTGCAGGAACCCGTGAAGGTCTGAATCGACGAGCTTGTCCCAAGGGCGGCGAAGGCTGGGCCCTGAACCCGTCCTCGGCCCCTGATGGCTGAGCGAATTCTATCTCAGCTACTTGTTGTTATGTTCACGTGTGAACCTTGATAACGCACCGGGGTCGAAGGGCTGAAACATCATGTCTGGACCTGAGTCTGAACTACAGAAGCGCTTGAAGGGCATGCAGTGGCAGAATGGAAACTGTCTATCCTGCATCTGGTTTGCCATAAAGGATCCGCTCAACGCTGATCTGTTTGACCGGGCAAAGTGCATTCATCCGAAGCTCAAGATCTACCAGCTCGTCGTCTCTGGCCGCGACTGGTGCAACCTCTACGAGGAGATAAAACAGAAACAGATCGAACACAAACAAGAACTCGCTCTGAAGGCAGAAGAAAAATCCGGATGAGACGAAGGGTCTGACACGAAACGCCGAAGGCAGTCCACAACGCGATTTCAGATCAAGGAACTCGGAAAGGAGACATGGCTCGACTTTGAGCGGATGGTCGAAAAACACAACGGAGTCTGGGGTGGCTGCTGGTGCACCTTCTTCCACCTCGCCCCTAGTGAGGCGAAGCAGTGGTCTGGAAAGCATCGGGAGTACAAGGAGAAGCTTGTCCGAGCGAACCGGTCCCACGCAGCCCTCGTCTATGATGGGCCCGACGTCGTTGGGTGGTGTCAGTTCGGACCTCCTGTCGAGCTTCCGGGTCGGATGAGTGGTTATGGCAAGATGGACGTCGCTCCGCCGGACTGGAGGACTACATGCTTCTTCGTCGACCGCGACCATAGACGCGAGGGAGTTGCGAGGGCCGCGCTGGAAGGCGCACTTCGCTTCATCGGTGCGAAAGGAGGCGGGACGGTTGACGGATATCCAATCGCCATTCCGCGAGGGAAAAAATACTCGAGCTCATTCATCTGGGGCGGAACCGAGTCAATGTACCTAGACCTAGGATTCCGTCCACTCGGTTCTCTCGGCACAAGCAAACGGGTGATGGTGATGCGAAAAGTCGTTCGTGGCCGATGATGTCATCCCGGCAGACGTGCATATACCATTGCCGTCCACAACTGCAGCAGAATGAGCTTCGAACTGGAGCAACTGCAGGAGGCAGCCGAGAAGTACACTTTTCATGAAGGGAGGCTTTTCGGTTCCTGGCCTTGCTCTTGGAGCTTCCTGAGAAAGAAAGTCCAGCCTTCGATGTGTTCGTCCCTTGTCTTCTTCGCTTCCGAGTTCTTCGAGTATCCTTCGTGCAGAAGTGTGAGTTTTGTACCCCCGTTTGGCATTGGGTGGAAGAGTAATGTGACCCTGGTTACGTCGATGGATTCATGGTCCCACTTCCACGTGAAGCCGAGCGTCTTCCCTCTGTCGAACATGCTGAACTTGCCCCGAAGATGCCAGTCTTGTTTGGGCCAGGAAAAATGATATGTCCCACCTAACTCGGGTTGCAACTCCGCGGCTGGAGGCCACCATTTCTTGAGCAGATCAATACTTGTCCAGAAGTCGAAGAGTAGGGCCGGGCTCAGCTGGGGAAAGTCTGCCACAATCGTGATTCTGTCTCTCGCTGTTTCGACTAGTTCCAAGTTGGGCCTGCTCATTGCCATGTCGAGAAACCGCCTAGGACTCCGATTAGCGTTGGGAGTATTTCTCTGCATGGAGTACAATCGGAATAGGCGGTTCAACTTCGTAGGCAAAGGGGGTACCACTGGTCGGTAGTAGGCACAGGCAAGCTGACTGTTATTCGGATAGCTCTGCTGGTACCTTCCACAGCCGGCCACAAGGCTTTGGTCTCCGTCCTGTAACCTCCAGCCTTGTTCGAGAACCTGAA
>Ga0209239_1000322_pt1 | contig 27086 bp, 23 predicted proteins | sample GraSoi013_2_20cm_FD_185824 | JGI IMG/M metagenome (GOLD analysis project Ga0209239, IMG submission 185824) | Grasslands soil microbial communities from the Angelo Coastal Reserve, California, USA - Sample 10_02_2013_2_20cm (SPAdes) (version 2) | ecosystem: Environmental > Terrestrial > Soil >...
TCCGCTGACGAGCCGTCTGGCGCCGAAGCCATTATTCCTGTCAGAGCCAAGCCCTTGAGGAACTCTCTTCGCTCGATGTTGCCGGATTTCTCGCGCCGAGAGTAATTGGGCAATAGCCCATCTGCGGAAGATGGAGATTTCGAATCTTGGGTACTGGGGTGGGAATTCATATGCTATCGCGCCGTCTTGGATCGTGACAGATACCCCGGCGCTCCCGAGTAGAGGGATTAGCGGACACGATAATCAAGAATGTTCAAGCGTTTGAATCAAAGTATGAAAACACTGGAGGGGAGGTCCATACCGTAATAACTGTATTTTGAAACCACACCACTGTGAATATGTTGTTGAAGGTGTGATATTTAGCTAAGGTTCGCGGGGACGAGGGAAGACTCGAACGTTGCCACGGGTGTTGCTCAATTTTGTGACCTCTCAATCCGCCATCCTCATTTCATGCGTAACGCGGCCTTGAAAGGGCCGCTCTTCCAGGGTGGCCTAAACAGCATGGATGTGTTTCAGGCAATCGGGCTTTAGCTCCGGTCGTTGGCGTCGCATAACCGCAACAGCTTCCACCAGGGCTAAAGCGCATACCAAAAGCCATCTGACGCGGCGCTAAAGCGCCGCTCTTCCATGGGCCAACGTTCTACTTCGTGATCACACCACAGGCAATGCGATCCCCCGCGTTCCCGGCGGGATCGGTCTTCATGTCATCGGCTTTGGCGTGGATCACCAGGCCCGTTCCACCATTGCTGAAGAGCGAGTGGCTGTCATTGCCGAGGTTCACATCTTTGTTCAGTATCGCGACTGACGCTTTGCCTTTGCCGTTCACCGTGAAGTTGGTCATATCACCGGCATGGTGTCCATCGGGATTCTCAAGCCCGTGCTTCTTGCCATCAGGATTAAAATGCGGGCCTGCGGATTTGAAATCTGGCGGATCGCACTTCGCATTCTGATGAATATGAATGGCGTGCTCTCCGGGAGGAAGTGACTTCAACTTTAACTTGATTGCCACACCGGCGGTAGCCGGTATGATGATGGCCACGCCCACGCTCTGGCCTTTCGCATCCTTCAACTGAACGAGGGTCTTAGCCATGCTCGGGAGCGACAAAGCAAGAATCGTCAGGAACAACGCAGGGAAAAGTACGCTCTTATGTCTCATGGGCAAACATTATAGCCAACTCGGCGCTCTGTGAGCCATTCATCGCAGCATTGACACGTACCACGCATTGTTGCCGGAGCGGAGGTCTTTCCCGTAGGAGAGAACGGCCCCAAAGCCAAGCAAGCGCACCTTAACTTGGGCGCCGGCGTCCCAGAGCCATTTGTGAGAACCGAGTCCTGGCAATGAATCCGTAACCTTGCCCGCATCCACAAATGGTCCGACCTTCAGGTTGAGCAGTCCCTTGCGATAAACATTCTTGTCGGCTTCCCAGTTGGACAGAAAATAGCTGCGTCCTATAAGACCACTACCCTTCCTGCCGTCGCGAGTCGCAATGTGACCGCGCATCCACAGATCACTGTCCCCATCCAAGCCCAGCATGAAGAGCTCATCGAAGGGGACATCGCCAGCAGTCTTGCCTGCGCGTATCCGGTGTTGGATTTCATAGTCGTCGCCTTGGGACAGCGGGAACCAGTGCAACCTGAGCGATGGCTGTATTTTGAGAAACGCATGTCCAGGTTGCGACCATATGCGTCCGGCCTCCGAAGACAGGCTGCCTTTGAGCGTGATTCTCCTTTCTGAGAAGTTCCAAATTTCCGCGCCCACCTGGGCGAGTTGTTTCAGCTGGTAACCGCGGGCGAGCAGGTTTGTGGTCAGGGCAACTCCCTCGAACACGCTGCGAAAGTCGCGATGAGAGAGTTCGCCTCCGGCAGACCAATTCCAACGGCCACTGACAACGGAGGCAAACTGAGCACCGATTGCTTCCCGGCGCAAATTTAAGCTGCCCAACAACGGCGCCGGCCCTGAAAAGGAATTGCGGATGTTCCAGTTTTCACTACGCAGGTCGAGACTGACCCCGTACTCCCGGCCAGGCTCGCGGCCCAGAGGTGCTGAAAGAGCGGCAGTCAGACGCCGTTTTTCGGCATCCCAGCGCCACATCGACACCAGGTTTATCGCGCGGTGTCGCAGGTTGTAGAACTCCGGATCGATGCTCTGCCACGGCAGTCCCCGAAAAAGCAGGATTAGTCCTTCCCATTTGTTGCGCCCCCATCCATTTTTCTCTTGATTGCGAAAGAGCAGAGAGAATTTGCTGTCTTCGCGCGCCTGCAAATCGAAGTGATAGCGTGGAAAAATTCCCAGCGCGTCAATGCGCGCTTCGGAAGTACGCAAGTCTGCAACTTGCAGCGTGCTGGCTGGAGAAAACGCGAAGGCGCGATCCAGCACCACTGGATCGAGTTGCGGCGTGGGTTCAGTACGGATCTCCGCAATCTGAGGCTTACCTGCCCGATTCCAATACTTGAGCGCTGCGTCAAGATTCTCTTGCAGAAAATAGACGCTTCCAAGGAAATCATTGGCATATGAATCGCTCGGAGCAAGTTCCAGAGCGCGATGCAGGTATCGAGTAGCTTCAGGATAGAGTTTTTGTTTGAAAGCAACTCCCGCCAATTCCAGGGGAAAACGTTCATCCGACGGATGCAGACGTGCACCGGCCTGAAAGGCCTTGCGGGCATCCTCCAATCGGCCCAGGCGCGACAGCGCGGTTCCTAAGTAAAAGTCGAGTTCGGCAGACGGCGCGGGGGTGGACTGAGCCAGGTTAACAATTTGTTGCCAACGTTCCTGAGCAAGAAGTTCTTTCGCGTGAGCAATCGCGGGATCGATCGGGCGGGGTTGTCCCATTCCAGCGGGACAACAGATAAGCAAGACAAAAATAACAGCGATTCGGGTTAGTGGATGTCGGGCTGAGGCAGTGCCAGCAAGGTCCATTTTCCAGCGGCGCTCCACTCCCGTTCGAAGCTCGACCGATCTTGCTTGAGCAGCTTGCGCTGGGCCGGATCGTTGATCAAAACCAGCGCCTGCTTCCAGTCGAGCCCGGTTACGACCACATAATGCAAAGGAATGTTACCTGAATCAGGCTTGAGCGCGACAATCAGAGGGCGTCCCTTCTCCAATTGTTGTTTCAAATCGGTCCATTCTCCCTGGAATGCAAAAGTACGGAAGCCCTGTTGTTGCAGATAGCGCTCCAGATCTGAGGCATAGATACCTTGAGCATGGCCGGAGTACAAAGCACTTTGGATCTGGATTGCATCGGTGCTCGGAGGCTGCGGTCGAGCTTGCTGGAGCATCCAGTACTGCATCACCATGGCTATAGTCGCAGCGCCGCATCCGTTCTTTTCCTGTTTGACAAAAGGAACATCGAGCCACAGCCCTGACGGCTCCGCGGCAACCACCAGGTTGCAGAGACACAACATCAGCGCCAGCGTCATAGAAAAGTATCGGGTCATGCGATCAGTCCTATCGGACTGCAATAATGATCAAAACCAGTGCCGCGATACCCAGAATGATGAGAAGCAGATCCCGGTCACTCAAAGTACCTGCTGCGAAGTCAGCTTGAGCCTTGTCCGCTCGCGAAGCCAGTTGAGCCAGTTCTGCATCACTCAGCGACGCGACTCCGGTTTTCACTTGTTCCGGATTCATGTGCACGGTTTTAAGAGCCTTTTGCGCCATTTCGGATGACAAGAACTTTTTTACTTTCTCCACGTTCAGCTCGCGTCGCTGAGTGGCGTTCAGTATCTCTTTCTGCAGATCCGCCGGACTCACTACATGGACCTGCGCCAGCAGGCTGGGGGGAACCGAGAAAATCGTGACCAAAACGCACGCAATCACTACTCGGGCAGACTGCCTCAAATCGAAACGCATGTGTCGTAACCTCCGGTGGATTGTGATCAATGAATAGAAAATTCTATACGACCGGTTTCATTGGATGCAGGGGAATGTGCCGGGGTTTTCACTGCGGGGACACGAATGATAAACAGCCAGACAGCTCACAAGTCGTCCAGCTTTTTCTGCAGTTCACCTGCAATCCATCCAGGATCGCTGCCCTGTGGAAAACGAACTGGCGCTTCAATTTTCACGCTCACCGTATACGGCCGGGCAAATTTCTTTCCCGCTTGCTTCAATTCAAACAGTCCGTTGATACGCAGCGGAACGATGGGTATCCCAAGATTATTTGCCAATAGGCCGATACCCGAGCGGAACCGACCCATCTTGCCATTCGTGGTGTGCTGTCCTTCGGGGAAAACCAGCACGCTATAGCCGCGATCCACCAACTCACCAGCGAAGGCAAAGCTCTCCCGAAACCCTGCTTCGCGGGGCAAGGGGAACAAATTCAACAAGGACACGCCTGACAGCCAGGTCACTCGATCCCACAACTTCAGCAGGAAGTTTCTTGACGATGGCGGAGTGCGCAATGCTTCGAGCGCCTCACCGCCGGTCGCCGTTGCCAGCCTATGTCGAAATCGAGACGGAAGAGCGGTCAATACGAAACCAACATCGACATCGCTAATGTGATTACAGATCACCAGCACCGGACCGTGCACACCAGTCAGGTTCTCTCGTCCCTCAACACGAGGCCACCCCAGAAGACAAATTGCCGGACGCAGCAACAGATAATGCGCGATCAGCCGTATCCACGTCACCGGCCAGCGCTGCACCCATCGTGGATAGTGGTATCGCGCCCGCGAGGGAGTCTGGCCGTGCAGGATGCGCTCCAGGTCTCCCACTGTATTGACGGCTGCAAATCGAGTTTCGCTCAAATCAATTTGGTATCGATCTTCTAATGCGCCAAGCAGTTCGACCCGGTCGAGCGAGCTGAGATTTAGATCGGTTTCCAGATTGGCTTGGGGAGATAGTTCGGAAGCAGAGTGACGAGCAGAGTGACGAGCAACGCGGGTGATCAGTTCCCGCAATGCACCGGCAATCGCATGGTCTTTGGCTTCACTCCTCAGCTCAGACTGCACTGTCTGCCGAATCAGATTTGTGCGCGGCTTCTGGGTAGAGGTCCGCGGAAAATCTTCCTCCGGCCACACGAACCAGGAATTTATGCGCTGGTATTCGGCCAAGCTTTCATTGGCGCGTTTCACAATTGGAGCTGGGTCCAGACCACGATCCCGCAAGATCATCACTGCGCACGGTTCAGCGTTTCCGTCGCGCGGCAGTGGGATCACCGCGCAGAGTTTTACTTCGGGCTGCCGGAGCAATGCAGCTTCCAAATCTTCGGGATAAATGTTCATGCCGGCGGGGGTGACGATGACATCTTTTTTGCGTCCTTTGAAATACAGATTACCTTCCGCATCGAGCTCGCCAATGTCGCCAGTGGGATACCAGCCTTGAGCCCCGGCCATCGGCTGCAGCTCGCGCTTATTCCAGTAACCACTTGCCACTCCGCCTCCGCGCACCAGGATTTCGCCGTCTGGAGCCAGCTTGACTTCGCGTCCTGCCAACACCTTTCCAATCGATCCTTTTCCCAGGCGAAAGGGATGATTCACACTGATGATCGAAGTAGTCTCGGTAAGCCCGTAGCCCTGAATGACCGCGTAACCTAATCGTCCCCAGAACTCTTCGGTCTGGCCGTCCAGAGCGGCGCCGCCTGAGATGAAGGCCCAAAACTTCCATCCCAATTGGCGATGTACGCTCCTGAAAATCCACCATCGCCGCAGGAAGTGCTTGCCTTTCGCCGTCTCAAATCGCCTCTGAAAGTCTTCGCGTTTGCCCTGCTCTTCAAGAGAACGTTCGATTTTTTCTCTCAAGGATTGCAACACGCGAGGAACTGCCACCAGCACCGAGACACGCTGCCGCCGGATGGTGCCGATCACCTCAGAAGGATTGAGTGTGTCGTGAAAGATGACGGTTGCGCCCATCAGTTGGGGCAGAAAGATTCCCAAAAACTGTCCGAACACATGACTTAACGGCAGTAGATTCAGAAAACGAATCGGATGCACCAGTCGTTCATACTTTGTATATTTGCGAATCTCGGTTTCCAGCGGCTCGATGTTGGCAAGAACATTCCCGTGCGTGATTACGACACCTTTGGGTTCGGCAGTGGCCCCGGAGGTAAAAACAATCTCCAGCGTATATTGAGCATGGATCGCGGCTGTCGCAAAAGGGGCGGACGAGTAATGGGCCAATGTTTCCTGAAGGTCTTCCAGGATGATCCCCTGGATGGAGGGCTGCACATGCTGGCGTGAGCACGCCAGTAATTTCGCATTTACTTGCCGAGAGACGCGCAAGGCAAAATCCGGCGCGGCGCCATCGTCCATGGGGACAACGATCACTCCCCGTAGCACGCAGCCAAAAAAAGTCGCGACCCATTCCGCGGAGTTCGGTCCCCAGATCAGGATATGATCGCCCTTTTCGATCCCGCGCTTCTCCAGTTCACGAGCGAACTGGAATGCCGTCCCGGCGACCTGACGATAAGTCCAGCGGACGTTGCGGTAACCACGACGCTGAATGTAGGCAGATTCGCGCCCTAGTCGCAGAAAGTTATCGAGGTACTCGAGAAGAGAGCGGCGCTCCATAAAAACGCTCAGCGCCTCACGCGCTGACGTCTATGTTACTCAGGATGCTCTATTCGCGTCCCACTCCTAGCGCATCCGCCACCCGATTGATGTAGTTGAACCACGATGCTATCAGCGTGATCTGCAGGATAGCTTGGTCATCGAAGCCAACCGCGCGCAGCCCATCGTGATCATTCTTCCAAACTTTGGTCGCATCCTTGGTGAGTTTCACCACATAATCCAACATCACGCGCTCCGGCACTGTGATGGGAGCGGTCGTATAATCCCTTTCCAGTGCCTTCACCAACTTCTCGTCCAAGGTCACCCGACGCAGAAACTCTGCGTGTGACTCAATTCAATAAACACACCGGTTGGTGACCGAGACCATGGTGGTAATCATCTCGTGTTGCCGTCGGCTCAGTGGGAGATCAGGCGACATCAGCACGCCAAAAGTGGCGAACGCGTGATACAAGGCGTCAGGTATAAGGCTGTGGGAAGCCACAATCAGCGCTCCTCCGCCATCGGTGGGATGCACTGGTGTGGCGTACTCTTTGGGATAAAGAGCCTTTTGGCCTTCCATTGCGTCGCGGAGCTTTTCGTCGGCCTCCGCCATTGAGATGGTGCGAATCCAAGCCATAAAGAACTTGCTTTCCTTTTGTATTATTTGCCGTAAAATCCTACTGGCGGAAACCTAATAGGAAATCTCTGTTGTGCCAAGACTCTATTTTAGTCCGTGACCTCGGGGAAATGACTTATTCGCGGGTTTCCGGCGCGGGAGGATCGGGTCGATGAGCATTATGGTCTGGAAGGTCATGCGCAAGCTGCCCAAGCCTCTACTGCTCGTGTTTTTATTCTTCCTGCTGGCAGCAGTGGCACGGGCTTAGCCTCACCAGCACGCCGACAAGTCTGTAATCCTGCATTTTCAATTCGAAATCCCTTTTTCTGCCGGCAATTCTACCCTGGTTCCGGTGGTAACTCGTTCGTACACTCCCTCTTGGTAACCCTTAGTAACCATGCGGTTTTAGGTAGCGAGCTTTACAATAAGCCTTGTCCGAAGACCATCTTCCAGCGGTGTCTCGCGCTACCGAAGAATGGTCGATCCGACCTTTGAGCTTTTCCGAAGGAAGCGTTTCAGGGTGGGCGGAGAATCGGAGCCGGAGTCCGCACTTATATGGCGTTTGGTTTTGGCTTCAACAAGCAGAAAGTTCTCAGTGCTGCGGAAAAATTCGTCCAGCAGGGCAAACTGCCGAACGCCATCGCTGAGTACGAAAAGATCCTCAAAGCTGATCCTAAAGACCTCACAGTTGCGAACACCGTGGGCGATCTTTACGCTCGTCTGGGCCAGGTTGATAAGGCGATCGATTGTTTCAAAAGCGTTGGCGATGCCTATGCCACTCAGGGTTTCACGGTCAAAGCCATCGCCATGTACAAAAAGCTCACCAAGCTTAAGCCCGCGCTTGACGGCGTGCTTCGGCTGGCTGAGCTTTACACTCAGCAAGGTCTGTTCAATGATGCCCGGGCTCAGTATCTGCAGGTTGCCGAAGAGTTCCTGCGCGCCGGCGAACTAGAACAGGCTGTCCGAATATTCCAGAAGACTCTAGAAATGGATCCCGAAAATACTGCCATGCGAATGAAGCTGGCAGAGGTCTATATCCGCCTCGGCAAGAAGACGGAAGCCTGGGAGATTTTCGCCTCAGCGGCTGAAAGCTTGCGCGCCCGCGGCTCGCTCGGTCCGGCCCAGGAGATCCTGAAGCGAATGCTTACCCTCGATCCTGGCAATAGCAACGCCATGATGTTGCGCGGCCGCATTGCGTTCGAGTCTGGCGATGTTGCCGGAGCTATCAAAAATCTGGGGAAGGTTGCAGATCTGGATTCCAACCCCGAAGGCCTGCGCACATTGTTGCAGGCCTACTTGCAAAGCCGCTAAATTGGTTACTGTCCATAACGACACCGCCGCAATGGTCGGATACGCCGAAGCATTGATGGCTGCGGGCCGCTTTGAAGACGTGCTCGAGATATACCAGGAATATTCCGATCGCCTGCTGGCCAGCGATTCAGCCAAAGTGATGGAGAGTCTGCACTCGATTATCGGGCATGTGCGCGAAAACACATCCGCCCTTGAAATCGTGCTCCAGCTCTTCCAAAAAGCAGGAGAGAATACTCACGTCACCGAGGTTTATGAGCTTCTCGCGCATGCCTACGTGCAGGCAGGCGAGCTCGAAAAGGCGCGCGATTACTACCTGAAACTCACACAACTGGAGCCGCAAAACCAGTTGCATGCGAACAACTACCAGCAGGTGGCGGCCCGCTTTAGCGGGGCAGCGCCCGCTACACGACTCATTACTCCCGAGGAGGGCGCAGTTCTGGTGGACGAACTGGAGGCCACTGCTCCCTTCCTCGACCAGCGTTATCCGGACGAGGTTGCCCTCGCCCTTCGTTCTGCTCTCACCGATGCCGAACTTTTTGTCTCCTACAACATGCCGGCGAAGGCCTTGGGCCCGCTGCTCTCCGCACTGCCTAAAGCACCTCGAGATTTACGCTTGAACCAGCGTCTCGCCGCCTTGCATACTCGAGCTAGCCGGTTTGCAGAAGCTGCGGTTTGCTGTCGCACTCTGGAAAGTATCTACCACGACGCGGGACACGTGGACGAAGCCACCCGCTATGGAGAGTTGGCCGGCAAGTATGAAGAACGGGGCTCGATCGGGATCGCAGCACCGCAGGAGTCGATACCCGAACCCATATTAGTAGAAATGCATGTGGAGCCAGAGGAAGAAACCGCGGCTGCACCGGTCGCAGCGCCCGCGCCTGTCGCGCCGGTTGCCAAAGCGGCTGCGGCGGCGCCGGCAACGTCCGCGAAAGCTTCGGGTCTGTTCTGGCATGCTCCAGCCGCGCCTGCGAAAGAGGCATCAGCGCCTGAACCGGCGGAGTTCGAGGTACAGCCTGCGCCAGAGGTTGCCGAAGCAGAAATTGATCTTTCCGAGGAATGGGAAGGTGAGCTTGCCGAGGATCCCGCTTCCACTCCCGAGCCCGTGGCGACCGTGGCTGCTGAAGTCGTGCCTGCTCCCGAAGAAGCGATTCCTGGGCAAAGGGACGAAACACCTTCGCAGGAGTCAGCGGTTGAGAAGGCTATCGAAGAGATTCGTTTTTACCTGGGGCATTCGATGCCCGAAGAAGCCCGCGAGGCGATGATCAAGCTCAAGCAATTGAAGCCGGATCCCGCCACGTTGGCTGCGGTGCGCGCCGAGGTGGAAACTGCCATCATCAGTGCTGCACTAGCCCAGGACGAGATCTCGCTTGAAGAAGCAGAAGCTGTTCCCCAGCAGCCGGCGAAGATGGCATCACCACCCCAACCAAAACCGGCTCCAACCAAGGGATTTTCCGACCTGAGGCCGCCGGTGCGCGAAGCCTCGGCGCCAAAACCACCAAAAGTGGCGCCGCCACCCGAGCCGGAGGTTGTGGACGATGCGGTTGAAGAGGTCGAGCCAGCCTCTGCAGGCGTCTTGGGAGAGTTTGTTTCCGAACTGGAGGAGTCGCTTGGGGATGAGTTCCTCTCAGAAGCGCCAATACCCGCAGTCCAGGTTGAACCGAAACCCGTGCCGAAGACGGTGGCAACTAACGTCGCCTCTCGGGTTGCGCCACCGCAAAAACCCGCTGCTCCACCAGCCATGGCTGCCACAGGATCGGCATCGGCTCCGCGACCTGAACCTGTAACCGCGTCTCCAACGTTTTCGCAGCAGTCCGCGCCGGCTCGGCCATTGGTGCCGGGAGCCCCGAAAGCCGCTCCGAAATTCGATTCCGGTCCTGGAGTGGACCTGGCTGGAATGTTCGGCGAGTTGAAGCATGAACTTGAAGAAGATGCCGCTACTGCCGACGAAGACCCTGAAACGCATTACAACCTGGGCGTTGCCTTCCGCGAGATGGGTTTGCTGGATGAAGCTATCGGCGAATTGCAGAAAGTGTGCCAATCGGTTGAGCGTGGCCATCCCTTTCCGCTGATCATGCAGACTTATACCTGGCTGGCTCAATGTTTCCTCGATAAAGGTGTGCCTGAAGCAGCTATTCGTTGGTACGAACGCGCACTCAAACTCTCCGACCTTGACCAGGACACCCGCATCGCACTGCACTACGAACTAGCCTCCGCTTACGAGACTGCGGCCGATAAACCCGCGGCCCTGAATCACTACATGGAGGTGTACGGCAGCAACATCGACTATCGCGACGTCTCGGAGCGCATCAAGGCCCTGAAGTCGTAAAATGCTGCAATGGGTTTCTATTTGACATATGGAGTCTACGGCGCGGATCTCGTTCGGCCGGCGCTGAGCCGGAGCGCGGCGTGACCGCCAATCCCAATCCACCTTTGCCTTCGAGTTCACTGGGAGCAAAGCTGTCCGCTTCCGAGACCGCGGGTCCCGCAACTGAGCTGGAACAGGAATCGCCCGAAGATCGAAGGCGCTATACAAACGTTGAACTTTGGCTGCGCCGGCTTGCGGTATTGATGTTTGTTTTCATGTGTGCCAGTGTGGGAGTGTTCCTGGTCATTCTGCCTTGGAGGCCGGAATGGACACATAACCACCTGTTGTTGTCCTATCCCGGGCTCCGCCAATTCATCGCCAGTGGTTTTGTCCGTGGCGTTGTTAGCGGTTTGGGCATGCTCGATATCTGGATCGGTTTTTGGGAAGCAGTTCACTACCGCGAGGAAAAACGATCATTCCGCCTGGGTTAGTTAGATCGACAATTAAATCGTCAATGAGTCCTCGATATTTCATGGAAAGACCAAGTCATCATGGATGAAAGTAAACTCGCACCTGCGCCTCTGGCCTATCAAAACGAACCCTTTCTCAACAGTCCCGATGGACGAATCCTGCGCATCCTGGCGGAATACAGTGAACCGGTAGCGCGCTTCCGCCGGGAACAAATCCAGGACACAGTGGTGTTTTTCGGGTCGGCACGTTTTCACGGTCTTTCCACGGCGCAGAAGGCTTTGGCCGAACTGGAGAAAACCGGTTCTGTGGCTGACCCAGAGACCAGAAAGCGGGCGCAAGCCGCCCTGGACATGGCGCGCTATTACGAAGATGCCCGCCGTATGGCGTTCCTGCTGACCGAGTGGTCTATCCAGATTCCGGCGAAGAGACGGCGCTTCGTGGTGACTACGGGCGGCGGGCCTGGGATTATGGAAGCAGCCAACTTGGGCGCGCAGGAGGCGGGTGGCAAAACCATTGGTCTGAACATCCATCTGCCGTTCGAGCAGAATCCGAATCCCTACATCACGCCTTCGCTGAACTTCGAATTTCACTATTTTTTTATGCGTAAGTTCTGGTTCGCATATCTTGCCAAGGCGCTTGTGATTTTTCCCGGTGGCTTCGGCACTCTGGACGAGCTATTTGAGATCCTCACTTTGGCGCAAACCGAAAAACTGGCCAAGAAGATTCTGGTCGTTATTTACGGGAAGGAATACTGGCATCGCTTGATCAACTTTCAGGTCATGGTCGACGCCGGCACGATTTCGCCACAGGATATGGATCTCTTCAGGATTGTGGACTCTCCGGAAGAGGGATTCGAATATTTGCGCGACGGCCTCGCCAAATACCACCTCGGTCCGCTGCAACCCAAGCGGGTCGGAGAAGTCGTCCCGGAGATTGCAAAGACCAACCCCTAAAATCGAATTTCCTTGTTGCTTTGCTATATCACCGACCGAAGCCAGTTCCCCGGCAACGAGTCTGCCCGCCGCGGTCGTCTGCTCGAAAGGATTACCGAAGCCGCTTGCTACGGAGTGGATTTCATCCAGCTCCGCGAGAAAGACCTGACTGCCCGCGAATTGGAATTGCTGGCTCACGAAGTAATCGGCGCTATACGCGAAAATTCTTCCTCAACCACCCAATTGCTCATCAACTCCCGGACCGATGTTGCTCTGGCAGTCCGAGCCGATGGTGTTCATCTTCGTTCGGACGATATTTCCCTGCCCGACGTACGGAAAATCCTCAATCACCATGGCCGTGGTGCCCGCGCCCGTTTCACCATTGGCGTCTCCTGTCACTCGATCCATGAAGTCAGACAGGTGGTCGATGATGCAGACTTCGTTGTGTACGGCCCAATCTTCCAGAAGAAGACAGTTTCAGGAAGTAGTGCTGCTGGCGTAGAAGCATTGCAACAAGCTTGCCAGGAGAAGATTCCAGTGCTTGCGCTGGGCGGTATCACCATGGAAAACGCCGGCGCCTGTCTCCAAGCCGGCGCAGCCGGGATCGCCGGTATCCGCCTGTTCCAGCAAAACGAGGTTCGCAAAGTGGTTGACGCGCTGAGGTCGCTCCCACAGCTGAATGTGGTAGATTGAAAATCTGTAAGAATCTTCGCCGTCCCCCACGAGCGCGCAGCAGTTGAGCTCGAGCGGCGAAGATCCATTCCAGGGAACCAATCCATGGAACATCCGGGAGCAATTGTCCTGGCAACGGACCACAAACCATCGGAGTTGCACTCAGGAGAGAAGGGTTTTGGCACTGCCGCAGGACGCGCTTTGGTATAAAGACGCGCTCATCTATCAGGTCCACGTCCGGACGTTTTATGACAGCACCGGCGACGGCGTCGGAGACTTCCGGGGCCTCGCCCAAAAGCTGGACTATCTGCAGGAGCTAGGCATTACTGTCATCTGGCTGATGCCTTTCTTCCCTTCCCCTTTGCGGGATGACGGGTACGACATCGCGGATTACGGATCTGTCCATCCCAGTTACGGCACGCTGGACCACTTCAAGGCATTTCTGGAAGCTGCCCACCAGCGTGGTATCCGGGTGATCATCGAAATGGTGTTGAATCACACCTCTGATCAACATCCCTGGTTCCAGGAGTCTCGCAGTTCGCGTGTCAACCCGCGCCGCGACTGGTATGTGTGGAGCGAGACCGACACTCGCTATCGCGGTGCCCGCATTATTTTTGTAGACACCGAACTCTCCAACTGGGCATGGGACCCGGTCTCGAAAGAATATTACTGGCATCGCTTCTTCAGCCATCAGCCCGATCTCAATTATGACAACCCAGAAGTCCGGGAAGAAATGTGGAATGTAATGAAGTTCTGGCTGGATATGGGCGTCGACGGCTTCCGGCTGGACGCGGTTCCCTACCTGGTCGAGCGCGAAGGCACGAACTGCGAGAACCTGCCCGAAACCCACGCCATTCTTAAAGATTTCCGTGCCCGGCTCGATCAACAATTTCCAGGCAAAATGTTTCTGGCCGAGGCCAACCAGTGGCCGGCTGACCTCCGTCCGTATTTCGGCGAGGGCGATGAGTTCCACATGGCCTTCCACTTCCCCCTCATGCCGCGGATGTTCATGGGCCTGAAGCTGGAAGACCGCAAGCCGATTACGGAAATTTTGCAACAGACGCCCGCCATTCCGGACTCCTGCCAGTGGTGCTTATTCCTGCGCAATCACGACGAACTTACCCTCGAGATGGTAACCGACCTGGAACGCGACTACATGTATGACGAGTATGCGCGCGACAAAGGCATGCGCTTGAATCTGGGCATTCGCCGGCGCCTGGCCCCGCTTTTGGACAATGACCGCAGACGCATCGAACTCATGACCGGCATGCTGATGTCGCTTCCGGGAACGCCGATCCTCTATTACGGCGATGAAATCGGCATGGGAGACAATATTTATCTCGGTGACCGTAACGGCGTGCGCACTCCAATGCAGTGGGATGGTGGCTGGAATGGGGGATTTTCCTCAGCGGACCCGGAAAGTCTTTATTCGCCCCTCATGTTGAATCCGGTTTATGGGTACCAGGCCGTGAATGTGCAGTCGCAAAAGCGGTTCGAACATTCCCTTCTCTCCTGGACCACCCACATAATAAAGATTCGGAAGTCAACCCCCGTATTCGGCAGAGGCACGATCGAGTTCCTGTATCCTGCGAACCACAGGGTACTGGCGTATACACGACAACTGGGGAAGGACACAATCTTGGTGGTGAATAATTTGTCCAGCTCTGCCCAGGCTGTGGAGCTTGATCTGCGTCGTCACAAAGGCAACATCCTGATCGAAATGTTTGGCAGGAATATTTTTCCCCGCATAGGCGACCTGCCGTATTTGCTAACCATGGGGCCTTATCAGTTCTACTGGTTCCGTCTGCGAAAAATCTGAAAAATAATGGAGGATTGGTTTGGCCGAAGGAAGCATTCTAACGGATGATTTTCTTCGCGAGTTGATGAACGTCGGAGAGGTGGACATCCTCATCGGCGTGCCCACGTTCAACGATGCCAAGACAGTGGGACAGGTGGTGCAGGCCATCCGCGCCGGCCTGCTGAAATATTTTCCCCGGCACCGGTCCGTGATCATCAATGCGGACGGAGGATCGAAAGATGGCACCCAGGATTTGGTGCGCGCCGCTTCCATCAGCGATCTCCCGCATGTGTCAAATCTCCATGCGTTGCGCACCCTGCATTGCATCAGCACCCAATATCCAGGAGGGCCTGCGAGCGGCACAGCCTTGCAGACCATTCTGGCAGCCGGCGAATTGCTGCGTGCAAATGCTTCCGCGGTAGTTTCACCCGATTCCACCAGCATCGAGCCGGAATGGATGGAGCGCCTGCTGCGGCCGGTGGCGCGAGACAATTTCGATCTGGTTACACCGGTTTATGGCCGGCAAAAATCTGAAGGACTCCTTGTCCGCAGCTTGGTTTATCCCATGAGCCGGGCTCTTTATGCCAAGCGGGTGAGAGAACCCTATCCCACGGAATTTGCCTTTTCTGGCCGCCTTGGTAGCCACTTTCTTGGTCAGGACATCTGGTCACAGGAAGTCGGTCATATCGGAGCGGAAATCTATCTTGTTATTTCCGCGATTGCCGGGGGATTCCGTCTGGCCCAGTCTTTTGTCGGAACCAAGTCGCGCGTGATGGACCACAGTTCGGGGGACTTAGTATTCGCCATGCGTCAAACCGTCGGCGTTCTGTTCTGGTCGCTGGAGCAATATTTCCCTGTGTGGAGCGCACAAACGGAATCGCAGCCCATTACAACCATCGGAGCCGAGCACGAAATAAGCCTGGAACCGGCTCGCATAAACCCGAAACGTCTACATGAAATGTTCGTGCGCGGCGTTGCCGAAATCGAGCCGGTGCTGAAGTCCATTCTCTCCGCTCAAACTCTTGGCGAATTGCAACGTGCCGCATCTGTTCCAGAAGGCAGTTTTCAATACTCGGACGAGTTGTGGGTTCGCACCGCATATGAATTCGCCGCTTCTTATCACAAAGCAGTGATCAGTCGTGACCACATTATCCAGGCCATGGCTCCCTTGTATCGCGGCAAGGCTTACACCTTTCTGGAGCAGAACCGCGACGCAACGCCAGCCGAGATGGAGAGCAACGTGGAAGCGCTTTGCCAGACATTCGAACGGTCGAAGCCATATCTGCTGGAACTCTGGAACGGAAAAAAGTGAGGTCAAAATGTCGCAATGGCAAAAGTTTGTTACGCAGTTGACTCAGGCGACACAGGAAATCGTCAGCAGCATTGCCCAATTCCTGCCCCGTCTGATGGTGATGTTGCTCATTGTGCTGGTGGGCTGGCTGATTGCCTATGTCCTGAAATCCATCCTGCGCAGTATCCTGCGGCTGGCACGGTTCGACAAGCTGTCGGAGCACGCCGGAGCATCGCAGCTACTTCGCAAGGCGGCATTACCCCCGTCCACCGAACTGCTCAGCCGCTTTATTTTTTGGGTAGCCTGGATCAGCTTCATTCTGATCGGAGCCAGCGTACTCGGCATCGGCGGCCTGCAGGAGCATATCTCGCACTTTTTTGGGTTCCTGCCCCGATTGTTTGCCGCAGTCTTCATATTTTTCTTTGGATTGCTGGCGGCCAGCTTCTTTTCACGCGCCGCATTGCTGGCAGCAGTGAATGCTGATCTGCCTTCCCCTCGCCTCGTCAGTTTCACCATCCGCACCATGATCATCATCTTTGCGCTGTCCATGGGTTTTGAAGAACTCGGCCTCGGAGAACGCACGGTGCTGGTAGCGTTCGCTCTGGTATTTGGAGCTCTCATGCTTGGTTTAGCGCTGGCGTTCGGAATTGGCGGACATGAGCTGGCAAGACGATTTCTGGAAAGAAGATTCGTCCATGAGAGAAAAGAACAGAAAGAGGACGAACTATCGCCGCTCTGAGATGCTGACAGCTGGCGGCCTCGGACTAAAGGTCATCCCTCCGCCGCCGAACTGGCGAAGGATGGCGATTTCCACAACGATCCAACACTCAGCTCTTGATGGTGTTGGACCCAGCGTCCCAAGACACCGCGCTCTTGCGGAAATAAGACTCGTTTGCCATGTGACAAGCCAGAGCGGCGTTGTGTCCAAACACCGCATCCTCCACCACCGGCTTCCGGCTATGCACTGCCTGGAAGAAGTTCCACAGATGCGGTTTGACGTCGTCCCAGGAGATGCTTCGGTACGTAACTCCCTCGAAAGCTGTTTCCTTTCCCGGAACTGCATCGTGCTCCTGATGCCACTTCTTGAAATACTCTTCGCGCATGGCCTTCGGAAAACTGTAAGCGTAGTAACTTGGCGATGTATCCACTCCCGCTTGCGGAATGTACGTCAACGTGAACTCGGTCAACTCCAGAATTCCCTTCGACCCCTGGAACCGATAAACCTCCGGAGTCTCCGTACCCAGATTGAGACGCATATACATCGGCACTTCGCCATACTCAAAGAGAGCTGCGTGAACGTCCGGCATGTTGCGGCCATCTTTCCAGCGCAGAATTCCGCCCATGGCCATGACACGTTTCGGGGGTTGATTAATGCCGACAACATACTGCATGCCGCTTATCAAGTGGACCAAAAGATCGCCTGCCACCCCGGTGCCATACTCCTTCCAACAACGCCAGCGGGCAAAAATCTTGGGATCGAATGGCCTTTTCGGCACCATTCCCTGCCAGGTATCCCAATCGAGAGTTTGTGGAGAAAGATCGGGAGGCGGAGGATACTCCCAAGCCCCGGTGGGATCATTGCGGCCGAGAGATCCCTCGACCAGCATCAGGTCGCCCAATGCCCCCTTCGTAACCAGTTCCTTCGCTTTGGCGCAAATAACGGAACTCACGCGCTGGGAGCCAATTTGCACGATGCGTCCCGTTCGTTTCGCCGCCGTCACCATTTCCACGCCATCGGCCGCGGTGTGTGACATTGGCTTTTCGCAGTAGATATCCTTGCCCGCGCTTACAGCATCCACAACCACTTGCTTGTGCCAGTGGTCAGGAACAGCAGCCACGATGCAATCGATGTCCTTGTTCGCGAGCAGTTCCTGGTAACGCCGGGTTGTAGGCAGGTCGGGGCGGACAATCTCTTTCGCCAGCGTATGCCGGCCGTCGTAGAGGTCACATGCTGCCACGCATTCAATCCCGGGCAGTTCGATGGCATTGGTAAGCAAACCCGAGCCCTGCATGCCAACACCAATTATTCCGAAGCGTACCCGATCGCTGGGCGATACTGGGCCCTGAAAAGCCCATGCAGGCTCAGGGTCCAGAAAGATGGTTTTTGTTACCAGTGATGCGCCGGCAGCCCCGGCGCCCATAGCGAGAAATTCCCGGCGGGAGAAGCGGTTAAATTTCATCATGCCTCCACTTTCATAGATCTTGTTGCCGGATATCTACTTGTTCAAGCTCTTCATCGCGACTTCCTTGAAGAACACTACGTCATCTTTACTGTGGTTCTGCAATCCCATGTAACCTTCATTGGGACGGGGACCACGCTGTGGCTCGAAATCGTATTTCATGGGCGGTACCGGATCACCCTCGGTATAGTCTGTTACCTTCACACCGTTTACCGAAACCATGGTATGTGGACCGTCCAGCGTAATTTCCATTGTGTTCCACTCCGGTCCAGGTTTCCCAGGACGCGCCAGGGGCTTGGTCAGAGAATAAAGCGCACCGGTGACATGATAATCGTCTTCGTCGGAATCCTCCGGCTGGTTGTCAATCTGCACCTCGTAACCGTAGTGCACCGGCATCCATGCTTCCCGCGGTTCGATAGGGATACGGATATATACGCCGGAGTTGTCATTCTCGTCGCGCATCTTGAACACCACCCGGACCACGCAATTGCTCAGCTTGCCGCCCGTCCAGTAGAGCAGGCCCATGCCTCCATGGGTGCGAATCATTCCATCGTCCACTGTCATTCTTCCCGATCCCACATGCTTCCACCCCGTGAGATCTTTGCCATTAAACAGTTGTTTCCACTCTCCGGATTGGGCCTGGGCAGCGGGGCTGAGGAGGGTAGCTGCCAAACAAAATAGTACCAAGAACCGCATCACCATGAGTTCCACCTTTCGAAGCACGAAAATATACACCAAACTGCCGTCAAGATGAGAAGCCTAAGTCCTTTTTTGTGAGCATCGCAGGCCGATTCTGAATGCCCGGCTTGTGAGCCTGCCTTTGGACTGAGCCGTTACTGAAGAACAGCCTTAGGGTGAAACCGCTGCATAGAAGCTGCATCAAAAGAGATATAATGTAACGAACTTCCTTGGGAAGTTACGTCCCTTACGAGAAGATCAAATCCGAATGTCCATGAAAACCAAGGCTGTAATTCTAATTTCTTCCGCTGCCGCCCTGCTGTTCATAGTGCTGGGCGGACTGGAAGGCGTTCGCGCTTCCAGCAATGACGGTGCCTATCGCCAGCTCCAGGTGTACAGCGAAGTCCTTTCGCGAGTCCGCAGTGAGTATGTGGAGGAGCCCAACATTCCGTTAGTTACGGATGGGGCCCTGCACGGCTTGCTCGAGTCGCTGGATGCTAATTCCAGCTATCTCACCGCCTCCGAGTACAAGGATTACAAGGCGCACAAGACGGAAGCCAGAGGCGAAATCGGGGCTGCTGTCTCCAAGCGCTTCGGATATGCCGCGGTCATCTCGGTTATTCCCGGCGGACCGGCGGATAAGGCCGGCCTGCAGGCAACCGACATTATGGAAGCCATCGAGGGCAAGAGCACACGCGAGATGTCGCTGGCTGAGATCCACAATTTGCTTTCGGGCCAACCTGGTTCGAACGTCACCGTTGCACTGGTGCGTGCCCGTCGCGCTGAACCGCAAAAGACCGTCATTACCCGCGAACTGGTGACCATCCCACCCGTCGCTGACAAGATGATGGAAGATGGGATCGGCTACCTCCAGGTGGACGCTTTCCCCAAGGGCAAAACCCAGGAAATTGCCAACAAAATCAAGGCCTTGCAGAAACAAGGAGCCAAGAAGCTGATCTTGGACGTACGCAACTGCGCGGAGGGCGAAGAATCGGAAGGCATCGCCACCGCCAATCTATTCCTGAGCCATGGCACTATCACCTATTTGCAAGGCCAGAAATATCCCAAAGAAGCTTTCAATGCTGAGTCCTCCAAGGCGATCACCAATCTGCCGTTGGCTGTGCTGGTGAACAAAGGAACCGCGGGACCGGCTGAAGTTGTAGCTTCGGCCATCCTGGAAAACGCTCGCGGCGACGTTGTCGGCGACAAGACTTTTGGTGACGGCTCGGTACAGAAAGTGATTGAACTGCCGGACGGTTCGGCCCTGATCCTCTCCGTCGCCAAGTATTATTCGCCGAATGGCAAGGCGATTCAGGATACTGCCGTGACCCCTAGCGTCGTGGTGGCAGACGCCGATGATGACGCAGCTCTTCCTGATGAAGATCAGCCAAGCCCAGCACCGGATGAAGGCAAGAAGCAAACTCCGCAGCAGGATGAGCAACTGAACAAGGCCATCCAGGTGCTAAAGAACCACGCCAGTTAACCATGCATGCATCCGGAATCGCGCGCCCGCGGGCGCGCGATTTCGTATTTGTACCCAATTAACTTGGCCTGAAGCAACCGGTTCACTTAGTTCACTTACCCATGACTTCCGGCCCACGATAACCCCTGCTATTCTGATCTCGATCTCATGAAATCTTTGTACCAAGACCTTCCCGAGGTCCAACTTGCGGGACGGAAGCTGGTAGGCCGTGTCTTGATCGGGCTGCTGGTGCTGGTGTCTGCGCTGCTGGGCGCGACAGCTGGACTTCTTCTCGTTTACTCAACCGACCTTCCGCAGGTTGAGCAACTGGAACACTACCGCCCAAGCGCCATCACTCAGCTCTACGATAGTCAGGGACGGATCATCGGATCATTCGCATTGCAACGCCGAGTGGTTGCGTCTTACGACGACTATCCGCCCGTCCTTCGGGACGCCCTGATTTCCATCGAAGACAAGAATTTCTATCGCCACTGGGGAATCAACGTGTGGCGGATTGCCGGCGCAGCTTACCGCGATTTACTGTCGGGTGGAAAAATGCAAGGCGCCTCAACCTTAACCATGCAATTGGCGCGCAATCTATTTCTTTCGCCAGACCGTTCGTGGCATCGCAAGATTCAAGAGTCGCTTCTTGCGATCCAGATCGAACGCCGTTTCACCAAGCAGCAGATATTTACTTTGTACGCCAACCAGATCTATCTGGGGCACGGAGTCTACGGCTTCGAAGCTGCCTCTCAATTTTATTTCAGCAAGCCCGCGAAACAGCTCACTCTGGACGAAGCCGCGCTGCTCGCGGGTCTTCCCAAGTCGCCCTCGTACTATTCGCCAATCAATCATCCCGACCATGCCATCAAACGCCGCAACCTGGTGATCAACTCCATGCTGGAGGACGGGAAAATCACAGCCGGCCCGGCCACCGATGCCAGGAACAAACTATTGGAATTGAAGCTGCAACACGATTCCAACTCACTGGCGCCTTATTTCACTGAGGATATCCGCCGCTATCTGGAGAATAAGTACGGCAGCGATCAGGTGCACCAAGGCGGGCTGCGTGTCTATACCTCACTCGACATGGACTTGCAGAGAGCGGCTAATCAAGCTGTGCTCGATGGATTAGCGGCGTACGAGCGGCGCCACGGATGGAAGGGGCATCTGGAAAATGTTCTGAGCAAGGGCACCACCATGGATAGTTACCAGCATCCCGATTGGGATGACGACCCTCAAGTCAATGGATATGCTCATGCCCTGGTCACTGCCATCTCACCCGGTTCGGCGGTCATCAAGTTCGGACGCTACACTTCGGCGATTTCACAATCGGAGGCTGCATGGACAGCGCGCAAGCTCCAGAGCATTCTGAAAGTCGGCGACATCGTATACGTGAAGATTCTCTCCCTCGGTCCAAAACCAAAAATACGCGTCAGCCTGGAACAAGACTCCGGTGCGCAAGGTGGGCTGATCGCTCTGGATAACTCCACGGGCGAGATCAAGGCGATGGTGGGCGGACGCGACTTCAACCTGTCCAAATTCAACCGTGCAACCCAGGCGCTGCGCCAGGTGGGATCATCGTTCAAGCCCTACGTGTACACTGCCGCCATCGATCAAGGAGCAAAGCCGGATGACACCATCATGGACGGTCCGGTGACGTTTCAGACCGCGTCCGGCCCTTACGTCCCACACAATTACGATGAGAAGTTTGAAGGCTCCATTACTCTTCGCCGTGCGCTGGCACAATCCCGCAACATTCCGGCGCTCGAGCTGGCCGACAGTCTTGGCATCAAGACTGTGATCGACTACGCTCACCGCTTCGGCATCACGTCGAATATCCCAGCGTATTTGCCGGTGGCACTGGGTGCTGCGGAAGTTACGCTTCTTGAGCAGACCTCTGCCTACAGCGTTTTTCCCAATGACGGGGTGCGCGTCAATCCCCGCTATGTCACCAAGGTGACGGATTACGAAGGCCGTGTGCTGGAGGAAGACTTCGCCGAGGTCAAGGATGTAATCAGTATCAACACCGCGCGCATCATGACGTCCATGCTCCGAGATGTGGTGCTGCACGGAACTGCCATCACCGCGACCACCATGAAATATCCTCTGGGCGGGAAGACCGGTACCACTAACAATTTCACCGACGCATGGTTTGTGGGCTTCTCCCCCTCGATAACCTGCGGAGTCTGGGTAGGCTTCGACGAAAAGAAATCTCTGGGGCCGACGGAAACTGGCGCGCACGCGGCCTTGCCCATCTGGATCGATTTCATGAAAATCGCCCTCGCCGGCAAAGAGCCCGGCGAATTCGCCGCTCCGCCGGAGCTACCGTCCAACCCCGTCGTGCAGAAGGTCGACACCCCAGACTTGGCCCCGGGCGCCGATGAGACGCATTGAGATCTTTATTGCACCCATCCCTATTTGTCGTCCTCCCGATGAATTCAGCTATTTCCCCTAAAATATTCGGGGCGCTCATCCGTCTACAAGAGTAGATGAAGCAGGCGCTCACCATAGAGCGGATGACCGAACAGGACCAACAGATCTCCGAAACAGTCGAACGGGAGCGAGCTCGGCTTCGCAACTTCATCCGAAGACGGGTCGACGACGACAACGACGCGGACGATATTCTCCAGGATGTTTTCTACGAACTCGTGGAGGAGTACCGTCTGATGCAGCCGATCGAGCAGGTCGGCGCCTGGCTGTTCCGCGTGGCTCGCAATCGGATCATCGACCGATTCCGCAAGAGAAAGACAAAGCCAGAAACCTTGCGGGAAGAGATGGCGGTCGCGGAGGATGGAGAATCCCTTATGCTGGAAGATCTGCTGCCATCACCGGACGCCGGACCAGAGGCGGCTTACGCTCGAACCGTCCTACTCGAGGAACTTACCGATGCTTTGGAGGAGCTTCCCGACGAGCAGCGCGAGGTATTCATTGCCCATGAAATCGAGGGCCGTAGCTTCAAAGAACTTGCCGCTGAGACCACCCTGAGCGTGAATACGTTGCTTTCGCGCAAGCATTACGCGGTGATTCACTTGCGCGAGCGACTTCGCGCCATCTACGACGAATTTAAGGAAGGATGAGGAAAAGAAAATGAGACCACGTTGGGCTGTTATGGTGTTGAAGGTTGCACTTTTTCTGACCATAGCCATCGCCGGATTCGGCCAAGCAGTCCTGCACCTGTGGAACTGGCTGATGCCCGGTCTCTTCGGGTTGCACTCAATCAATTTTTGGCAAGCAGTGGGCCTCATGGCCCTAAGCTGGATTCTCTTCGGCGGGTGGCGTGGCTTCCACGGCCGGCCAGGCTCGGGCTATCGCGGGCGCTGGCAGTGGCGGCATCGCATGAGGGAGCGCTGGGAAAAAATGACACCCGAGGAACGCGAGAAATTTCGCGAAGGTATGCGAGTTCGCTGTGGCCAATCTCCGCGCGAAGAAACTGAGCGCAAGGCCTGACAGAACGGGACATCACGGGATCTTTTAAGCAGATTCCCGCAATTTCTGCTGCCTTAGTCGCGCCACGATCAGCCGTATCTCTTCGAATGTGATTTCCGGCGGGAGAGCTTCTTTCAGCGGCTTCAGCCACTGAATACCGAGACGGGCGCACGCGCTTTCGATACTTTTTTGTTTGTCGCTGTCGACCCAGGCGCTCTGGAAATCAAGTTTGCCTTTTTCCACCAGGTCGGCCACCAGGCCCACGACGCTGGCCAGTTGCCGTCCGCGAATCCGGGCAATTTCTTCAAAGTTTCGTCCTTCTGCCAGCAGACGCAAAGTATCTTCCGCGGGTCGCGTCCTTTTCTCCGGCAGTGGAGCCGCTCGCGCGCCTGTGGCGAATCGCGACAGCGCGTCCAGGATTGACTGACCATACAACTCGGTCTTGCGCTCGCCAAATCCGGAGACACCCAACAGCTCAGCGAGCGACGTGGGACGCCGCCGGCATAGATCCTCGAGCGAAGTGTCATGCATCACGATATAAGCAGGAACGCCCTGCTCTTTGCTCATCTCCCGCCGCCACTCGCGAATATAGTCGCGCAACTCAGAATCGGCTCCCGTGATTCCGCTTTCTGCCGCTCGCGCAGAAGTCTCCTGTACGTGAGTCACCTCTGGCATCGATAGCTGCGTTCGCGCCGGTGGCTCAGCTTCCATGCTCTTCAACAGCCACTGGGATTCGCACCCACACACGTCGCACGCGGCGCACGAAGTCCACTTGGTCTTTTCACCGAAGTGCGAACAAATCTGGCTATGCCGGCACTGCCCGGACTCGGCGAAGCGGCGAATTGCATGATAACGCTGCCAGCCTCGTTCCCTTTCTGCTGGATCGGTAACCTGTTCGATAAAATGGGCCAACAGCCCGGTATCACGCTTCTGCCAGAGAAGAATGCAATCCGCAGCTTCGCCGTCGCGGCCCGCGCGGCCCGCTTCCTGGTAGTACTGCTCGATGGACTTCGGCAACGACAGATGAATCACCGCCCGCACCGTAGCTTTATTGATGCCCAATCCAAAGGCGATGGTGCCGACCAGTACCCGCACTTCATCGGACGTCCAGCGCTCCTGATTGCGGCGTCGCGTATCCGTATCCATCTTGCCGTGATAGCCAACTGCCGCGATTCCTTGCTCCTCGAGAAAGTCCACTGTCTCTTCCACTCGGGCAATGGTGGGTGCGTACACAATCACGTTCGCGTTCGGATAATTGCGCAACACTCTGACCAGCAGACTGGATTGCTCGCGATCATGACATTCCTTGACCAGATATCGCAGGTTGGGCCGATGAAAACTGGCAATGTATTTGTGAGGCTCGCGAAGTTGAAGCTGTTCCAGAATGTCGTGACGAACGCGCTGTGTAGCGCTGGCGGTGAACGCTGCGATAGGACGCTCGGGAAAATGCGCCCGCAGACAACTCAACTGCCGGTATTCCGGACGAAACTCATGGCCCCATTCCGAAATGCAGTGCGCCTCGTCGATGGCAAAAAAAGCGACAGGAACACGTTTCAGCCAGCTGATCGTATCGGCACGAGCCAACCGCTCCGGCGAAAGATACAGCAGCCGATATTCGCCACTCTCCGCCTCGCGCATGACAACGGACTGTCTCGCACCGGCCAAGGAACTGTTCAGGACAGCCGACGGAATTCCCATCTGCGCCAGTTGCGCCGCCTGATCCTGCATAAGAGCAATCAATGGCGAGATCACCACCGCCGTTTTTTCCGAGACCAGCGCGGGCAACTGATAACACAGCGATTTTCCTCCGCCAGTTGGCATCACCACGCAGCTATCGTGTCCGGCCATCAGACTCCGCACGACGCGTTCCTGCAAAGGGCGAAACGAATCAAAGCCCCAGTAGCGCCGGAGCGGGGTCAGCAGGTCTGTCGCCGAGGTCATGCAAGCAGTATAGGCGTGATTGCCATCCTCACGAGTTGCGGCGGCGGAACTTCTAACGGCTTCTCCCAAAAAAGGAAGACTATAATCAGCCGCAATGAGGTCTTTTCTCCGCTTTGCTTTGTTGGCACTGATGCTGCTGGTGGTGGCGTTAGTCTCGGCGCTGACTGCCATGCGCTTCGCCATCCATACCAGCGAAGTAGTAGTGCCCAATCTGGTGGGGAAGACTCCTGTCGAAGGACGAAAAATCGCCGAAGACAGCGGCTTGCAGATGGAAGTGGAACGCCGGTATTACAGCTCGACTACTCCGGAAGGAAAAATCTTGTCGCAACTTCCACCGGCCAACACTCAAGTGCGCCGTGGCTGGCAGGTCCGCGTCGCGTTAAGCCTGGGCCCGCAGCGTGTAGAGATTCCAAGCCTGCTCGGCCAGAGCCAGCGTGCCGCCGAGATTAACATCCGACGCCGCGGGCTGGACGTGGGCGCGCTCGCTCAGTTGCAGATAGCGGGCACACCTCCTGACCAGGTGCTGTCGCAGAGTCCGCTGCCCAATGCCAGTGGCGTATCCGCGCCAAAAATCAGCCTTCTGCTGACTTCCGCTTCGCAACCGCAAGCATTGGTGATGGCCAACTTTGTCGGGCAGCCTTTAGCGAGCGCGGTACAGGTGTTGCAGGGAGTAGGACTGCGGGTTGGAGTTGTGACTTTTGCCGGCCAGCCGGGGAGTCCATTCTCGCCTCCCCTGATCACCACTCCGCAGGCGTCCGCCAACAGCACAATCGTGTCACATAACCCGGCAGCGGGAGAGAAAGTGATTGCCGGGTCGGCGGTAAACTTTCAAGTAAAGTAACCCAAATCTGAGAACTGAGAACTAAAATCTGAGATCTGAAATTGAGTCCCTTGTTTTTTCGCATGACTTCTGACATCTGCGATCGAGTTCTCTGTTCGTACTTCTGCATTCTGACCTCTGAAATCTAAAACCTCTTTTCAAGTATTGCCGCAAAGAACCCATCGCACGGCTGCACCCCGGGAATGGTTCGCAAATACGGGCCGCTAGTGAGCGATTTCATATCTTTCCACGTCAGCTCCCCCTCGGATTGAAGTTTTTCTAATTCCGCGCAGCATTCGAGGATATGGAATGACGCGTCCGCAGCGAGCGCTTTTTCCACCACTGCCTGATTCTCTTCCTGCTCCAGCGAGCAGGTTGAATACACCAGCCTGCCACCCGGCGCAACATTTTGCATCGCAGATTGCAGGATGGAAAGTTGGCGCTGCTGAAACTCGACAAGGTTAGCGGGCCTAAGCCGCCACTTGATCTCAGGGTTACGGGCCAGCGTGCCAGTGCCGGAGCAGGGAACGTCTACCAGAACCCGCTCGAAGCTTGTTTTGATCGGAAGCGCCCGTACGTCAGCCACGATCACGCACACGTTTTGTGCAGGCACAAGCCTTCGCAGCAGGCGGGCGCGGTGCGGATGCAACTCAGCTGCCACGATGGTCGCGTCCGGATTACGGTATGCCAGAAT
>Ga0209239_1000323_pt1 | contig 27053 bp, 17 predicted proteins | sample GraSoi013_2_20cm_FD_185824 | JGI IMG/M metagenome (GOLD analysis project Ga0209239, IMG submission 185824) | Grasslands soil microbial communities from the Angelo Coastal Reserve, California, USA - Sample 10_02_2013_2_20cm (SPAdes) (version 2) | ecosystem: Environmental > Terrestrial > Soil >...
CGAGTGGTTAGTACCTATCTAAGATAAAATTCACCGCGACAAAATGATTCACGATTACTAGTAATTCCTTATTCATATAGCCGAATTACAGGCCATAATCTATATTATATCTTATTTTAAAGATTAGCTTAAACTCTCATTTTTGCATCTTTTTGTATAAGAACATGCAGCACGTCTATAGCCCACAATTAAATTTAGGTCATGATGACTTGTCTTAGTCCCTTTTATAAAATTCAATATAATGTTAAACACCTTTATTATAAATAAATAAAGAGAGGGCTTACGTTAATTTAATGGATCAAACCAAATCTCACGACATTAACTGAAGACAGCCGTGCAACGCTTGTATAAACTAATATTAATTTATATTCAAATTGTGGTAAGGTTTTTCGTGGATTATCGAATTAAATAACATACTTCACTACTGGTTTTAGAAACGGTCTAATGATTTCAGTTTCCGTGTTGCCACGTTACTCTTGAGGTGAAATGCTTACATTTTCATTTATAAGTTAATAACCACCAGCTACTATCTTATAGCATTCATAATTTTCTGCAAGGACTATTAGGGTATCTAATCCTATTCGTTACCCAAGCCTTCGTCCCTCAACGTCAGTTTATACATAGAGGATTGTTTTCACCATTACCAGACCTAGAAGTATCAAAGAATTTCATCTCTCCACCAATAGTACTGACATTTACCTCTCTTATTAAAACTCTAGTCATATTTGTTCCCTATATAAAGACCCAATATACCGTTTAGGTACCCTTTAAACCTAATAAAGATGAATAACGCTAGTCTTTCTTGTATTACCGCGACTGCTGGCACAAGATTTAGTCAAGACATGTAGATAAAAAACTGTCATTTCTCATTATTTTATCTAGAATTTTACATAGTAACATCACCTTTTTACTGGTTTTTAAACTATGATTTCCTCCAAGTTGCTGGTTCAGTCCTTAGACTATTGACCAATATTCCTCACTGCTGTACTATACGTATTGGGGTTTTTTCAGACCCAATGTGATCAATAAACTTCTCAGTTTTGATTACAAATATTAGCTAGCTAAGATATTACTTTAACTATTGCCTATTTGAAACAATTAAAAATGACCTAAAACGAATATCTCCTTTTTTATATAAATTTATATATACATATCCTTCATACAAATTTACATATCTTATAAGGAATTTATTCCTTACTTTAGGGTAATTAAATTATTTTTTACTCACCTGTACACCACTTTATCTTAAATAATAAGATACCGTACGATTAGCATGTGTCAAGCATTTGGATAGCGTTCAATCAGAGCCATCATCAAACTCACTTAAATAAAATTTTATGTTATAACTAATTTATAACATTATAACATGTGCAACAAGCACATATATATATATATTATAAGAAATAAGTGGTTCGAACACCTAACCTTCCGTGTGTAAAACGGTTGCTCTACCAATTAAGCTAATTTCTTTTAAATTATAAAAATATACATATATATATATATATATATACAATCATATAATAAACAACAAACACAAATCTCTTCTCTTATTGTTACCAAACATGAGATAAAACTTATCTACATTCATAAACAGTTAATAAGGATTAATTTATACATTTTTATAATAATATATTATTAGGTAATATTTCAAAACTATATAAAATACACGGAACCAATACAATAAAAGCGAATACCAAAGGCAATAGAACAGTTCAACAGAATGACATTAATTGATCAAAACGTATTCTAGGAAAACTAGCCCTAACTCAAATAAAAACAAATATCATAAGAGATGATTTTATTCCTAATATTATACCACAAACTATACCTTCTATTAAAGGATTATTTATAACCTTGTTATCATTTAATGAATAAATAAAATATTTAAAGTGTTCGCTACTAAAATAATCTGTATTATCGGCGAAATTACCTAAACTACTTCCAAACACAATGGAAAAAAAATAATCTAGAACATTAACTACAACAATAGTAATAATATCCACAGAATATAGTATATAAAGTAAAGGCACAATATTCAACAAATATCCTCCTAAAAATAATATACTAGTTAATATGCATATAAGCACTATACTAGCATATTCAGCTAGGAAAAAGAACACAAATATTACCGCAGCATGCTCTGTCATAAAACCACTAACTAATTCTGATTCTGCTTCAGCCAAATCAAATGGAGCTCTATTTGTTTCCGCTACAGAACTTATAAAAAATATAATAAACACCGGAAACAAAGGCATTAAAAATCAAACAGCTTTCTGATATTCTATGTTTACAGTTAAATTTAAACTACTTGTTAACAATACAACTAATAAAATAGCTGAACTTAAAATTAATTCATAACTAATTAATTGAGCAGTACTTCTCAATGATCCTAAAAAAGCATACTTAGAATTAGCTGATCATCCTGCTAGTAAAATACCATATGTAGATAATGAAGATACCGCCAACAAATACAATATTCCTAAATTAAAATCAAATATAGTTAACCCTGGAGCATAAGGTATAACACCATATCCTAATAATGAGAACAATAAAGTTATTATAGGTCCCAAAAAGAACAAAATAAGATTTGCTTGCGTAGGTGAAACGTATTCTTTTAATAAAAGTTTGAAAGCATCAGCAAATGCTTGTAAAAGACCATAATAACCTACTATATTAGGTCCTAGTCTTCTTTGCATACTTGCCATTGTTTTTCTTTCTGCCACCGTTACATAAGCTACTGCTAACACTACAGGAATAGATAACAGAATAACTTCAAGAATAGAAACAAATGTTGATAAATAAATCATCGTACGTATAATATATATATGATAAATTATATTCACACATTTTATTATGATTTATTAAAATAGAATATATTGTGTAAACATAAATTAAAAATAGTTATATATTTAACAAAAAAAATTTTTTTACTCTTTATATAATTAATAACTATATAATACTAATAAAAAAAATATTTAAATAAAAAAAATACCTAAATCAAAAAAATATATACATATACTTTTTTTATATACTTACACTCACGTGTTTTTTATAACATATTTTTATATACATAATATAAAGGCACCATTAACCTGATTCTAGTTATATAATATTATACTAATATTAATACTTAAAATATATTTTACTGTTCAATATGTATAATAAGATCTGATTTTTATACATAATATTTTCTGTTACACTAATATGAATTTTTATTCTTATTATATTTAATTAAGCTTCAGATTTTCCTTTTATGTGTATATACGTATATATGTACCTTTATTTAACACTTTATGCTTAGTCAAAATTAAAACATAGAATAAATTATTTTGCCAGAAAACCATAATTTATGCATTTATACCAAAAACATATTAGATAATCTAATGTAAATCAAGAGCGTCTTTTATGTAACTACAAGTTAATACTACAAAAACTTGAGCTTGAATAAATGCTATTGCTAACTCTAAACCAGAAAACGCTATTATAAAAGCCAGAGGTAAAAAAGCTACAAAGAAATAAACAAATCCCGAATTCATTATATTATAAGTAAATCAACTTAAAATATTCAATAACATATGTCCTGACAACATATTAGCTGATAATCTTAAACCTAATGAAATATTTCTTGTTAAATATGATATAAATTCAATTATAATTAATAAGGGAAGTAAAGCTACTGGACATCCTGCTGGTACAAGCAATGCAAAAAATTTAATACCATGTTCTTTAAAACCTAATATTGTTGCACCTAATACTACAGTAAAACTTATTGCGAATGTTAAAATAAAATGACTTGTAGAAGCAAAACTATAAGGTACCATACCAATTAAATTATTTATCAAAATGAACAAAAATAAACCATAGATAAAAGGGAAATAAAATTGTCCCTTTTTCTCATTAATTTGATTTACTACTATATTATGAATAGTAGCATATATACACTCTTGACTGATAGATCAATTATTAGGTACCAATCTATTTAAGTTGTTACTAAACAAGTTAAAATTTAATAAAATAAAAAAACTAATTATTAAATAAAAAGATATATTTGTTAACGAAATATGCATATCTGCAAGTATAGGCGCACCTATACCTATTAAATCTCTAATTTCAAACTGATCTAAAGGAGCTGTTATTAAATTAAAAGTCATTCTTTTTTACAAAAATATTAAATATTTAGATGTATTAAAATTAAAAGTAAATATTATATATATATATATATATATATGTTAACACAATTTTAAATAAAGTTACTCCCATATAAGACTCGAACTTATATCCAAATATTAGAAGTATTCTGCTCTACCTATTAAGCTAATGGGAATGTTAATAAAAACAAAATAATTGAATAAATAATGATTTAACATATTAAAAACATTAGATATATTAATTCATAGATAAATTAAACTACCCATATATTATCATGTATAATAAAAATTTATCTATATTAAAATAACAATAATAATATCATTATCACTATTCTATTTTACTACATATATTTAATATAAAGATAAACTAGACGTTAGAGGTAAAGTTACAAACGCATGTGGTTTAGGCGGACTACTCAAACATCATTCCAAGCTATTGTATAATCTACTTAATACAATTTGTATATAGTCAAAAAAGAACTGAGGTACAAATCAAGGATATCTTCCTACAGCCTCTCCATATACCAATTGATTATATACTATATATAAAAATAATACAGTAGCTATTACTGACACTATAGAACCAAAACTACTTATAAAATTTCACCCTGCAAAAGCATCAGGATAATCACTTATTCTTCTTGGCATACCTTGTAAACCTAAAAAATGTTGAGGGAAAAATGTTAAATTAACACCTATAAATAAAATTCAAAAATGTACTTTACTTAACAACAAGTTATAATCTACTCCCAATATTTTCGGAACTCAAAAATATCAAGCACTAAATAAACCAAACACTGCACCCATACTTAAAACATAATGAAAATGTGCAACAACATAATAAGTATCATGGAAAGCAACGTCCAATGATGCGTTAGCCAAAACAACACCACTAAGTCCACCAATAGTAAACATAAATACAAAACCTAATGCAAATAACATAAAAGTCGTAAGATGCAATGATCCTCCATAACATGTAGCTAATCAACTAAATATTTTTATTCCTGTTGGCACAGCAATTATTAAAGTAGCTGCTGTAAAATAAGCTCTTGTATCCACATCTAAACCTACAGTATACATATGATGACTTCAAACCACAAAACCTAAAACACCAATAGACATCATAGCATAAACCATACCAAGATATCCAAAAATACTTTTATTTGAAGCGGCCGAAATAGTGGTACTAACTATACCAAAAGCTGGTATTACCAATATATAAACTTCAGGATGACCAAAGAATCAGAAAAGATGTTGATACAGAATAGGATCACCACCCCCAGCTGTTTCAAAAAATGAGGTATTAAAATTTCTATCTGTTAAAACCATTGTTATTCCTCCTGCTAACACTGGAAGAGATAATAATAAAAGAACCGCTGTTACTAATACAGCTCAACCAAATAACGCTAATTTATGTAATCTTATACCCGGAGCTCTCATATTTAGTATTGTAGTTATAAAGTTCATGGCTCCCAATAAACTACTTACCCCTGCTAAATGTAAACCAAAAATTGCCAGATCTACACTAGGTCCACTATGACTCTGTATACCCGATAAAGGAGGATAAAGAGTTCATCCTGTACCTGCTCCATTTTCTATACAACTAGCAAACACAAATAATAACAAACTAGGCGGTAATAATCAGAAACTTATATTATTAAGTCTTGGAAATGCCATATCAGGTCCCCCTACCATTAAAGGTAATAAAAAGTTACCAAAACCTCCTATTAATGCGGGCATAACCATAAAAAATATCATAAGTATTGCATGAGCCGTAATTATACTATTATAAAGTTGATTATCTGATATGTACTGTACACCTGGTCCAGATAATTCTAGTCTAATTAACACAGAGAAAGCAGTACCCATTAATCCCGAAAATAAAGCAAAAATTAAATATAATGTACCTATATCTTTCGCATTTGATGATAAAAATCACCTTTCTATTCAAAGAGAAATTTCAGAACTTTTTCTAACTATACAAGACTCTAGACCAACTATTTTAGATTCTTTTCCAACCACATGAGGTTCCATATTATGTTAAATAAACATGTATATTTATTTACTTATTAAAAACTTATGAAAACTAATGTCCATAATATAATTATATAAAAAACAAAATAGAATTTTAAAACAAAACATTAAAATATAAAGTTGCATTTAGTCTTGTCTTATTTTTTATAAATATAAATTTAATTTAAATATTAACATTTATAAACAATGCAAAATATATTTAAATTAAGGATACAAAAGAATCGAACTTTAAATTTATGATCTGCAATCAAAACACAGGACCACCTGCATATATCCTTTTTATACTTATATATATATATATTTTTTTTTCTTTACAGTAAAAATATAATAAATGATTAATATAAAGGAGAAAGATATATTAATAATGATACAGAATAATGTAAACCATCTAATATAGGTATTGGATATATACCTAATAATACTGTATATAAAACTAATGCAAACAAAATAAAAAATTCTCGTTTATTTAAATCAGGAAGATTAACTTTAAACAATTTAGAATATTTACCTCCAAAAGCTATTCTATTAAACATAAATATTGTATAAGCTGCAGATAAAACAATAGAAGAACATGCTAAAAGACCCAATAAAGGTAGTTTTTCAAAAGTACCATAAAGACTTAAAAATTCACCTATAAAATTAAGTGAAAGGGGTGTCCCTGCATTACTCAAACAAAGTACAAAAAATAACACAGAAAATAAAGGCATTACTTGAGCCATACCTCTGTAAAAGGTAATTAGTCTAGTTGAAGATCTATCATATAAAATACCTCCAGCACATATAAATAGTCCAGAAGAGACAAAACCATGAGCTAAACCTAAAGTTATACCTCCTTCTATACCTTGAAGCGTATTACTAAATACTCCCAAAACATAAACAGCAGCATGTGAAACAGAACTATAAGCAATAAGTTCTTTAATATCTATTGTTCTCAAAGTACTAAAACTAGCATAAATGACAGTAATAACACCTATAGTATAAACTAAATAAGTACAATATATTGAAGCTTTAGGTAAAATAGGTAAAATCAATCTAATTATACCATATAAACTCAATTTCAAAACTATACCAGCTAAAATAATACTTCCACCTAATGGAGATTCAACATGTGCTTTTAATAACCAGATATTTAAAAATATTAAAGGGGTTTTTACCGCAAAAGCAATAAATATACCGGAAAATAACAACAGCTGCGTATAATAATTAAAATTACTTTTATATAAAGCATCAAAATCAGTAGTACCCATTATATTGTACATAGCCAATATTGAAAGTAATAAAAACAAAGATCCTAACAATGTATATAAAAACAGAAAGAAACTTGCTCTTACTTTATTGCTTGATCCAAATAATCCTATTAGAACAAATAATGGAGGAAGTATACTTTCAAAGAATATATAAAATAGAAATATATCTAAAACCAAAAAAACAGCCAATAATAACGTTTCTAACATCAAAATCAAAATCAAATATCATTTTACATTTTCAGATATAGAAGTTCAATTTGATAATAATGCAATAGGCATTATAACAGTAGTTAAAAGTATAAAATATATAGATATACCATCTATACCTAGATAGATATTGTATCCCATAATATCATATGGTTCCTGAACAAATTGAAACTGATTATAAGAAAAGTCAAAAAAAACAAATATAACTAATGATATAATAAAATTTACTACGGATGTTGAAAATGCTATCCATTTTATTGATTTTAAATAAGCATAAGAATTAAAGTTAACAAATAAACTATGTAAATTTGTAATTATAACAAATATACCTATCAAAGGTATAAATAGCAATGATAAAAGTAACATTAAAACATACAACCACTAAATACGTTCCTTTATAGAAAATGAATAAATATTTTTATTAAAAGTTATAATCACATAAAATTTAGCAAAATAAATAAGTAATCATGTTAATATAATTACTTATTATAACTAAACTTAGTAACAGCTAAAAAACCAAATAATACCATTACTAAAATAATATTTTGTACAATCATTAGGGAAGAAATAAAAATATAAATAAATAAACCAGATAAAATGTACAACGCATAAGATGTGATTACCCCAGAATCAAGTTTAGAAATATTCTTACTTAAATTAAGCAAACCTACTTCTAAACCAAAAGGTCCTAAGTATTCTATAGATCCTTTATCAACAATTTTAGTTGTTTCACCTCCTATCATAAGTATTTTATTTGTAATATATTTATTATAAAAAAATTCAATTAAAAAACGCTGACTAAAAAATCCAAATATATTATAACCTATTCTAGATAATTTAAAGCCAATTAATTTATTTGGTAATACTTCCGAATATAAAATAGATAAAAAAGTGAAAAAAACGGTACAAATTAAAGGTAATATTTTAAATAGAATAGGTACGGCAAACTCAGTTTCTATGGTAATTTCATGATAAGGATTAATATACAAACTATTATCAATAAAAAACCCAGTACCTAATCCTATAAAAATATCCTTAGTTAAGAAACCAAAAAACACAGAAAATAAAGCTAAAATTATTAAGGGTAAACTCATATAAATATCACTTTCATGAGCAATTTTATAACTCTTAATTGGTCCATTAGGATTAGTTAAGAAAGTTAAATATAGAACCTTAACCGAATATAATGTGGTAAATACCGCAGCTATAACTGCGATAATATATACACTAATGCTAGAAAAATAAAATTGTCCGTATGCAGACTCTAAAATAAAATCTTTAGAATAAAATCCAGTCATAAAAGGAAAAGCAACCAAACTAAGACTAGCTATTACCATAACTGAGTAGGTTAAAGGTAAAAATAATCTTAACCCTCCATATTTTCTAAAATCTTGATTATCTCCTACAGCATGTATAACTGACCCTGCCGCTAAGAAAAGAAGTCCTTTATAAAAAGCATGATTAATCAAATGAAATAGAGCTACGTTGTAAGATGATAATCCCACAGCTATTACCATCATACCCAATTGACTCATTGTTGAGTAAGCTATAACTTTCTTTATATCTTGTTGGAATAGTCCTACAAGAGAACTAAACACACTAGTTATAGCCCCTACTCACAAACATAATATCAAAACAGTTGAACTATATTCTATTAAAGGTGAAGCTCTCATTAGCAAATATACACCCGCTGTAACCATTGTGGCTGCATGGATTAACGCAGAAACGGGTGTGGGACCTTCCATGGCCATTGGTAGTCATACGTGAAGACCTATTTGAGAACTCTTAGCCATAGCACCTATTAACAGACAAATACCTATCAAAGTTATGATATTTTCATTAATATAAGGTGCTACGGAAAATATTGTACCGTAATCTAAATTACCTATAGATCATATTATTATAAACATTCCTACAGTTAAAAAAGAATCTCCTACTCTATTAGTTAGAAAAGCTGATATAGAACTTTGATTTGCTGCTATTCTTGTAAATCAAAAACTTACTAACAAATAGGAACAAACACCAACACCTTCTCAACCTATAAACATAACAAGAATATTATTTGCCGTTACTAATACAATCATCATAAATGTAAATAAACTAAGATAACTAAAAAATCTTTGATTGTGAGGATCATGACTCATATAACCTATAGAATAAATATGAACTAAAAGAGAAATAATTAATACCGGTATTAACATAGACACTGTTAACGAATCAAAATTAAATCCCCATAAAATATTAAACGATTCAGAATCTATTCATCTAAATAATTTAACTCCAACGGCAATATTATTAAATCCTACTTCGAAAAAGGACATAACTGAAAAAATAGTTGTAATTAATATAAAGGTACAAGTTAATAAGTGAGATCCTTTTACACCTATTTTCCTTCCAAAGAATCCAGAAGATATCGAACCTAATAAAGGAAAAATTATCAAAGCTAAATACATTACTTGTATTTTATTGCAATACTTCCTCTTAATCTATAAAACGCAACCAGTATGGCTAACCCCACAGCTGATTCAGCTCCTGCTATACATATAATATATATTGCAAAAACTTGACCTAATATATCATCAAAAATAAATGAATTAATTAATATCAAAAAAGTTATAGCTAATAGCATTATTTCAATAGATATAAGCATTAAAATAATATTTTTTCTATTTAAAACAAATCCTAAAATACCAATCAAAAATAAAACTAAAGACAAATTCATAATAATTTATAAATACACATATATATATACATATTATTCACGCAAACAAACCTTACCTAAGATTTATTTTTTACATTTTTCTTAATATACTTTTAACATAATTAAAAGCATTTATACGAGCATATATTACTCTTTTACCTTTTAAATCGACATTCTCATATTGTTTAGAAGAAATGCTAAGAGCATTCTTTCCTAATTCAAAAACAAAACCTAAAGTTAATAAAACCAAAAAAATTAACATTACAATAAGACCATAAATACTATTAACATAACTACTTACAGCGTAAGGATATACCAATAATATTTCTAAATCAAATAACAAAAATAATAATGCAAATATAAAAAAAGAAATATTGAATTGAGTTCTATTTTGATCCAAAAACGAATGAAACCCACACTCAAATGCTGTTTTTTTTTCACCATAAGGATTATGGGGAGCTAAAATTAAATTAACAGCCAATAAAATAATACATAAAACCGGAATGAAAAATAGAAAAAAAGTTAAACTTTTCATTTAATAATAAAAAATAATAGAAGAAAGTATACTAGTTATATTCAATCATTCTTTAGGAATTAAGATAAATAATAAAATTATTAATGTAAATATTGAAATAACATTAGTTAATGAACTCGAAATAACAATATTTTTATAACTAAAGTTTATAATACTTTTCTTATTTTTATCTCCTATATAAACTAAAGCATTTAAGTTATTAAAATTAGGGTTAATCTTTTGATCGTTTTCTTCGAAAAATATACTTTTAACCACAAATAAATAATATACAGCACTTATCACACTAGTTAATATTGCTACCAAAGTTATAAAAACATATCCATTATCCAATGCTGCACTTAAAATCATCTGTTTTCCAAAAAACCCAATTAAAGGAGGAACACCTATAAAAGAAAATAAAGTTATTGCTAAACTGACAGATAACATTGGATTTATATTAAAATAACCTTTAAGTTGAGATACCAACTGCACAGGTGAATTATTCACATCCTTTAAATAAGTTTCTTCCTTTGCAGAAGAACTATCTTTATATACCATATAAAAAAACGAATAACCTATAGTTATTAATAAAATAAAAGCATTTAAATTTGAAATTGAATATTGTACAAGATAAAATAAAAAGGCTTGAATAGATTCTACACTATTCACTGACAAAGCTAATAATAAAAATCCTATATGAGATATTGTACTATAAGCATATAATCTTTTTATTCTAAATTGAGTTAAACCCAAGACTGACCCTATTATTAATGATAATAATGAACTTAATACTAGATTATTTATCCAGGTTACATTTAAAAAACTATTACCTGTGTAATAAACTAATTCTAAAAACATAATTAATATAGAAATTTTAGCTATTATAGCTACAAAAGTTGTTACTATTGTAGGTATCGCATCATAAACATCAGGACTTCAAAAATGAAATGGAGCCGCTGACATTTTAAACAGGAATCCTACTGACATTATAAGTAATGAGGTCTGTATAGTATATAAGTAAACACTTGGTGTATTAGATAAAAGGTATAAGTTATTATAATTAAAAAGTTCTTCGAATACTATATTATCAAAAATACTGTTTACCAAGTATAAACCATCTAAACTTGTATTACCTGTATTTACATATAATAAACCTTGACCTAAAAGTATAATACAAGAAGATAATCCCCCCAGTAAAAAATATGTTAACCCCGCATTTGTAGACAATTCAGAATTTCTATAAATAGTGGAGATTATATATAAACCATAACTTTGTAATTCTATAGATAGGAAAATAGTTATTAAATCATTACTAGACATTAAAAAGATAGCTCCTGATATAATAAATAATATGATCAAAGGATATTCAGTTAATTTGAATTGTTCCCCGCTCCTATTAATAATTTTTGCGTTAGAATATGTAAGTTTAGAATATATAATATGATACAATGATGAATATTGTTCGATAAAAATTTTACGTGGATAAAAAGAAGTTAATAATAATATTACTAAACTTAATGATATTATAAAAAGAGCAAAAATTTGACTGTGACCTTTACAATATATCAATCCTCCAAACAAACTTAAACCTTTATCAACAAAAATTAAGTTTAAATCAAAACTAAGTAAAATAAAACAATAAAAAAGAATAAGCAAAGTTGTTCTAGAAAATAATATAGATTTGTCTCGTCTAGATGATACGGCATTAGATAAAAGAAGTAATGTTAAACTAGTTACTAACATATATTTAATATTAATATGTATACATATATATATATATATATGTATACAAACTTATTATTATTATTATTATTATTATTATTGATTTTTTAATCATAATAAAAATTTTTCTAGGCTCACTGATTGTAAACTAATTGGCATTGAACTGTGAAGTATACCACATATTTCTGAACATTGTCCATAAAATGTACTTTCCCTGTTTATATGTACCGACACCTGATTTAATCTACCAGGATAAGCATCACATTTTAGACCTAAAGAAGGACAAGCAAAGGAATGAATAACATCTGCAGCAGAAATCATAAATCTAGTATGAGTTAATTCTGGTAATATAATCTTATTATCCACTTCCAATAATCTAAATGCTCCTAATTCCAAATCAGATTCAGGAACTAAATACGAATCGTATTCAATAAATTCCTCTTCATCATTTATAAAATCTGCATATTCATAACTTCAATATCATTGGTGACCCTCTACACCTAAAGATAAATTAGGATCAGTAACTTCATCCATTAAATATAACAATTTAAATGAAGGAAAAGCAATCAATATCAATATTAACGCAGGAGTAATAGTTCAAATAAGTTCTATTAACGTTCCATGATTTAAATATTTATTACTTATGATGGACTTCTTATATGTATAATTTCTTACTATAGAAATAAGTATTCATCCTACACTAAATAATATTATAAATAAATAAAACATAATATTATTATGTAATTCCACTATTGCTTCCATTTGAGGACTACCACTATCCTGAAAATATAATCCCCAAGGCATAGGTACATCACACTTATAAATGAAAATATTCTCTATGTATCTCAAATCCATACATTAAACTTAAATATTTTACAAATACTTTTATCAATATTATAATATATATATATATATACATAAATAACTATAATGAAAATAAAACATATATATATGTGTATACTTGCAAATTATATAATTTGCAAGTATACAAAACCATCATAAAAAATACTACTATTTTTTATATAAGCCGAGAGAGAAAATCGAATTCTCATTATTAATGTATGAAATTAATGTTTTAACCTTTAAACTATCCTGGCATTTTAGAAATATAAAACAATCAAATTATATACTTACAATTTGTAATTAAAATGTAGGATCACCTAATTTTATTCTTATAAAATAACAAATAATTAAAAACTATTAATTCAAAATGTAGAAAAAATAATATTAACTTAAATATTAGTAAAATTACATAAATAATTATAATATATATATATATATATTATAATTATTTATTATCTAAAGAATAAAAGGCATTTATTCTAGTCTTAGTTTTTAATTTACATTATATAATCCCTAATAAACTCATTGTTATTAATTATGTTGGAGTGATTCGAACACTCATATATAAATACCAAAAATTTATGACTTACCTTTAGTCTACAACATATTTTTTTTTGCTTAAAATATTTAGCTACTATTACCTTAATAAAATTTATTAAATAGCTATATCATTATAAAAAAAGTTTTACAAATATTTTATATTATAAGCACTTTGTATTAAAATTATTATGTATTAAATAAGCATTACAAATAATTACATCTAATAAAGAAGAATGAATATTATTATACTCATTAACCTAAACTTTAAAAGGAACTTCATATATTAAGTGACCATATTATAAAAAAAAACTAAAATTGGTAGATAAATTTTATATATTAATATTTAAGCTATATACCAATTTTTATTTTCAAATATATAAACTAAATAAATTTAATTGAACAAGGAGGACACCCTGAATTGAACAGGGAACTTACTATGCCACATACAGTTGTTCTACCTATTGAACTATATCCACCTTTTTATAAAAAAAAAGACAAAATATATATATACATCTTTTATGGGTAACAAGACTTGAACTTGTATGGAAATTCCCATTCCGTCCTAAGCGAAACCTGACTACCAATTCCAGCATACCCATTACATATATATATATATACAAATTCACACAAATGCTCAAGATAAGATTCGAACTTATAACCTAAACATCTTCAGAGTTCCGCTCAACCGATTGAGCTTCTTGAGCTTTTATGCTAACAAATCGTTAATAATATTAAATTAATAAACTGGAGATATCAGGACTCGATCCTGAGTTAACGATATGCAAAATCGCAGTTTTACCTATTAAACTATATCCCCCCTCCCTTTTTTTTACTTAATAATATGGTATTAATAACCCATAAGGGATTCGAACCCCTATCTTAACAGTGAAAGAGTTTTGTCTTAACCTTTGGACGAATGGGTCTGTGAATTATAAAAAAGATATATAAGAAAAACGACTTGAACGTTAACAATAAATATCAATAAATCTTTATTTATTCATAATAGAATAATCTTTTACAATATATTTACTATTAATCTCTATAGATTTAACTATATAAGAATGATATAAAATTGCAAACTAAACAGCTATTGCTATAATTTATTTTTCCTTATTTCCATTATTATAAATCAATAAATAGCTATTATCTGATTTAAATTCACTTATACAATATCGAGAATCATTATCATAAATTAAATAAATATTGAAACGAGTTGCAAAGGAAATAAGTGGAAGTAAAATGCAAAAGTTATAAATTGTTTCCATAATAAATTTAATCAATATACTTTTCATGTATCCGAAAAAGGACTTGAACCTTTACGACATTACATCAACGAAGCTTAAGTTCGTTCTGTCTACCAATTCCAGCATTCGGATTTATATTATTAGGAAGAAAAGGAATTGAACCTTTGATAGCAAAAGCTATTGAGTTTACAGCTCAACCCGTCATACCATCAAACGGGATCTTCCTCAAAGAAAACCATTACAATATTAGCATTAAGGCTAGAATGAATTGAACACTCATCTGAGCTATCATGAGCAGCTTGCTTTACCTATTAAGCTATAACCTTCTATACGGATAAAGGACTTGAACCTATATATACTGATCATGAGTCAATTATGTTACCTTTACATTAATCCGCGTTATTCACATGTAATTTATATAAAAATACGATTTTTTACATCAATACTTAGAAAATTAAACCCAGTGCAAGTATTGCACTTACTTCTACCGATTACAAAACGGTTGCATTGCTTTTATGCTAACTGGGCTTAGCTACTAAAAAACTAATTAAATTTTACATGCAAAACCAAATAATTTTATATAAAGTGTATATAAGATTTGAACCTATAAAAATGCTTTCGTAAAGCATTGTTTTACCATTAAACTAATACACCTGAAATGCAATAATATGATATGTATATTACATAGTTAATAACAAAATTAGTACTTTATATCTCAAAATATTAAAATTATTTCAATTAAAGCCTATATAAATATTATGTAATCATATGTTACGTATATTAAAGAATATTATAAGATAAACTTCGTGTCTAGATGCATTCAACACTTATTTTTAGTTAATGTAGCTTTTCTACCATGCTCACATAATATATTATATAGACACATGTCTATATATAATAGTATTACTTTGGTACATAATATAACACTCTTTTATAAATATAATATTAGTTTAATAAACTAATATTATATTTATGCTCTATTACACTATAAAAATATTATTTCATACATAAAGATTAATATTAGATATTAAAAGAACAATAGATAAACCATAGATTAACATACCCAACTCCTTTCGTACGAAGGGGCTATTCTTACTTTATTCTAATTTCCTCTAGAAGATAGAAACCATACTGTCTCACGACGTATTTAACCCAGCTCGTGTAGCTCTTTAATCGACGAACAGTCGTACCCTTCATAACTCTTGCATTTATGTGGATGAGCTAAGCCGACATCGAGGTGCCAAACTGCGCACTCAATTTGTACTCTCTGGCGCAATCAGCCTGTTCAATCTATTAATTAAAAGATTTATCTTTTTTCCCATTTTTTTTAATGGTTCAGACTATTTTTTCAATCTATTATATTTTATTTAACTAGCAAAAAATGAAATCCATACCAAATTATATTATTTATATTTTCTTATAAACAAAAAAAATACAAATAATAATTAATAGCTACTAATTCAACTTTTTATACCGTATGCTCCAATACGATTATAAGAATTAATATTAATATACTGTAGATTTGACTTAACGTAACCTCTTAATACTACTGTAGATAAACCATTATAAGAAGATGCTCTATTTTTTAAACTACCTTTACCCATAGATTTAGAGATAGATCTTGAAGCCGTTAAACGTTTCGTTAATCTACCTGTACCCTGTAACTTCATACCACTTATTATTTTGTGTTTTAAATAAAAAAAAATAATACGACTTTTATATGAAGTAGGTTTAGAGATCAAATCTTTATTTAAAGGTATATTATTATTAACTGACAAGCTCAAATTTTTTTTAACCAATATAGTATCTAAACTGTTAACATTTAATAAATCCGTATAAAACTTATTAATATAAGGTTTTTTTGATAACTTCAAAGCCATTCTTATAACTTTTAACACTCTTCTTTTTCTATTTTTTAGTTTTCTAACCACTGTTAGAGCCAAAACATTTCCATCTAAATACAAGTATTTTAGACTAATAACATTAATCTCTATTTTATTATTATTATATAATTTGTTCAAAACACTTTTTACAGACAACATACTTTTAACATTAAATTTGTATCTACTATAATAAATATTTTTCTTGTATCACTTCATTATATATATACCTTTTAATAATTTTCTTATCATTAAAAAAAAGTTTACTAATCTTATTAATAAGTACAAAGAATTAAAATTCAGGTTTTTCAGATATACTTTTCTTAGTTCTTCCAACATTGTTTTCAAATTACTTGCTCTTTTTTCTTTAGAACTACATAACAATACTCTTTTCAAAATATTTATCATTTTAGGAAATCCAATATAATCAAAAAAATAATTAACAATACATAAATATAAATACAAACATATCTTCACCTTTTTACTAATATCAGACATTTTAAATAAATCTCTATTTATCACTTTAACTTTCCTGTTTAAATCATATTTATCAACTAATAATTTTTTTGTGTCTAAACTTACATCTACCCTTAATCCCAATAAATCATATAACTCCTCCTTATCAAAGAAATTAATAAGATTTGCATATAGTATTCCAATAGACTTATTATTAATACTACTATTACTAAATATTTTTATTAAAAGTTTACCAATAAGTCTTATTAATTTTTGATCAAATTTAGGATGTTTCAATAATAAAGCACCAAATACAAATGGCTTATTTTCGAACATAACAAACTGTTTGTTATTTAATGAAAACAATGCTTTTGTTGTTTTTATCATACTTGTCATATTATAAAAACGCATAATTCATTTATTAAATATATATAAAGTAATATGCAACTTATTATTAAAATGTTTAATCTCAGGTTTACCAACAAATATTTTACCCATAGACAAAGCATTAAACTCTTTTGATTTGCTAAGATTAAAATAAGTGTCAAACACTCTATATATCAACATATCTTTCACAAACAGCGTCTTTACATATTTATTTTTTTCAAAACTATAAATACTATTATATCATTCCTTAACTGAACTAGGATTATGTTTTAATTGACCTTTTTTTAAATACTTTTTAATCAAAATATTGTTATCCAAATTTTTACGTTCCAAATTACCAATATGATCAGATCCATTTTTAATTTTTTCGCTCAATATAAACATTTATAAATTAAAAAACAACAATTTAGTAATAATATATAATAAATTCACATAAATAAAATATAACAAAAAGCTGGAATAAAATTAAAAATAAAAGATAAACTCACAAACAATTTTTTTTCTGTATTTTTTCTACAAAAACTAAAATATGAACTTATCTTTGAATTTTACCATTAGTCGTTGAACGTTCTTTTAACTAACAATTAATTGCCAGCCAAAGCTTCGCTTCAAGTACACTTATTAAAAAGCTCTTCTTGAAATTTTTCCAGTTAAAACCAATAATATTAATATTGGAGGACTAACTATTAATCCCTAGCGTAGCTTTTTCAATAACCCAAGACCTTTCCTTTTCGCATCTTGTGATCTTATGCCCTGCTTACGCAACTGAAAGACATGTAAATCAATCAGTAAAGCAAGATTAAGCCATTAAACTTTACGAGTAAATTAAAATATCATATTATCAATATTTAATAATAAATCAACAATACAAATATAAATACTATTATTAATTTAATATTTAATTTACAATTATTTTCCTCATAAAAAAAATCTTACTTAAAATAAATAAAATAAATCTAACTAAATAAAAATATAACTGTATTAATAATTTCCTTATTAATAAAGAAATAAAAATAAAAATATATTACAATATATAACATAATTTTTACAATTTGAATTTTGGATATACCCAGGTACTTTTTATGGGATCTGTGCCCCGCATAAACCATCTACTAGCAACTGTTTTATATAAAACCTATATTCATATACAAATATTTATATGTAATTAGTGAATTTATCGTATACATCACTATAAAAATAAAGATATAGTACAATATACACATACTATATTTTAATTTCAATAATGATAAAATTTTTATAACCACAGTTTCCTCTTATTAAAAACTATTCACTTATGGTCACAACCTCATAAAAAATAAGCGAATACAACAATAAACTCATGATATAATAAACAAAATAAAGGTGTTTCATCGTTATCTAAGCAATTACCTTTTACTCTAAAATTTGTTATATTATACCCAGTAATTAGTAACAGTAAAGCTGCATAGGGTCTTCTCGTCTAACTAGAGGTAAGCAGTATCTGCACTGCTATTATAATTTCACTGAGCTAATCATTGAGACAGCTGTTGTATCGTTACATCATTCATGCAAGACCGCATTTAACGGCCAAGGTATTCCGCTACCTTAAGACCCTTATAGGTAAGGCCGCCATTGATCGGGGTTTCCTTCAAAACCTAACTTATATTAGTCAACAAAGAAAATCCGTTAACCAGCCGACATAGGGCAGAAATCACACTCAATACTTTGATTTATCATCTTATGCAAAGTGCTTTGTTTTAATTAAACAGTCGTACAACACCATTTTGTGCCTCCTCTTCACCCTGATATTAATCAAGATAAATGGCCCACCTTATTCCTAAGTTACGGAGTAAATTTGCCGAGTTCCTTAATGATTATTAGCTCAAACGCCTTCGTATTCTCTACTTGCTTACTAGTGGTAGTATCTAGGTACGGTTAAAAAAATTTTCTCGAACACTTAAGTACTAATTTAAATGTTAACATATAATATCTCATCGTGTAACCCTTTAGGTGCAACCAATGTAATTACCAATCCATCTTTATAACATTATTTATAATTACATTATAAACATAGTTATAACTTCATCTGTTTTAGTTTATTCATTTATAACTACATCCTCCTTTGGTTATTTCACTTAGAGGCCGTTAATTAAATAAAACCATAAGCTTTAGGCGAGGTATTATACCTTTTTCGTTACTCATGTCAGCATTATCTCTTGAAACATGCACTTTTTAGCTTAAAAAGTATTATATTTAATCAATATTCTGCTACCCCACAAATAATATATTTATCTATATATTTATCTATTTATTATATTTGTGCACAAGATATCAGTATATTGTTTAGATCCGTTATATTTTTGATGCTTTTAACAATTTTTTATTTAAATCTAAAGATAATAAATTAGACCAGTGCTCTGTTACGAGATCTTTAAAAAATGGCCGCTTCTAAGCCTATTTCCTGGTTGTTTTTGAAAAAAACTTTCTTTTTTTCACTTAACAATAATTGTGGAACTTTAAACTCTTGTTTTGGGCTGTTTCCCTGTTGACATACAACCTTATCGTACTATGTCTGATTATTTAACATACATCTTTATCCTTCCGAGATCTTTTTTACTCCAGTAAAATCTTCGAAATCCCCTGATATATACAATTTAAACAATAAATTATCATCTAAATTATCGAAATAAAATACTGTACCTATAAAGATGTTATTTAAATGACCTACTTACATAGGTTTCGCAGAAAACCAGCTATCCTAGTCAGTTTTGTCTTTCACTAACTTACCATAATTCTTTGGATATCTTTACAACGATAACCCATTCGAACTTTTATAATCCTGATCATAGTAAGATCACTAGGCTTCGGGTCTAATTTTAAATACTTAATTGCTATTTAGCAACTGATTTGTCTAGGCAAATATTTAGATTTATACTGCTTGCATTTAATATTAACTTGCTGACCCATTATGCAAAAGGTACGCTCTCATAATTTAATCAAATTATTTCTTAAGCTACTTATAAAACTACTACTTCAAGAATTTCCCTCATGGTACTATTTACTATTGCTTATATGTTATATTTAGTTTTAGAAGAAGGTTCTCCTATATTCAAACGGATTTTATCCATTTTAATTAAAAACTTTTCTACCTTCGTTCACACTAATAATAGAATCTTATTTAATTTATTTTACTAAAGCTAATAAGATATTTCAATTAACTTCGTTTATAAATCTAATTTATCTAAGGACAAAGAAAGCTATTAATAGTATAGACTTATTTCAAAATTTCCCTTAACACATAGCTATTCATTCATAATAGTTTCTTTTTATACTTTCTATTATATTAATTAATTATAAACATAATTAAAAAAAATACAATAAAGTTATACTTTACATATCTATTTTTCACATTAAAGTTACTTAGTTTAATAATATATATACCTATATATTTAAGTATCAATATAAAAATTTTCGGGTTATTATGATTCGAACATAACTAATCCTCAACCCAAATGAGGCACCTAACCAACCAGGCTCTAACCCGTAAAACACGGTCCAGAAAATATCCGATTCGAACGGATGTGACTCTATAAAGCCAAATAAGTTTCAAGCTTATCACCTTAAACCACTCGGTCAATTCTCTTTCATTCTTTTATTAAAACAAATTATTCCAAATTAATAATAAAGCACATATAATAATTGAACTCATAAAAATACATTAGAAAAGTATTATTTTACTTTTATACCAATATGCTTATTTAACAGAACCTGATTTCTCGACGACTTGAACGTCGAACATACTCTTATCAAAAGTACACTTTACCTATTAAGTTAAGAAATCTATTGTAAAAATTATTTTTCAAAAAGAGAATAAATAAATTGATACAATCATGTCATTACAAACAATATTATTACTACTATTACTGTTATTAATTATAATTATAATTAACCAACATATTAGTTATAATAAGCACAATATAAAACTTTTCCTTTTATCCAAGAGCATTCTGACTTGAACAGAAAATTTGAAGTTTGAAGCTTCCTATTTTACCTATTAAACTATACTCTTATATAATTAAACATACTTTAATCTATACATCAAATGTATTTAACGGAAAAGAGATGAATTGAACATCCAAGTGTTAAAACACAATATTTAGCAAATATCTCGCCTTACCAATAGCAACTTTTCCTTTATAACATAAATTAATCAAAATACTAGTATAATCAATACTTTTATTTGACATCTATATCAATGTCTTCAACAAATTTAATATAATCAATATAGTCAGAAATATCAGTTGTATCTGTAATATCAGACATATCTGTTATACTTACAATATCTAAATTATAACTAACATATGTCTCATCTATCATATTATTCCCTAAATAAATATTAAATATTCCATCCACCAATATACACGAAAAACATATTAAAGACATTATAACAAACAAAAACGTAAGTACTAAATTAAATATTATTATACACATACTAAGTTTATACATTATATAATCTATATTTAATCTATTAAAACTACTAAAAACTTTCAGACTTTACATAAAAATTTAAAACACAAAGCTAAATTAAAGGTCTCAGCAAACCTATTATAATTATTAAATATTATCTTATTCCCCTATTAAATCAAAAAGATCCTACCCGAAATATACAACAACTTCATTTATAAAAACTACGAATAAAGACATAAACCGGGTTAGATCGGTTTTGATCCGATATCTCCTTTCGTGACAAGAAAGTTATTTACCTATTAACTACTAACCCTTTTCTCTTTTTTTATTAATGATTAAATAATATCCTTTTACAGCCAATTGAATTCGAATCAATATACATCGTTTGGAAGACGATCGGTTTACCATTAACCTATGGCTGTTTATATTTTAATTAATAGTTTATATTTGTAACTAAAAATCTATAAATTAAAATCTTTTGTAAATAACATTATAATAATGGAAATATTTACTGAATATCTGTATATTTGGACAGTTTATTCGTAATAATTATATATTAAAATTATCATTATATCCAATTTATATAGAAATAGTAAAAACGTCTAAAAAAATTAGACAAAAGTCTAAGACCTTTGGGATTTGAACCCAAATACTAATGCTTAAAAGGCACATGTTTTACCATTAAACTAAGGTCTTTTAATAAATTAAAAACAAACAATATTTTTTAAGATTTTATCGTTATAATAATAGTTCCTACCATAGCCAACAATAGTATTATAGACACTATAATAATCCATATAAAATAATTAGTGTAAATAACATTACCTATACTAATTATATGAGAAACATCTATTAATATTCTATCTCATATATTAGAAGTTACATATAAATTTTCACTATAATTATTTAAAGACATAAGATTTATAAACTTATTATCTGTAATATTTAAACTACTAAAAGGTAACACTTTATATAAAAAATAATAAAGAAAAATACCTATTATTAAAGCTAAAGGTAAACTATTATTGGTATCACTTTGCAATTCCGATATTCTAATATTTATTAACATTAAAATAAATAAAAATAAAATAGAAACCGCCCCTATATAAACCACAAGATAAGCTATTCCTATAAAAGTCATTCCAGATAACATCAAATAAGTTGATACACATAAAAATAAACCTATTAAAAATAGAACAGATATAATAGGATTCTTACTTATTATAACAAATATACCACACAATAAAGACATTAAAGAAATTAAAACTAACAATTGAATCTTATAACCATTAATATAATTATCTATTAAAACAAATAAATTATTAACTACTAATTTTTTAATCAATTATAAAACTCTATTTTCTTAAATTTTAATCATAAAACATCCTATATATATATATATATACATACAGATCACAACCAAGTTTTACAATGTCTTATAATAATTACAGAATTTATTAATAAAAAGGGACAACAATATATATAGTATTGTAAAACAAATAATTTATCGAAATATATATATGCTAGAGTGACTCGAACACCCAATTGTAAATATAATAAACTTATGACTCACCACTAGTCATTAGCACATTATATATATATATATATATATATATATATACTTTTATACATACTTATCGTCTACATATAACCTAAAAAAATTTAATATTACATTAAACTTTTAAATTAAATTTTTAACTATAAATTTTACTATCTATATTCAAATCTATCAAAGTATTTTCAATATACGTAATTAAAGGTACCACTATCAAAAAATATGAAAAATATAAAATAGTAGAAATTTGACCAAATTCTATAAAAGGAGATTCAACATGTTTAGCTCCTAATTGCATTAAAACTAAAAAATTAGCCACAAAAATATAAAATACTATTTTACTTAGTGGTTTGAATTGTATACCTCTACTTCTACTAAGATCACTAAACGGCATTATTAATAAAATGAATATAGCAGAAAACATGGCTATTACTCCTAATAACTTATTAGGTATAGATCTCAAGATAGCATAAAAAGGAAGCAAATATCATTCAGGTACTATTGCCGGAGGTGTTTGCATTGGATTAGCCATAACGTAATTTTCACTGTCACCTAACACATTAGGCATAAAAAAAACGAAAACGGATAAGATTATAATAAACAAAAATATAGTTATTAAATCTTTAAATATATAATAAGGAGAAAAAGGTATTCTATCATAATTTCCTGACACACCTAAAGGATTACCTGATCCCACGGTATCGTGTAATACAATCAAATGCATTAACGCCAATGCAGCCAAAACAAAAGGTAAAACAAAATGCAGAGAAAAAAATCTATTTAAGGTAGCATTGTTTACTGAAAAACCACCTCAAATAAATTCAACTATGTCTTGTCCTATTCAAGGAATGGCACTCATAAGATTAGTTATAACTGTTGCACCTCATAAGCTCATCTGACCATAAGGAAGAACATAACCCAGAAAACCTGTGGCCATCATTGTCACAAAAATTATAGTACCTATAACTCAAGTTAACGTTCTAGGCGATCTGTAGGATCCATAATACAAACCTCTACCTATATGTAAATAAACTAAAAAGAAAAAGGCTGAAGCCGTATTTGAGTGCAAATAACGAATTAATCATCCGTTGTTTACATCTCTCATAATATGTTCAACTGAATTAAATGCTTCTAAAACACTAGGATTATAGTGCATAGCTAAAGTTACACCTGTAATTATTTGTATAACTAAACAGAAAGCTAAAAGTGAACCAAAATTTCATAAATAACTTAAATTAGAAGGCTGAGGCGAATCTATTAAATAAGAGTTTACCATTCTAAGAAGAGGATGACTTTTTAATATTCTCATTTTATAAAACTAAAATTTTTATTTGTATTAAAAGGTATTTAATTTTTTTAATTTAATTCTTATTTAATAGAATATTATTGTTATGAATTGTTTTCTACAAGACAATAAGCTAAACTTCATATATTTATAAGTTCATTTCCATATAAGAATCGAACTTATAAATATACTTTAGAAAAGTATTGTTTTACCCTTAAACTAATAGAAATAATTAACTAAAATATATTAATTATGGTATAAATAACTAAAATCCAAACTATAATTCACATATATTTATATAAAAAACAGTTAAGATCCTCAATAATAAACTGAGACATATAAAAATAATCATACAACGTCTACAAAATGTCAGTAAAGTATACCAGCTTCTAAACCTAAATGATGATTTTCAGTTAAATGGTATGCTAATAAACGTCAAAACCCTACAGATAAAAATATTGTACCAATTATAACATGTAATCCGTGAAAACCTGTTCCAAAATAAAAACAAGAACCAAACACTCCATCAGTTATAGTGAAAGAAGAAACTGAATATTCAATTACTTGTAAAGCTGTAAATAAAATAGCTAAAATAATAGTATAAACTAAACCATATAAAGCCCCAGCTCTATTCCCTTGTATTAAGGAATGATGAGCATAAGTTACCGTTACACCTGATGATAATAAGATAACTGTATTTAATAATGGTAATTCAAAAGGATTAATTGCCTGTATCCCCAAGGGAGGTCATTGAGCTCCTATTTCTACATTAGGAGATAAAGCGCTATGAAAGAAAGTTCAAAAGATAGCTAAAAAAAATAAGGCTTCAGACAATATAAACAGTGCAACACCCATATTTAAACCTCTTTGTACAGCTAAAGTATGGTTACCCAAATATGTACCTTCCGATATTATATCTCTAAACCACAGACTCATAGAATATATAACCGAGGTTAAAGCCATATAAAAGAAAAAATAAGCGAACGAAAAACCATGCATAGTTAAAACACCTGTAGTTGTAAGTGAAAGTAAATTTACACTGCTACAAACAGGCCAAGGCGAAGGCGATACTAAATGAAAGGGATGAGCTTGAAAATTACTTCTTGTAAGATTTGACATAATAAATTATACATTTTTCTCTATTACTAATATTACACTTTTTTGTACATATAGACATGTATTACTATCTAGTAGTATAATAATTCTATATCTAATATATAAAGCTAAATATAACATAATAGAAAGATAAATAATACAGAATTAATCATATCTATTAAAAATGATGTAGAATTATAAATTTCTTATTTAAAATCAGACATCGACACTTTTATAAGCCCTTAGAATGAATCGAACATCCAACCAAAATATTAACAGTATTTCGCTCTACCTTTGAGCTATAAAGGCTTTTTATTTTAAACATATGTAAAAAAATATACACATTGTAAAAAAAAGGGGGGGGGGTATTGTTTACATTCATTAATCCCGTGCAATTTCCACTACACGAACCGTATTTCGACTTAACACCAATCAAAATCATGCATACGAAGATTATTAATTAAAATTTTATTATACTATTGTACAAAATATAAAATAATCATAACCAAACTTATTGCACATATTTTTTTCAGCGCCTGACGAGTGGTTAGTACCTATCTAAGATAAAATTCACCGCGACAAAATGATTCACGATTACTAGTAATTCCTTATTCATATAGCCAAATTACAGGCCATAATCTATATTATATCTTATTTTAAAGATTAGCTTAAACTCTCATTTTTGCATCTTTTTGTATAAGAACATGCAGCACGTCTATAGCCCACAATTAAATTTAGGTCATGATGAC
>Ga0209239_1000325_pt1 | contig 27010 bp, 14 predicted proteins | sample GraSoi013_2_20cm_FD_185824 | JGI IMG/M metagenome (GOLD analysis project Ga0209239, IMG submission 185824) | Grasslands soil microbial communities from the Angelo Coastal Reserve, California, USA - Sample 10_02_2013_2_20cm (SPAdes) (version 2) | ecosystem: Environmental > Terrestrial > Soil >...
TCTTGCACGTCTCTCCCCCTTAACAAGTCTCGGAACCTCCTCCGTGTGGAGTGGGCTCCGGTTTACCACGTTAAGGGGTGGGGAAAATTCAACCGGCACTATGGGGATTTTTGCACCGGCGCTGACATTCCCACCCTGAATGGCAAAAATCATCAATTTCGGGTCCGTCATAGCCCCGTGACACGCTAATCCCTCCTTTAAGCTTACTAGCCGGACGCCCCCGGCCCAATGGCGACCTTTGTCCCTCAAAGGATTCAGCCTGAATCTCCTCCTACCTATACAGAGGCCCTGTTTTGGCAAAACCGCACCGGCTTTTTTGAAGAATCTGGGCCAAGGCGACGGGGACGGGTGCTGGACAGCCTGTTCGTTTGCTTTTGACCTGCCCAGGTGAACGGCGAGGCGCGAGAAATGGACATATTTTGTCTAGGGGCCCGGCGTGAACCCAGGCGCAAGCAATAACGCTCAGTGGCTGACCGAAGTGGGACGGCTCCACCAAGCCCAGGGGTAATCAAGAAGAGCTCCCCTATATACTCAGAGGCCCGGAAAACGAAAAATGTAAAGCAGAAAATTGAAAAAATTTGGAGGCGCGGGCTTCCTGGTTCCCCATTTAATGTAGACCACCGTGTTCAATGAAAAGTCCGTCGGGGATCGAGCATGCGACACAGCCGTATCTGCGCGGCAAGTCGACACTGTATTCCTGTCCCGCCTTTTTATCATTTCATTTATAGATATTCATTTCTCTTGACACCCTCTAAGTATTACCCCAAAATGCACTCATCCTTTCGCCTCTGCCAGCCGATTTTTTTCAAAATTCAAGTTGCAACCGGAGATACTGATGCGTCCACGCCGCCTCGCGGTCCTCACTCTCCTGTCGTTTATCAACTTCACGCCCGCGTTCGCTCAAAGTTCTTCGCCTCAGATCAATGCTGTCTCGCCCACGACGGCCCGCGCCGGCGATCAGATCGTCATCAACGGCTCGAACTTCGGTTCGTCTCAAGGTAACGGGAACGTTTGGTTAGGCAGCACATATGGAGTTGTTGCCAGTTGGAGCGACACACAGGTTGTCGCAAATGTCGCCTCGGGTTCGAAGTCCGGCGTAGCGCAAATCCTGCAAGGCGGCGTTTGGTCAAATCCAGTGAATTTCACGGTGATCACTCCGAATATCACCGGCGTAACGCCGACCACGGCAATCGCTGAGGCGCAAATCACCGTCATGGGAACAGGCTTTGGAGCCACACAAGGCAGCGGGAATGTGTGGCTGGGCAGTACCTACGGAGTCGTGGTGAGTTGGAGTGACACGCAAGTCCTGGCAACCGTGGCCTCTGGCTCCAAGAGCGGCGTTGCCCAAGTCCTGCAGGGGGGAGTCTGGTCCAACTCCGTGAATTTCACCGTAACCACTCCGAGTATTACCAGCGTTTCGCCAACTACCGGCGTCGCCGGAACCCAAATCACTGTTACCGGAACAGGCTTTGGAGCCACACAAGGCAGCGGGAACGTTTGGCTGGGAAGCACCTACGGCGTGGTGATGAATTGGAGCGACACGCAAATCGTAGCGAATGTCGCTTCTGGTTCAAAGAGTGGAGTCGCGCAAGTGCTGCAAGGCGGCGTGTGGTCGAACACGGTGAACCTGACGGTGAGCACGCCGAACATCACCAGTGTGACGCCCACGACGGCGATAGCCGGCACACAAATCACGATCACCGGCACGGGCTTCGGCGCGAGCCAGGGCAGCGGGAACGTGTGGCTGGGGAGCACGTACGGTGTGGTCGTCAGTTGGAGCGACACACAGATAGTCGCGAACGTAGCCTCGGGTTCAAAAACAGGTGTAGCGCAGGTGCTACAGGGTGGCGTGTGGTCGAACACGGTGAACCTGACGGTGAGCACGCCGAACATCACCAGCGTGACACCCAGCACAGCTATAGCTGGCACGCAAATCACCATCACCGGAACAGGCTTCGGGGCAAGTCAAGGCAGTGGCAACGTCTGGCTGGGCAGCACCTACGGTGTGGTGGTGAGTTGGAGCGACACGCAAGTCGTCGCGACCGTGGCCATAGGCTCGCAGACCGGTGTAGCTCAAGCGCTTCAAGGCGGCGTATGGTCCAACTCTGTCCAGTTTACAATAGGAGCCCCGGCGGTATTTGTAACTACTGGCAGCCTCAACATCGCTCGCGAATTGCACACCGCGACGGTGCTAAACAATGGGTTGGCCCTCCTTGCGGGAGGCCAGAACAGCAGTGTCCGTGCTCTGGCTAGCTCGGAGCTTTACGATCCCGTGGCTGGCACTTTTAGTGTAGCAGCAAATCTGAACACTGGCCGATATTCACACACAGCGACGCTGCTTAACGACGGAACGGTGCTCATTGCAGGAGGCAATGACAGTAGCGGAAACAACTTAGCGAGCGTTGAACTTTACAATCCCTCGACTCGAACCTTCACACCCATCAACAATATGAGCATTGGCAGGTATTTGCATACGGCGACTTTACTCACCAACGGAACCGTTCTGGTCGCAGGTGGGTACGATAGCAACCATTTTGACTCGGCCACGGCTGAAGTGTATAACCCTGCGACAGCAACTTTCACGGCTACCGGGAACCTAAGCACAGCACGTGCGTACCACGCGGCAACGCTGCTCAACGACGGAACCGTGCTGCTCACAGGAGGCTATGACAGCAACGGGAATAACTTGACCAGCGCAGAACTCTACAATCCCGCGACTGGAACGTTCACAGCAACTGGCAGTTTGATCATCGCGCGCAATTCGCACACCGCGACACTTCTCAACAACGGCAGGGTACTGATTGCAGGTGGATTCGATGACATAGGCAACGTGATAGCGGCCGCAGAGCTATACAATCCAGCGACGGGGCTGTTCACTACTACGGGTAACCCGAACACGCCCCGCGATGCAAACACGGCCACGCTATTGAACAACGGGACTGTTCTCTTCGCAGGGGGATATGATACAAACTTCAATGACGCGGCGAGTGCGGAACTCTATGACTCTTCGATCGGCGCTTTTGTGTTCAGCAGTAACGCCAACATTGCGCGGGATTCACACACGGCAACTCTGCTTGGCGACGGGACGGTTCTCATTGCTGGAGGCGTGGACAGTTCAGGAACTCCGCTGGCAACCGCCGAGTTGTATAAACCTGGAACATTGACACCGTCAGGCCTCGTCTCTATCGCCATCAACCCGTTGAATCCGTCATTTGGGCTCGCCACGCCGCAGCACTTCACGCCTACTGGAACATTCCGCGACAACAGCACTCAGATACTTGGGTCCGTAACGTGGAGCTCGTCCGACAACACAATTGCCACAGTTACGAACGATGCAACAAATCGGGGCAATAGCTTCGCGTTGGCCTCAGGCTCAGTAACTGTGAACGCCTGCGCAGGCTCGGTCTGCGGCTCGACACTCCTGACGGTTACCCCCTCAACGCTAAGTTCCATCGCGATTACGCCAGCGAATCAAATACTCCTCACCGGATTGTCGATTCAATTTCGCGCCATCGGCACTTTCGTGGATGGCGGCACGGAGGACCTGACAGCGTCGGTGACGTGGAATTCATCGTCCCTCTTAGTCGCTACTATCAATTCCGTGGGATCGGCCAGCGCTTTCACCAAGGGTACGACAATGATCACAGCAAGCTTTGGCGGTGTGACGGGGTCAACGTCTCTAACAGTTACCCCTCCGTTGGCAGCCATCGCAGTTTTTCCGCAAAATGCGTACGCCGTGGTTGGCGGGACGCAGCAATTTACCGCCATCGGCACTTACTCAGACGGCAGCACAGTCGATTTGACGAACTCAGTCACCTGGAGTTCGTCGGCGAATGCCATGGTGACAATCAATTCAGCCGGCTTGGCGACGGCCGCGGCCCAAGGCACGGCAACGATAACCGCTAGTTCCAGTGGGACTAGGTCGACCGCCACCCTGACTATCACCACGCCGCTGGTGTCCATTGCCATTAATCCGCAGAGTCCTTCCATTCCGTCTGGTCTAAAACAATTGCTAGGAGCGATAGGAACCTATGCCGACGGCACCGTGAGAGACCTGACCATCTCGGTGAATTGGAATTCTTCAACAGCCACAGTTGCTACGGTTAGTTCAGCAGGGTTGGTGACGGCCGTGGGCCAAGGGACTACCACGATCTCAGCCACCTCTGGCAGCATCGCGACTTCTACGACTCTCACCGTTGCGGGACCGGCATTGTTGATGGCTGCCATCAGCCCGCAAAATCCGTTCGTTCCACCCGGAACAACGCAACAATTCACAGTTGCGGGGAGATACTCCGACGGCAGTACGCAGGACCTGACCGCGTCAGTTGGTTGGAGTTCGTCTAACACCAGCGTGGCCACGGTCAGCGCAAGCGGCTTGGCGACCGCGGCAAGCACCGGCAGCGCCACAATGACCGCCTCAGTTAACGGATTTACATTCTCGACGAATGTCACGGTGACCGCGCCGGGGCCGCCGGCGATAACGGCCTCCATCTCGCCAGTTCCCAACGCCGCTGGCTGGAATAATTCTAATGTGACCGTGACGTTCACCTGCACCCCCGGCAGCGCGGCCATCACAAGTTGCCCCGGTCCGCAAGTCGCGATGTCCGAGGGTACGAATCAGGTTGTCAGGGGCACCGTCACCGACGCTGCTGGGGCAACAGCAACAGCCAGTACGACCCTAAACATCGATAAGACGCGCCCAACTCTCGTGGTCGCTTCCCCGGCCGATGGCGCAGTTTTCACCGCCGCAGGAGGTATCACTGCTTCGGGAACTGTTTCCGATGGCTTGTCCGGAATCAATTCGCTCACCTGCAACGGCGTGCCTGTTACGCTCACTGGGACGGATTTTTCCTGCAACATTTCGCTGAATCCTGGTGTCAATCTAGTAGTGGTGCGTGCCACGGACTCGGCAGGAAATGTCGCTTTAACGAAAATGCATGTAAAACTCGACGCTCCCTTGCCCTTGCCCAATTCCCTCCAGATCACGCCAGCAAACGTGAATTTGGCCGTGGGCGACACGCAGCAGTTCACCGCCGTGGATGACCTGGGCCGTCCGCGCGCGGATGCTACTTGGACAGTGAGCGACACCACGGTTGCTACCATAACGACGGATGGCAAGCCTGTTCTTACGGCCCTCGCCGTCGGTCAGGTCACGCTGACCGCCACAGTGCAAGGAGTCTATACGCAAGTTCAACTGAACATACTCGGTGGTTCACTAGCTCCCGGCACGGTTCGCTGGGGTATTCAATCTCCGCCGGGTTCCGAGCCGCAGGGCGTGGTCCCAGCGGTTCCGACCGCAGATGGTCCTGGATATTATGTTTTTACTAACTTGGAGACATCAAACACCAATAAGAATATTACGCTTAGTGCCCTCACCGCCGATGGACAGCTCCTCTGGCAGCAGCCGCCGGCTAACCAACAATGGCTTGCGGTACCTGATGCGATCGGGGGCGCGATTATGAATGATGGTAACCGCCTGGTTGCCCTGGACGGCCAGACCGGTGCGCCAGTCTGGCAATATAGTTCGCAAAATGGGCTCGACTCTCCTGCCATTCGTCCGGACGGTGCCGTCGTTGCGATCGAATTAGAAGGGGGCGGCCCGACACCATTGGGAAAGGTTTATATTGCCCGCAAATTTCTGGATGTGTTCGATGGAAACACCGGCCAATTGACCTTGCAAATCCCTCTGCCCCAATATACCCAGAGTTTCCATACTCTTAGCACAGTTTATAGTTCCGATGGCACCTTCATTGCTGATTGCCAGCCTTGGGGTTTTGAGGCCCTTATGGCGGGACCGACAAGTCAAGCGACCGTCGGCACAAACGGAAACATTTACATCGAGTATTCAGTGCCCAACGTCACGCACACACTGACGAATTGCCACAGCCCAGTTCTTACCGAAGTCTTTGACTCCAGTACAGTTCTTCTCACGGTTTCTCCGGACGGTTCCAGCTCCGTGCAAACGCTGGGTTCTGGTACGCAAAGGGCAACCTGTTTCAGTTCCACACAAACGCTGGGTATTGGTTGCATGGGGGGAGATGTGACCACTCTCTTGGTGGGACAGAATTACCTGCTAATTCCCACCGGAACGGTGGCACCCAGCTTAACAAGTGGTTCGGGCGCCACACTTGGCCAGGTGATTCCTGACGGCCAGGGCGGCGCGCTCGCTACTTGGGAGATATTAGGCTCGTTTTTTGACCCTCCACAACCCGTGATGGTCACGCACGTATCGCCCACTGGTGGCGGGACCTATTCCCTGCCTTTAGATGAAGCTGACCAGCTTGTGTTGGGTGAAAATGGGGTGGCCTTCGCGACGGGGCTTTCCCTCGGCACGGTCGATCACAAGGCTATCTCGTTTGATATGAACTCCGGCCAGGTTGTGTGGTCTTATCAGTCCTCCGCTCCAAATGTGATTTCCATGATTGCCGCCACACCCGGTGGCGGCCTCGTGGCGCAGGGCAGGAATCAGTCTGGTGTGCCCAGGATATTTCGGTTCGACTCAAATGGCCTGCCAACCGAGGAGGATGCTCCCGACCGCCTCATTGGAGCGGATTGGTTTGGAGAGCTATACGACGCCGACGGCGTGTTGGGCAGCACGGCTGTTGATTGGGCCATTAGTTTTTGGGCAACTCCTCTAGGAAGCCCATCGCTGAACAATGGATCCGCCAATATGCCGTGGTACCCACCTCTTCCTACCTGTCCCAGCGCCAAGGGGCCGTGCGCAGGCGAAGCTGTGTGGAATGCGTTTAAAGCACTCAAGACGCTAGTTGGCGGATCATGCTCGCAATGTGACATGTTCGTATTCAGCAAGATAGGCTTGACTAAGGACAGCTTAAATATCCTGATTAACAAACCTCCATTACTATCCGACGGCACTCGCTCTGGGGCCCGGGCGACAACAGCCTTGTGTGGACACGCTCTCGCCGCCTTTGGCTGCCCAGCAGGACCGCTTCAAACTGTAGCCGAGTTCATGCGGGCTAAAGGGAACCCCAGTGCCGTGTCTCAAACTCCGAGCCCAAATGGACTAGTGATTTTCTTCGATCCTGGTTCAATTTGCACTGCAGGGACTTCGGTCGGGGGATTCTTGAACGAGGCCACGATCTTTCATGAAGCTCTTCATGGTCTCACCGGTCTTGGTGACAGTGATCTTGAGAAAAAACTCGGAATTGCAGCCAGTGACGTATCAAATTTCGGAAGTGCCTCCATTTCATACTATCTTGAGACTAATATCTTTGGTACCACTCTGCATTACTTTGATCCCGGAGGAACTGCAGGCCTAGTATGCAAAGAACAATAAAACTCACTGTCCTTTTGCCCACTTTTCAGTCGGCCATCGCGGCCGCAATGCTAATTTGGGGCCGTAATACGCGCCCGCCCGTGAGGTTGGACACCATATACTTGCCGACTGTTACCTCTGTGTGCTTCGGTATAAATGCCCCGGCCGTCCTTGTTAGACCGATCGTCGCTTTAGTCTTGCCTCTTCTTAGGCTCCCGTTTGCGTCGTGGGCCGACCGGTTTGCCCTAGATGAAATCCCGTTTCTGCTTGTGGTTGCGGCTCTATGGTACCTCGTTGGCAAATGGCTCGTCGCCTTACGCGACGCAGGCAGAGACCCATCTCAAAGAAATCCCAGCGGCAAACTCTCAACCCACCTCAGTATTGCTATTGTGGGTATCCTTCTTCTCTATATGGGTGTTGACTCCCTTCTGCACTTGGGAAGGTGGAACAATCCGTTCGGCAATACCGTCGAGGGCTCCCTCTCACTAGTCTGGGCGATTACGCTTCTTAGTGCCTCAGTTAGAAAACTCTTTGGAAAAAAGGGAACTGAGGCGCATGACGAAGACCATTAAGCTGAAGCTACGCAGGACCCTGTGACTCGAAATCTACTAAGCTTAACGGTCTCTTTACAGGCGGGTGGCCGCGTGCCAGTCGGATACCCCACTGCGCATGCTACGCGCGTGAGAGGGAATTCGCCCTGTCATCCTTTTTTCCATGCTAGGAGGAACAGATGAAACGTGTTCGTCCCGTCTTTGCTTCATTATTCCTTACGTTTTTTCTCTCGCTGTCGTCTGCCATCTCCTTCGCAACCACTTGCGTAGGGCTACCGCCGCTCAAGCCCATTCATCGCATTTGTGGGGTTGTTTTCTTTCCAAGTGGCGACCGTATTGCAAATGCGAAGGTCACGGTCCTACAAGCAGACAAGGAGATTGCCGTACAAGAAACCAATAAGGACGGCAAGTTTTCCTTCGATCATTTAGAGGCTGGAAACTACAAAATTCGAGTTCACGTAGAAGCTGTCCCTGTGGCTGCTACTGATGTGGTTCTCATCCATTCCGAGGTGAAACCCAAGCGAGAAATAGCAGTCAGCATGATGCCCCAGGGCTGTTCGGCTTTTTCCTTGGTTAATATCAAGAAATTTGAAACCGGGCTAAATCCACATAGTTCCTCCCAGGATTAAACGAGGCGAGGACTTCTGTTGACACAGATTCATTTTCATATTTCCCGTTATCTAGGCAACTTTTTGCTGTTGACCACCGGCCTCTTCCAGGTAACTCCGCTTGCGTAATTGAACGGGGATCTCTTGCATAACTCATATTCTATCCAGCAGCAAAGGCGCTGTACGAAATCGGAGACCCTTCTGTCCCGGTTGTCCAGCGTGTGCTCAACTCTGGTAGCCCAGAGGAACACGCTCGGGCTGTCCGGGTGTTGTGCATAATTCACACGCCGAAGGCGAAGGCTATGCTTCAGGAGGACTTGCGGCATGAGACCGATCCACACGTGGAAGCAATGATCAAGAACTCCTTGCGAGAATGACCCGCTCGCACAAGGGGTATCCTTGAAACGAATCGCGCGCTGAAAGGTTTGCATGGAACTCAGTTGGGTCCAATTTGAGTCCGAACCGAATACTAGCCCAAACCAGCGTGTTCGAAGCAGAACAGCTAGACGGGCCAATAGGATAGTGTTTCTACTGCTGGTTCGGGACCAGGGGATTGGTGAGTCAAAATCTCTCATGGGGAGAATCTCGTCGAATAGAGTGAGGAGTTCACGGTTTTGATTCAGGGCGCCAGGCGGTGTCCGGATGAAACAACTGAAGAAACGCTAAGGTTTCCTTGCCATCCGACAAGTTCTAAAATGAACCCCGAAGGTACCTCGTAAGCCATTCACTCGGGAGTCTGTGCTCACCTCCTAAATCAAGAGATCACGGGTTTTGAGTCTCTTCCGGGAGCAGGCCTTCCAACGTCGGTGCCAATCCGTCCACTCATTGGTTTCGGAATTCCGACGCTCGAATCTGGGAACAATGCGGGAACAATAGGAGTTCCCTTCTGTTCCTTGACGCACTTTTGTGCTCCTTCATGCGCTCGTAAGTCCTTGAAATTCCAAGTCAAGGTGCTCTGTCACGGCAGAGGTCGCGAGTTCGAGTCTCGTCGTCCCCGCCATTTTTCCCAAACATCGTAGTTCCCTTCTTGCGAAACCCTCAGGGCAGACTTTGGGCACTCGCTCGTTTGTACACGACGCGAGGCGAATTGTGCAGTTACACTCGGCAGCCAACTACGAAAGCACCAAGTTCCTTAAACCGGAACCCGGGCTACCCGCCCCGTTTTTTATCTGTCCAGACCCCAGGTGCGAATGATTCCCTTGTGACCACTCCTTAGTCTTCGATTGCCTCAAGACCAAGGTTCTTAAGTCGCTCGAGACCATCCTTCATGGCTTTGAGTTCTTCGGCGGAGTGCCCCTGCCAATTCAGGACCTCGCCTATGACACGAAGGGGATCCTTGGAGCGGTATGAAAGCGTAGGGTTACCCGGGTACTTCTTGTCAGTCAGATTGGGGTCGTCTTCAAAAGGGCCAGTCGCCTCCACCACGTAGATTCTGCCGGGGCTCTCACCAAGGGCGAGCTCGGCTCCCCAGATAGCCGCATTCAACGTGCCGGTCAAATAAATGTAGGCCGCCTTCTTCCTCTTACCGTAGTTAGAATTGTAGCCGGGCGTAATGAGATCCCCCGGTTTTAGGTCTACTTTGGTACCATGGAAGAAACTTCGGCCTGGCAGCTGAGGTTTGATCACCTTTAAATCTCCTGTCGATAGGTCGATGGCGAGCTAGCCCTCGCCACTTCAGTCGCAAAATTTCCAACCCACAACCCACAGAATACTGTGTCTTGTGCGATTTTTAACAACTTAGGCGGCCCTTGGCAGTCCCCGCGGTCTTGTATGTTGTTGTAAAACCTTTCAGGGGGCCGCTGTCACGGCGGAGGTCGCGAGTTCGAGTCTCGTCGTCCCCGCCATATTTCAAGAGACTTATTTCTTTAAATGGGGCTCACTGCTAACGACCATTCGGGTCGGCCACCGTATTTCCCTGTCGAATGATGTTATAATTTCTAATAATGCGACACGTCACGATTGCGCTTCCTGACGAACTCTCAGCAGCTTTGGCTGCTCCAGGTCAAGATTTGTCCCGCGCGGCCTTCGAGGCTTTGGCCCTAGCAGCGTACCGCGAACGCAAGATTTCGGCTGCCCAACTGCGCCACTTGCTGGGATACGAGACCCGGATGGAAGTCGATGCCTTTCTGAAGAGTCATGGCGTCGAACTGGAATACACTCTAGAGGACATTGAGCGGGATCGCGAGACACACCGGCAGCTCGGCATGTAGATGCAAGCGATCGTAGCTGACACAACTCCTCTAAACTATCTTGTACTCATCCAAGCAACCGATATTCTTCCAGAACTGTATCGAACGGTTTTGATCCCTCCCGCTGTGAAGGCCGAGCTGGCTCATGCAAACACTCCCGCCGTCGTGCGCGCGTGGATTTCGCAGCCTCCTGCATGGTTGGAAGTTGTGAGCCTGAAACGGCCCGTCGATTCGGCTCTGGAACATCTCGACGCAGGCGAGCGGGAAGCGATATCCCTTGCGTCCGAACTCCAAGCCACCCTTCTGTTGATGGACGAACGAGACGGTGTGACTATAGCTCGGCATCGTGGATTGAAAGTGGTCGGCACGCTCGCAGCGTTGGACCTTGCTGCAGCCCATGGACTCGTCGAGTTGCAAACCATGTTCGAACGGTTGCGCGAGACCACGTTCCGCTCACCTGTTCGACTCATGGTGAGCATGCTAGAGCAGGATGTCGAGCGCAAGAAACGTCAAGAAGGTCGAAAGTAGCCGGCGAGTGGGCAAAGCACGATCTGGGTACAATAAGGGGACGATAAGAGTTGACCCACGGTACCTTGTGGTATCAAAAGATGTCCGCCGACACCGTTTGATATCAATCAGTTACATCACAACGCTGTCTTGTCACGGCAGAGGTCGCGAGTTCGAGTCTCGTCGTCCCCGCCATATTTTCCAAGACATTTACAGCTTGGCCACTGCCCAATTTTGGTGCAACGAGGATGCAACCGCATGCGCCTCAGATTAGAGTCGCCCCTGCCCATTCCCTTCGTCGTTGCAATCTTGCGCCGTACTGTGGGATGTAATCCGTTCGACGGCACCGGCAAATCGTTTTACGGGGCGTTGACTTGCCTTCATGCGCGTCCTAACATTCGCGGTAAGAATTGCTGGCTAAATGATCGGTCATATCATCTCGCATTACCGCATCGTCGAAAAGCTGGGCGGCGGCGGCATGGGAGTCGTGTACAAAGCGGAAGATACCCGCTTGAAGCGCATCGTCGCGCTGAAATTTTTGCCTCCTGAGGCCGAGAGAAGTCCCGCCGCGGTGGAGCGATTTAAACGTGAGGCCGAAGCGGCATCGGCTCTGAATCATCCCAACATCTGCACTATTCATGATATCGGCGAAGAAAACGGCGAGCACTTCATCGTCATGGAGTTCATGGATGGACAGACGCTCAAGCACTTAATTGAGGGCAAGCCCTTGCAGATGGAGCGATTGCTGGACTTGGGAATTCAAATCGCAGACGGGCTCGATGCGGCTCACTGCGAAGGCATCGTTCACCGGGATATCAAGCCCGCGAATGTCTTCATAACCAAACGTGGCCAAGCCAAGATTCTAGACTTCGGTTTAGCCAAGCTTGCTCCGACGACGATGGTAGCCGAAGGAGTAGGCGCTTCCGCGATGCTCACCCTAACTGGGCAAGAGTTGCTTACCAGTCCCGGGACTACGATTGGGACAGTCGCGTACATGTCTCCGGAACAGGTAAAGGGCGACGAACTGGATAATCGCACCGATATCTTTTCGTTCGGCCTGACGCTTTATGAGATGGCCACAGGGCAACTGGCATTTCCTGGAAAAACGGCCGGCATCATCATGGAAGCGATTTTGAATCGGGCGCCCATCCCGCCAACGGTGATGAATTCTCAGGTCCCCCCGCAGATGGAAGACATTATTAACAAGGCCATCGACAAAGAGCCGCAAATGCGTTATCAAAGCGCCGCCGAAATCCGCACCGATCTGAGCCGTCTGAAACGCGAGGCCGCCTCTGGCGTAATCTCCGCAAGTCACGCGGCGTCTGGCGCGCGAACCACTGCCAGATTCATTTCCCCGCCAATGCCGCGGGTGAGACCCGCTTACTTGAAATGGATCATAGCCTTGGCAGCTGTTTCTGTTTTCGCAGAAGGAGGATTGTTTCTGCGCCAACGGTTAATGGTTCGCTCTCCGGTGAATCATGGGCCAGTTTCCGTGCTCATCGCGGATTTTACTAACGACACCGCTGAACCGATATTCGATGGCACGCTCGAACCGATGTTCGGAGTGGCACTGGAAGGCGCGTCGTTCGTGAGCCTGTACAACCGCGGGCAGGCCCGCAAAGTCGCTGCGCAACTGCGACCCGGCGCGACACACTTGGATGAAGGGCTGGCCAGGTTGGTAGGGGTACGGGAAGGAGTCGGAGTCATTGTCGCCGGCTCCATCACGCATCGCGGTGATCGTTACACGATTTTGTGCAAGACCGTGGACGCGATGACCGGAAAGGCAATTGCCAGTAACAAGGCGGAAGCGCGCGACAAAGAAACAGTGCTGCGTGCTCTGGACGAATTAGCCGCTCGCGTTCGGGCCTCCTTGGGCGACGCCACACCTGAGTGGGTCCAACTGGCGCAGGCAGAAACGTTTACGGCCGGTTCGTTGGAGGCCGCTCATGAATATGCTCTCGGCCAGGATATGCAGGTTGCGGGAAAGTGGAAGGACGCGATTGAACATTACACCAAGGCCGTCGACTTGGATCCCAACATGGGGCGCGCTTACGCGGGCATAGGCGTTTCTTATTTCAACAGCGGCCGCCGCCAGGAGGCGGAGAAGTATTATCAACTGGCGCTTTCCAAGATTGATCGCATGACCGACCGCGAGAAATACCGGACGCGCGGTGTGTACTATCTAGTGGTTTCGCACAATCCAGATAAGGCAATTGAGGAACTCACGCAGCTCGTCAAACTCTACCCTGCCGACAATCTTGGCATGGCCGGTCTGGCGCTTGCCCATTTTTATAAACGAGACATGCACGGCGCGCTTGAAGTGGCCCGTCGCGTAGTAGACCTGTGGCCGAAGAACACGCCACAGCGCAACAATCTCGGGTTGTACGCAATGTACGCGGGCAATTTCGAGTCCGGAATCCGCGAACAGCAGGCCGTAATTGAAATGAATCCGAATTTTGTTTTGGCTTACGTTGGGCTTGCTCTATCAAGGATGGGCAAAGACGATCTCGAGCAGGCACGGGAAACCTGGCGCAAACTCGAAAAAATTGGCCCTGACGGCGCCTCTGCCGCAGCCACCGGTCTGGCGGACATGGATCTTTACCAGGGTCGAGCGGCTGACGCCATTGCGATTCTCGAAAATGCCGTCGCCGACGACGAGCAGAACAAAAATCCCGATGCCGCAGCCGTGAAGTGGACGACGCTGGCACAGGCTTACCTTCTTCTCGACCGTCCAGGCCCAGCGCGGACGGCCCTCCAACACGCGCTCGCCGACAGCAAGGATACGAGTGTCCTGTTTTGGTCATCGCGTATTGCTGAGAGTCTGGGAGAAGACGCCAAGGCTCTGGACATTTCGAAGCAGCTCTCCGTCCGCCTCGAGTCTGACGCGCGGGCCTATGCCAAACTCATTCAGGGAGAGCTGGAGTTGAAACACCACAAGGCAAGCGAAGCCGTGGCGCTCTTCATCGAATCACAGAAAATTGCAGATACCTGGCTCGGCCGGTTTGATTTGGGCCGGGCATACCTTGATGCAGGTGCGTTTGCGGAAGCAGACTCGGAACTGGAGGCTTGCCTGAAGCGCCGGGGCGAGTCTACTGCAGCGTTCCTTGACGAACAGCCGACCTATCGCCTGTTTCCACCGCTCTACTATTACATCGGCCGCGCGCAGGAAGGCCTAAAGAGCCCCGCAGCGAACGAATCGTACAAGACTTTCTTGGCGCTGAGGCAAAATGCCGATCGCGATCCCCTGGTCACAGACGCGCGCCGCCGGTCCGCAAATTGACTCCAGGCAAATGGTCAGAACGGATAGTAAATCTCTGCACTCGACAGCGGTCCACTGTTTCCGTTCCCTCCTACGACAAAAACAGTGCCATCCGGCAACAGCACCGTCGCGTGGCTGCGCCGCGCCGTCACTAAACTACCCGTCGAACTGAAGCTCGGATTAGAATCAGTTCCAGGGTTGAAAATCTCGGCGCTTGCAAGATTTGGGGTCGCAGCGCCACCTTGTCCTCCAGCGACAAGCACGGAGCCGCTGGGCAGCAGAGTTGTTGTGTGGTAGGCGCGCGCAACGTTTAGCGTTGGAATAAGCCCGCTGAGCTGCGGCGGTGTGAAAGTCCCGGTCACTCTGATGAAACCCCTGTTATTCGAGGCATTGTTGAAGGACCACGTATCCGGAACAGAGTCCTGCACTGTGAACGTCCCCGGTCCGATCGGCAAATTGACACTTGCTATAAAAGCTGTGCCGGGATTGCTCAGAGTGCTGGCAGATGAAAATCCTTGCGCTGGGAAAGGACCGAATATGCCTCCGCCAGAGGCTTGGAGCGTGATGGTGCCAGGGACATCGCCGTTCCCGTTGTTGAAGTGATAGGTCTCAATCTCGCTGATCCACGCAGTGGAATTGAGAGTGAATGTTGCGGCGGTTGGCGGACCACCAACCTGCTGTGTAACCCCAAATGTATTGAAGCCTTCGAACAGCCACGGACTCACAAGCGCATTGAGAGCAGAGGAATTGAAAGAGTCAGCGCTAGCAAGGCCATTGAGCCCGTCGGGAGTGCCTCCAATAACGTACACATTTGCGTTGATCAATGTGGCGGTGTGGATTTCGCGCGCACTCGCGAGCAGCGTAGAACTGAAGGTAAAGGTCTTCGTCTCTGGATCGTAATACTCACTAGTGTTCAGCGTGCCACTGCTTCCACTCCCTCCCGATATTAGGACAAGACCGTTGCCCGTGAGCGTGCAGCAATTATTGAGCGGCGTCGCGGTGTGAAACGTCCGCAACGTTGTCATGTTCCCGGTTACCGTGAACACGCCAGTCGCTGGATTGTAAATTTCCGCAGCCATCGTGTTCGAGCCTCCCGCGATGAGCACAGTCCCATCGTTAAGCAGAGTCGCGGTATGGAAACTGCGTGGGAAGTTGGTGCTTCCCGTGGAGGTGAAGATTCCGGTTGCGGGATCGTAGATTTCGGCAGCCTGCGTCGATGCTCCACCTACAATCAGTACCTTGCCGTTGGGAAGCAGCGTGGCAGTATGTCCATACCGGTGCGCATTCATGTTGCCTGTTGAGGCGAACGTCTTGGCAGCTGGATCATAAACTTCAGCGGTAGAAAGAGTGGTCGCGTCGCTAATGACACCACCAATGGTTCCGCCCGTAACCAGAACTTTGCCATTGTTCAAGAGGGTGGCAGTAGGCGAGATGCGGGCCGCCGCCAGACTGTTGGCTGGAGCACTTCCAGTGGGCGCGAAACCAGTGATGCCGAAGCAATTGGATGTCGCGTTCGCACCGCCCGGGGCTGTTGCTAGTAAAGTGTATCCACTGCCGTGACAGCCAGCAGCGCTCGCTCCTCTGTCGATGCGCAAGCCGGAGAATGTGGCGACTCCCACCTCGTTGGTCATCGTTGTAGTGGTCCCAAAGAGCGTTCCGTTCGAGGGGTTATTTTGAATCGTTAGGGTGACGTTAATTCCAGGCACGACGGCTCCTGAATTGTCGAGCGCGCGAACGGTAACTGCCGGACTTATGGCCGTTCCGCCAATAGTGCTGGTGGGCTGTGTGATAAACGTTAATGCGAAAGGATTGAGCACGTTCAGCGTCATCAACTGAGACGCGGTTTGGCCAGGGGAGCCGCCGTCGGAAACTGTAGCAGTAAAGTTGAATGTTCCGGCAGCGGCTGGTGTGCCACTGAGTACACCTCTGCTGTTCAGGGACACCCCATTGACCGCAACCAGGGTCCAGGCATACGGCGGAGTGCCGCCCGCCGCGGAAAGGGCTATTGGCCCATAGCTTGCGCCTTGGGCAGCGTTCGCCAGCGGGCTCGCTGTGGTTACGGCAAGAGGTTGCACCAAATTAATCGTCAGCGAACGGGTTGCGGTCCGCTGCGGGTTGCTTGAGTCTTTCACCTGCGAGACAAAGTTGACAAGCCCCGTTGTCGCTGGCGTGAAGCTGATTACACCGGTGCTGGGGTTCAAGACCGCCGGAGACAGACCTCCACTAGGCGTACTCCACGTGTACGGTGGCGTCCCGCCAATCGCGTTAAGCGTCGTTGAGTATGGGGTTCCCACGATGGCGTCGGGCAAGGCGCTCGTCGTGATAAACATCGGAGCGGAAACCACGATCGTATTCGTATTGGTATTTGCGGCCTGCGGGACGACCACCGGCGCGATTTGAGTAACCAATGATTTGAAGGCGCTAAAAGCTGCTCCTGCATCATTATACGATGAGAAATATCCGCGCAGAACCAACACTGCCGTCTCACCAGGAAACAGCGCGAATGTCGCATTTCCTGAACTGGGATCTTGTATGCCGGGATCGTTCAAATTCACGGGAGAAACGATCGGCGGGTTATTGATTAGCGTCTGAACATTGTTGTGGTTTTCCGTCGTAAGCTGACAGCTCGCCGGACCAGTTGGGTTCTCATAGGACGACGATGTCGGAGTTTGATACGTCTTGTTCACCGTCAATTGCAGCGGAATATTCCCGGGATTATTACCCACCAGCTTGACGTGATAAGAACCGGTGGTATTGCCTAAATTCGTTACGGTATAAGCCGCATCAAAAATCGAAGCGTTGGTTATGTTTGTGTTGGGCGCATTGGGATTGGGTGCGTTCGGGTTGGGGGCATTCGGGTTTGGAACAACGGAATTCGGAGCGTTAGGGTTCGGCGCGTTCGGATTTGGAAGGTCGGGGTTTGGTGCGTTGGGGTTGGGCGCGTTAGGATTCGGCGCATTTGGATTCGGTGCGTTGGGGTTGGGCGCATTGGGATTTGGTGCGTTCGGGTTGCTCAGACCTGTGTTCGGTCCATTGGGATTGGGTGCGTTCGGATTGGGCGCGTTCGGATTAAAAATTGTCGGGTCCGTGGTACTCGGCGAGTAGATTTCTACAATCCCGACATCTCCGCTGGTTGACCCGTCAGGATTGAGTAATGTCAGCGGACTCGATGGATCGGAATTGAATGCAACAAAACTCGCCAAGCCGCTATTGATGGGTGCTGGCGTTTTCTCGACAACATTTACGGTGATGTTCGCGAGGCGGCTGCTGGACACTGCGAAAACGGGCCGCGTAATACCGGAATAAGGCGGAATGTCGACATCCAGAGCCGCGGTAACCGGCAATGGTGGCGTCACAGGAGCACCAGGGTTATTGATTCCGGCGGTGAAGGAAGCGAACCCGCCCGGTGGCTGGTTCGCGATCGTCATGTGGAAGGTCCTGTTGGCGGGTGTCAAGTTCTGGACCAGCACAACAAATGTGCGTTGGAGGGTTGGGCTGAGAGGTTTCAGAGTCTGCGGCGAAGAGACCAGCAATCCCTGTGTTACGCGACTAGCGTAAATATTTTGATTGCGCATTCCCTCTTGGCCGGATACGCAATTGGGTCTAGGTTGCGTTGGGTCGAAGACGCTCGGCCCTCCGGCACCCACTGGGGTGTAGTGCTTCCAATTGCCATCGACAGGTGGGCGCACGTCCTGATTTGAAGTCCAGGCGACATAAAACACCGGCGCTTGGTTGGGGTTTGCGTCAGTGTTGAAAATCCATCCTCCTGATGGCGTCGGCACCATCATCAGGGGAGCGACGTCAATGTAGTCTCCAAAGAATGGCACAGATCCATTAGCGAAAAGCGGCAGGTTCGGCGGGTTTTCCTGGAGCTGCTGGAGCTGGGATGGATTCGAGACGTCCCCACGAAGGCCAAATATGTATTGCGACACTCGAACTGCTGGCGTGAAGGCTGGAACGGGACCCGGCACGGCCTGGCTCAACATCATTTCGATTGTGTGGCGTCGTTGCGTCAGTCCCCAGTCATCGAAGAACGATGTAAAGACCGCTCCTGGATTTGCAGGCAACTCGCCTTCAGGGACGCGATCTTCCTTGTAAAGCCTCCCGTCGCTAGGATCCGGCTGAAAAGGAACATTTGGCGTGTAGAAACCGCGCGTGTGGTCAATACGCTGATCGTAATAGACCGCTACTAACTTGCCGCCGGAAAAGGCTAGTTGCGGCATGAATTGATGGCCGCGGGCAAACGAGTTCCCGATATCATCGGACAGCGGTCCGTTATCGATGGGGAAAGGCTTTGGCCAAGTCAAAGTGGTGGGTGAGGCCACCATCATGATTCTAGCTTCCCCGTTCGGCCCTACACCACGCTGCGACCAAGCAAGATAAATTTGCCCGGGAATCTCCTGACTGCCGCTATCAGCAACGGCCAAGCTCGGATACGCATTGGTGCGCATGGAGGTGCCGGACGTGCCTTGGTCGAAGAATGAGAATGGACCATTGGAACCTGTAAGGGGATGGTTCGGATCGAACCGGGGCAGAGTGATGACAGGCACCGCTGGCGTAAACCAATGGCCTCCGCTGATCGACGCTACAGCCACGATGGCATCACGGTGGTTCGCTGTAGCAAACCTCCGCCACGCAACGTAAACAAATCCGGTCCTGGGATCGATCGCGATGGTCGGCCCCTGGTTGAGGCTGTCGTTGTCATCATCGTTTGCAGTCAGGATGATAGGCGTGCTCCACGTAGTTCCGCAATCGCTCGAGCGGCTGAAAAGAATCTGACTGGAAAGGAGAACGCCCACCTGGCTATAGTTAAACGCGGTGAAAGCAACGTAGATATTTCCCACGGCGACGGACTGCGTCACCACTCCGTTCGGTGGCGGCTGCGGGACCTGCAGGGTGCACCCCCCGCCGCCACGCACGATATCGATGGCCATCCAGGGCTTGTCCAGGAATCGGCGTGCGCTTCCCGTCGCGATCACGCTGGTGCCAAGGTAACGGATGGGATCTGCGTTAGTGTTAACCGCCCCTGTAGCCGCGCTTCCGTTTTCTTTGTTGTTGAGATCCAAGAATCGGCTGAAAAACACTTGACCTTGATTGGTACCGCGAGTAAAAGCGATACCGCTATACCCGAAGAAGCCGCTGGGGCCGGAGCGGACGACCGGATCAGACGCAGCATTCCACTTCTTCAGTGGCGAACCTATTCCTTCCGGCGTCTTGTCCAGGGGATATCCGGGTAGTAGCGTGCTCTGCCAGCTCGCGCCGCAATCAAACGACTTAAAGAGTCCCAGCCAGGCGTCTCCGGTCTCTCCCGTCGCTAAGAAATTAAGATCCACGGTCCGATAGTCGTTTGCCCCAGCCAGAAGGTGACAAGCGTTGCGAGTGGACACGGCAATCGAGGGCTCATTCTGCCGCTGCAAGAAAGGATCGCCGTCAGGCCACGTGATTCCTGAAACCATGTTGACGCTCTGCCCCGGAGTTGGGCCTTGAGCCTGGGCAGATTGCACACACACCAGCCCCGTCAGCACAAATATCCCAACTAGTAGGGACTTGCGCACCCCGTCTAACTCGAACATAGTTCCTCCATAAAAGGCCAATGGCGGGTATCAACTTCAAGTCGTGAAAACTGCCTGGAATTCGTATCTCTAGAGATCGCAACGTGACCAGGTACTGTTACTCCTAGCGGTTCAGTTGCTGTGGCTAAGTCGCAGGCATTTCACGGAGACAGTGTAAAGTGTGGGAAGATTTACTCTCCAGGACGCGCGTTGTCAAGTAAAAAGGGATTCACAATGCAGCGGTGCACTGCCTCGAAAACCGATTTATAGCTTGAAGATGCGTTCCATAAGCACCCACTTCTCCCCCGGACTTGCCTGTAGCAATGGCTGCTGGAACTTCCACATGAGCTTTTCCCACTCTTGCACCTTCGGATTGCTCCGGTCAGCCCGCGCCTTTTCTTCAAACGAAAAGCGGTCGCTCACTTCCATAATCATGAACAAACGCGTACCAAGCAGGTAGATTTCCATGTCTTCGATTCCGGCCTCTCGGATGCTCTTCGTAATTTCCGGCCAGACGTTTTGATGATGGCGTTTGTACTCTTCGATGAGTTGCGGAGAGTCCTTCAGATCGAGAGCGAGGCAATATCGATTGCTCATGAATTTCCTCTCTTTCGTTTGCGGGAACCTAGCCCGCCGCAAGGTCAGTGTTTCGCCGATGCGAGCCCCAGAATGAGTAGAACGCGATAACAAGATATGCGAGGAGTGGCACCGCGTATGCCAAGGCGAGGCTGTGCGTTCTCACAGAAATAAATCCCATCAGCGGCGTCAGGACGGCGCCTCCGACAATGGCCATGACCAGAAGCGATCCGCCCAGCTTGGTGTTTGGCCCGAGGCCCTTCAGTCCGAGAGCAAAGATCGTTGGGAACATCAGGGACATGAAAAAGCTGGTCAGAAACACGCACCACAGGCCCATCCACCCGGGATTAAACACCGCAATTCCAACGAGCGCGATATTCATGACGCTGTACGCGCCCATGAGCTTGCTGGGGCTGACAAAGCGCATCAGCCAGGCAGAGGCGAAGCGCCCTACGCCAAATGCCCCCAGCGTACCGGTTAGAAAGTAACCGGCGACCTTCTCGGATTGATGGGCGTACTCCTGAACATAAGAAATGAAGTAGCTCCAGGTTCCCACCTGTGCGCCGACGTAGAAAAACTGTGCGACCACCGCGAACAGGAAGTGTGGATAACGGAAGAGGTCGCGAAAGTGTCCACGGTCACCGGACTCATTTTCGTGCTCACTCTGAATGGCGGGAAATTTCGTCCGTAAGATAAGCATCGCCCAGACGAGTGCAATCGCGCCGATGACCAAATAGGGCTTTACAACGCGCAGCGTTTCGGAACGAAGATAGGCTTCGTAAGTATGCTGGGTTTGTCGAACTGCGATTTCCTTCGGCGTTAGTTCCACTCCGGAAAAAATAAATATGGTGCCAAGCAACGCTCCCGTGATCGCGCCGAGCGGATTGAAAGCCTGCGAGAAATTTAACCGACGTTCCGAGCTGCTCGGGTCCCCTAACTGCGCGATGAAGGGATTGGAGGCAGTCTCCAGGAACGAAAGTCCGCTCGCGATTACAAACAGCGCGAAGAGGAAAAACCGGTAGCTTCCGGCAAGCGCGGCAGGCCAAAATAAGAAAGCGCCAGCGCCAAAAAGCACCAGGCCAGTCACAAACCCAGACTTGTATCCCACTCGCCGCATCAAAAGCGCGGCAGGCATGGCCAGCAGAAAATATCCCATGTAAAAAGCAGATTGCACAAGTCCAGCCTGGAAGCGCGAGATGGCGAAGGACTTCATGAAATGGCGGATGAGAACATCGTTGAGATTGTTAGGAATGCCCCAGAGGAAGAACAACACTGTGACAAGAATAAACGGAACGAATTGTCCCGCCGGAAATAAATGGGAACCCGTTTGAGCGCCAGGCTGTGCGGAATCAGTGGACGGCTTCATTTTGCTCTAGGGTTCCCGCGTTGCTGCCCAGCGTGCCCATAATCCTCGGACTGAATCGGGTACTTTAATCTATGCTCCGGCTGTGTGCAACGACAGCGTTAGCCGCAGCCTTGTGACGGCTTTGTGACGAAAAGGCCCCGCTCGATTACGTTGATTAGTTTAAAATGCATGACGGTTTAGGAGGAATTATCCATGAAGCATGCGGTTGTCTGTTCTCTGTTTGTATCTTTGGTCGCTGCTTGTACCGTACATGCGCAGTCCAAGCTTTCGGTGAAGTGGGAAGAGCTGACCGCAGCGGACTTTCGCGACGCCATCCAGCAATCCAAGGGCACTTGTCTGCTGCCGTTTGGCATTCTTGAAAAACACGGCCCGCATCTCCCGCTGGGCACGGACCTCCTCAATGTGCGCCATGCGTCCTTGCAAGCGGCGCAGCAGGAATTCTCCGTCGTTTTTCCGCAGTATTACTTCGGCCAAATTTTCGAAGCCAAACACGAACCCGGAACCGTCGCTTACAGCATGGAGCTCCAACTAAAGCTGCTTCAGGAGACCACTGACGAAATGGCCCGCAATGGCTGCAAGAAAATCGTCATCGTCAACGGGCATGGCGGAAACGAGCATCTGCTTCCCTTTTTTGCCCAGGCGCAACTCGATCGGCCTCACGACTATGTCGTCTACGTCCTCGACGGCGAACGCAGCCGGCCCGGCGGTCCGCCAAAAAAATCAACCGGCATCGATTACCACGCCGGAGAAAATGAAACTTCGAACACCATGGTCTCCCGGCCCGACCTGGTCCATGTTGAGCGCGCGGCCACCGAATCCGGCATCGATCAAAAACGCCTGCACCTACCCGAAGACGTCTACACCGGCATCTGGTGGTACGCCCGTTTTCCGAACCATTACTCGGGAGACGGCTCAGTCGCCACGCGCGAACTCGGTGAGTGGAATATGAACAATTGGATCGCCGCCACCGTCGAGGCCATTCGCGCGGCGAAGGCAGACGATCAGAGCCTCAGGCTCCAAAACGAATTCTACGAAAAGAGCAAACATCCGCTCGACACGCGGCCCTAATTCGCGGGTTTAGCACACAATCCGCAAAGGGTTTTGCCCAAACAATTTGATCGGGTAAATTCAAAACTACGAAACGTTAGCGGGCCTTGGTGACTTGCTCCACCCAGCGGCGCAACACTTCCATGTGTCGCGATTCCAGATCGATGAATTCAACACCCATGCCGACGCGCGGCTTCACGATGCGCACCACCCCCAGCGCTTCCACTTTCTGGTCTTTCCGTGTCATCGAAATTCGAACGCGCGCGTTCGATGGAAACGACTTGCTTGTGCAGATGAACGCCCCGCCCATGGAAATGTCCGACGTAACGCCAGTAGCTTTCGCACCGCTTTCGAGGTCCAGAAGTTCCGCATCGGCGGCAAACGGATAGCGAATGCTGTACCGGCGATCGCGGACGGAGAGCCCCCGCGCTTCGCCTTTCGTTGTCCTGTCGTCCATGGAGATGACGTTGCTCACAGTCGTTTACGCCGGACCGCAAACGGCTCTTGATTTACCGGGGCGCGTCCGGCAGCTACCAGTTTGCCCCAAAAGCCGCCTACCGGAAGCATTTCAAACCGCCTAGCACGCCAAAAAGTCAATACCAGCCCCTCCCAGGGAGTGCCCCCAGCGTTTTTGCCTGCGCGTTATTACTTGGAACGACAAACCGCGTTTCTCCAGCCTTTCCGCCCCCTCATGGCATGGTAGCTTGATAGCAGGACTCTCATTTATTGCGCCATGACTACACTCTCTGACGGACTCCGCCAAAGTGACCGCGTACGATTCCGCATGTCCGTCGAGGCATCGTGGGTTTCCAGCGCCGGCGCCACCATCACGCAAAACGCCGAAACTCTGCTTGTAAGCCGCAATGGCGGCGTCCTCCGCCTGACAGAAAAGCTTTCGATGGGCCAGGAGCTCCACCTCCGACGCAGCCTTGATGGTGACCAGTGGAAAAACACCCGCGCCCGCGTCGTTGCCGAAATCGACCAGGACCCGCCCAACCACTTCCTCTACGCTGTTCACATTCTTGACCCCCGCGCCGATTTCTGGGATATCGAGTTCCCTGCCCCTCACAAGGGTGAAGAAGCTCTCGCGCGCCTTCTCATGGAATGCAGTTTCTGCCAGCGCCGCGAAGTCGTCTATCTCAACGAGATCCAGTTGAAATCCTTCGAAGTCCGCAAATGCATCGCGCGCGTCTGCAAACTTTGCGACTCGCCTTCCATTTGGATCGAATCGCAATCCGAAATTCGCGATCCAGAAAACGGCATGTCCGCTTCTCACGTCGATGAACGGGTCATTCCCCGGCGCAACCGTACGCGCATCAAGGCCCGTGTCCTCGCTTCCATTCGGCATCGCGGCTTTCAGGAAGAAATCGCGGTCTGCGAAGATCTCTCCAAGGGCGGCCTCAGCTTCCGCAGCCGAAATCAATATCCAGAAGGCACGCGCCTCGAAGTCGCTGTTCCCTTCACTCCCGGAACCGGCGCAATCTTCGTTCCCATCCGCATCGTCTTTTCCCAAGCCATCCCGACCGCCGGCCTCTACCGCCACGGCGCCGCTTATATCAAGCCCCCCCTCGACGTCTGAATCCTCTTTGTTTTGTAGGGCATGATTCACCCCGCCCGAGTCTTCCCATTCTTCCTCACACCCTCGGCTTTATAGCCTTCCAACGCATCACTCCCTCGCGAGCTCCGCCCGTCGTTCTCCTCAGAAGATTACCGGATGCGTTTTTAAGAAATTTGCATGATAGACGGGCTACATGACATTGCCATACGTTGCCATGTGCCCGGTCTATTCAGGCAGTGATTCAGGCAGTAACCAATGGCCTTCACATTGCAGCGTTTCCGGCCCGACAGACTCGGCAGTTCGCGGAAACGAGCCGTGGATTCACAGCCCTCGAGCAATGGACGTGGAGGCCCCGACCATCATCGTGGTGGCAGCCCTCTCAAATGAGGCTCTTCACCTATTTGCGCTAAATCTGACCCATCAATCTCTAGCTCCAGCGACACTTCGGCCGATCGTTCAGCAGGTCTGAGCAGCCTGACTTTGAACAAGAGTTCAGCGCATTGAGAGGGCATATGAAGAGGGCTTTTCTGTTTGCGTTCCTATTTGTTGTCTTACCCCGTGTTACCGAGGCCGGAGTCGCGCTTGTCCAGCATGTCAGTAAGGACGCCGGCACGACCACGTCTTCGTCGCTCTCCTTCGTCTCCAACAATACTCAGGGCAATTGGCTCGCTGTCTGTATTCGAGCAGGCCAATCTGGCGAGGCGTTTAGCGTTTCGGATTCTCTGGGAAATGTGTATCGTCGCGCCGCGCAACTTGACGTGACGGTAGACACGCCCAATGGCGATACACTGGCCGTCTTTTACGCGGAAAACGTAAAAGGTGGCCCCAACACAATTACCGTTTCCGAATCAATCCTGGCCACCCTGCGTTTTGCGATCCTCGAATACTCAGGTGTAGCGACAGCAAACTCGTATGACGTCTCCGCATCGGCACAAGGAACCAGCGCGACGCCGAATAGCGGGAATGCGACGACTACCTCTAATGGAGATTTGCTGATCGGGGTTATTGCGACGGCAAATCCTGCGACCTTTACAAACGGCGCTAGCTTTATTGCCGAAGAACGTGTTCCTGCAGAACCGTCCAGCAAACTGTTCGTTGAGGATCGGATACAAACGTCCACGGGAACTATTTCAGCAAGCGCTTCGCTTGGCTCTTCCGATCATTGGGGGGCCCTTCTTGCGTCGTTCAAGGCCGGAGCCGGAGCGGCTCCCCCGAGCATTACGAGCCTGAGTCCGACTTCAGGAATGGCCGGGACGCCGGTGACGATCAGTGGCGCGAACTTTGGGACGACACAAGGGACGAGTACGGTCAAGTTCAATGGAACGGCGGGGACGCCGACGAGCTGGAGCGCGACGAGCATCGCGGTTCCCGTTCCTAGCGGTGCGACGACCGGCAGCGTCGTCGTGACAGTGGGTGGAACAGCGAGTAACAGTGTCAGCTTTACGGTGACCACGGATACCACGCCGCCAGTGGTAACCATTACTGCGCCATCGAATAATGCCACGGTGTCCGGGACCATCACACTCGCGGCGACGGCGACGGATTCGGACAGTGCGGTCTCATTTGTGCAATTCCAGGTCGATGGAGCGAACGTTGGAGCTAAGCTGACGTCAACTCCGTATTCGATTTTGTTGGACACGACAGCGCTCTCCAATGGCAGCCACACGCTGACGGCGGTGGCGCAGGACCCCTCAGCGAACAAGGGCATGAGTTCGCCTGTGCCAATAACAGTCTCCAATACCACGACATCCGCATCGACCATAACTCTCGTCCAACAGGCGGAACTGTATGTCACCTCGGGTTCGAGTTCGGTCTCGCAATCCTTTCCGCAGGTCAGTACTGCCGGCAATCTGATTGTCACCACTGTGAAATGGGGGGGACAGAATCTTTCGGTTGTTTCTGTCACCGACGATAAGGGCGACGTTTATCAAAGTGCTGCTGGCCCGACGAACTGGAGTGGGACTGCCAAGTGCGCGCAGACTTTTTTCGCGAACAATATTGCAGGCGGAGGCGTGCCAATCACCATCACTGTCAAATTGGACGGCGCCTCAACGGGGAACTTGCATCTATACCAATTCGAGTATTCCGGTGTGGATGTCGCCTCGCCGTTGGATACAGTTGGAGCGGCGACGGGCACCGGCACAAACATCAGTGCCGGGCCACTGACGACACGCTACGCCAACGATTTGATCCATGCGGTAACGTTCACAGACACCGGCACGACGATGCCAGGAGCAGGGTTTCAGGCCTTGGCGACGTACAGTGGTAATTTGGTGGAGAACGAGACCGCTGGGGCGGCTGGAACCCATGGCGTAACGGCCACCAATTCCGGCGGAGCGAACTGGTTTATGCATGCGATAGCGTTTAAGGCTGCGAGCACCGGAGGGACACCGGCGGACACGACGCCGCCAGTGGTGACCGTTACAGCCCCGGCGAATGGTGCGACGGTCTCTGGAACGATTACGCTGACGGCGACAGCGACGGATCCGGACAGTGCCGTGTCCTTTGTGCAGTTTCAGGT
>Ga0209239_1000327_pt1 | contig 26947 bp, 29 predicted proteins | sample GraSoi013_2_20cm_FD_185824 | JGI IMG/M metagenome (GOLD analysis project Ga0209239, IMG submission 185824) | Grasslands soil microbial communities from the Angelo Coastal Reserve, California, USA - Sample 10_02_2013_2_20cm (SPAdes) (version 2) | ecosystem: Environmental > Terrestrial > Soil >...
AGGCGGTGACGACCGCGCTCATATCTGGATGACCTCCTCCTTCTTGAGCGCGTATTGCGTGGCGACGAACATGATCCCGAGGAACAGGAAGATCGAGAACTTGGCCACGGGCGACGCCGAGTTCAGCAGGCCGCCCCATGCGAAGGCCCAGAGGAGGAGGAAGATCGCGGCGACGTCGAAGATGACGAAGATGAGGGCGAACATGTAATACTGGAAATGAAACTGGATCTGCGCAACGCCCTCGGGAACCTCGCCACACTCGTAGGTGAGGTCCTTCAACGGCGTGGGGTGGTCCGGCCGGAACAGTCGTGTCGCGAAGAACGTGCCAAGCGGGAACAATAGGGCCACGACGGCAAAAATCACGACGGGCACGTAGCTTTCCAGCGCCATGTCCGTCGCGTGGAAAATTGGTCGGGCTATTAAACCTTTGTCGGGGCATTTGAGCGGCATGTTTTCTCCCGGTGATGCGGGCTCTCATCGCCACTCGACAGGTCGTGGAGTCGGGCCGCGACAACGCCCTCAAACGTGAGGCACAACGATTTATATCGAGGGATTTCGATGGTCTCGTCACGATGGCTGCGGAGCGGCATCTCCCGCCGGGACAACGGGAGGTCCGGAAATGGCCGAGGCTCGACCTGGGCATCGTCCCGAGGTTCGATCCGAAGGAGTGGGACCTCCGGGTAGACGGCTCGGTGGACAAGCCGGTCCGCTTCACGTACGACGAGTTGCTCCGCCTTCCGTCCACGAAAGTGATGTCCGCGTTCCACTGCGTCACCGGTTGGACCACGTTCGACAACGAGTGGGTCGGAGTCACGATCAAGGAAGTGGCGGAACGAGCACAGATTCGGCCGACGGCTCGCTTCGCGACCTTCCGATGTGGCGACGGCTATACGACATCCCATCCGCTCAACGTCCTGTACGATTCCGACGTTCTCCTCACGTACCAATGGGACGGGAAACCCCTCCCGATCGAACACGGCGGACCCGTACGCCTCCTCGTGCCGAAGCGCTATGCGTACAAGAGCGCGAAGTGGGTGCGCGCCGTCACGTTCACGGACGAAGAAGAGCTCGGATACTGGGAAGTCCGAGGGTACAGCAACACCGCGGATCCGTTGACGGAAGACCGCTACTCCTTCTGATGCGGTCGGGCTCATTCGCATTTGTGGAAAGTAGATAAGCCGAGCCTTCTTGGCAGCGATGACGGCCGTGGGAAAGGTCGCTTCGGAGGAGGACCGCCCGAGCGAACGGCGGATGACGTTCTTCGAGCACATCGAGGAACTCCGGCAGCGGCTCAAAGTGATCGTCATCGTGGTCGTGGTGCTGTTCGCTCTGTTCCTGACGACCGGAATCGGCTCCGTAAACGTCTCCGGAACGCAGATTCCGATGCTGATTCCCGCCCTTGGACCGACCAACCCGAACGTCGCGACTCAATTCGTCGTCGCGATGAAGAATTATCTTGTACCAGAGAGGGTCGGAGGGATCCCCCTAAACTTCAGTTTCGCACCGCCTTGGGACGCGTACGTGGTCATGTTCAAGGTCGCGTTCTTCCTCGCCGCCGTGGTCGGCTCGCCAGTCATCGTCTACGAGTTGGGACAATTCATCGGACCAGCACTCAAGCCGTCCGAAAAACGACTCATCCTTCGAATCACCGTCCCGGTGGTTGCCCTGTTCCTCTCCGGCGTCGCCCTGTGTTTCATCGTGGTCCTGCCGTTCACTTTCAACCTGCTCTATTCGGTCCAGACCGTCCTCGGTGCGAACTTCCTGGTCCTCTATGGTGACGACTTCATCGACTTCGTCCTGCTATTCACGCTCGCGTTCGGCCTCGCCTTCCAGCTTCCCGTGCTCATGTATGGCCTGTCGGCCCTTGGGATTGTGCGGTCGGACTTCTGGAAGAAATATTGGCGCTTCGCCGCGATCGCCATCTTCTTGTTCGGCGCGATCATCACGCCAGACGGCAGCGGAATCACGATGTTCCTCGTCGCGCTCCCGATGCTCGCTCTCTACGTCGTCGGGTATGGGGCGGCGGTGCGGGTCGAACATGCCCGGGCACGTGCGAAAACCTGATAACCCGGTCGTCCTTAGCAGAAAGGGAGGCCGAAAGAGTGTCTGCCTTTTCCCCGATTGACATCGCGGCCCAGATCGAAGGCATCGAGTGGGTTGTCATCTTGATCATCATCGCGGTGCTCCTGCTCTTCGGACCCTCGAAACTGCCGGAGCTCGCTCGCGGTGTGGGTCGGGCCCTTGGGGAATTCCGCCGGGGCCGAATGGAGATTGAACGGGAAATCAGCACGGAACTGTCGACGTTGGACGCGCGCGACATGCGGATGCGCGTCGAGAAAGCGGCGGGCGCGCTGGGCGTCTCGGCAGGCGGCCGGAGCGAGATGCAGCTGAAGCTCGACATCGCGCGTGCGGTCGACAGAGCCCAGGACGAACAGGTCGTTTCCGCGGCGCAAGCGATGGGCGTGTACAGCTCCGGATCGGACGTCATCCGCCTGAAGGAACAGATCATCAAAGCCCTCAACGTGTGACGGCTTTCTCCCGGTGTCGCAGGGTCGCACGTTACCTTTATCCCGAGTGAGAGTCTACCCGCGAACGTCCCCCGGAGTAGGGCCCATGGCGAGCCTCGATTATGCGTATCGCAGACTCGTGAACACCCTGGGGCCCGAGCGCGTCGCACGCTCCGAATTCGAGCGGATGGTCTACAGCCACGACTTCGCGTCCCTGCCGAAAATCGCGCTCCTCCAATGGAAACTGTACCCGGATTTCGTCGCCTTGCCGCAGACGACCGAGGAGGTCGCGGCCCTCGTCAAGCTGAGCGACGAAAGCTTGCTGCAGATCACCCCACGAGGCGGCGGGACCGGATGGTACGGCGGCTCCGTGCCGAACCGCGGTGGCGTCCTGATCGACATGCGGAAGATGAACCACATCGTGAAGTTCGACCCGGACGGCCGAACGGTCACCGTCGAAGCGGGCGCGACCTGGAAAGACCTCGAGGATTTCGTCGAGTCGAAAGGCTTCGCCCTTCCGATCGTCCCCGTGAACGCGATCGGGAGCACGGTGGGCGGCGCGATCAACTCCGGGAGCACCGGCTTCGGCGCTCCCCGCGGCGGGAGCCTGCGGGACGCGATCGCCCGGCTCCAAGTGGTCCTGCCGGACGGGAGCCTGCTCAAGACCGCCTCGGAGGCGGACGCGGACGGCCAGCTCGCGAACCTCACTCCCCTCTTCTTCGGCGCGGAAGGGACGCTGGGCATCCTCACGGAAGCGACCATTCGGGTCGTCCCGAAACCCGAGTCGTCGAAAGCGATCGCGTACGCGTTCCCCTCGCTCGCGGCATCGGCCCGATTCTTGAAGGAAATCGTCGATAGCGCGCTCGTCCCTTACCATGCCGCGCTCGCGAGTCGGGATCACTTCGTCTTCGAGAGGGCCCTCCGTCCGGACAGCCCGGATCCGGCGGACATCGCCCTCGTCGCCGTACAGGGATCGAAAGACGAGGTCGCCGACCAAGAGCGGACCGTCGACGGACTCGCGTCGAAAGAGAACGGCGTGAAACTCGTCCCGGCGCTCGCCGATCAACTCTGGAGGGATCGGTACAACAACTACAGCGCGCGCCGTCTGAGTCGCGGCCTCGTCACCTCGTACAATCTCATTCCCGTGAGTCGATTGCCCGAGGCCGTCGATCGAGCGGTCGACATCCGGGACAAGCTCAAACTGAACGGCGCGGTCCAGGCGTTCCTCGTCGACAGCACGACGGCGGCGCTCGTGCCGTACGTACTGATGGACGACACGCGTCCGTCCGGCGGCACCGCGCTCGGGTTCGTGAAGCGCATGGGCGACGCGGCCTTCAAGATGGACGGCCACTCGATGGGGCTCGGGCTGTTCCTCGTGTTCAACCTGCGGAAGATGCACGGCCGCGCGACGTCGTTCATCTCCGCGGTCAAGGTCGTCTTCGACCCCCGGAAGAAGATCAATGGAGGCAAGACGCTCGAAGTCTGGACGAAGTACCCGTGGCCCGGCCTCCGGGCGATCCCGCCACCCGGGATGGCGGTGGGCCTCGAGATCGCCGCCGTCCTGCGGCGTGCGAAGCCGACGCGCGATCGCTTCGTCCGCGCGTACGAACACGCCAAGGAGGAATGACGTGGGCCTCCTCCGAGACTGGCACTACATCGAGAAGGCGGTCCATATCCCCGCGCTCTCGGAAGTGATCCGGGAGACGCTCATCCGCGCGCTCTTCGTACGGGACGACCGAGTCCTCCCCAGAGATCTGATCGCCGACCTGAACCGCGTGCCGCCCGTGACGGTGAAGGTGAAGGACGACGGCGAGGTCCGCAAACTCGTACGGGTCTTGAACGGCCAGGAGAGCACGGTGAGCCTCGGGCTCTCCGCGGAAGACTACCACTACTTCCGGACGCAGCTCGGCGTCGGACGCACCCGCGAGTTCGGGGTCGTGGTTCGGCCGCGGACCCTCCTGACGTACGACTGGATCGTGCCGGAGCAACGGGGCGTGCAGCTCGACTTCACCGGCTACGCGGGGATCGAGTTCGGCGACGCCCACCGGGCCATCGTGCAGGTGGGGGCGACGTGGAAGCAGCTCTATGACGACGGCCTCGCGAAAGGCCATCTGGTGCCTTTCGTGCCCACCGTTCCCCTGGACTTCGCGATCGGCGACGGATTGTATGGAGACGCGCCATTCGCTTCGTATCGCGGCGAGTTCGGTTCCCACGTGAATGCCCTTCGGACGATCTCCCCATTCGGACACCGAGCGCGGCTCGGGTTTGAAGAGGTGGCGAACAACGGGACCGCGTACGACCTGTTGCACGCGACGGTCCCGCTCGCGGCGGAGTTCTTCATCCCGGTCGCCGTGGCCTTGCGATTGGAGGCAAAGCCAGCGGCGAGCAAGACCCTGACGTACGCGTACGACGACGGGTCGAAGCTGGCGGTCGCACTGGACAAGCTGAGCCGGACGAGCCAGACGCCCACGTGGGTGCATGTCACCGACGCGGTCGCGTCGAAAATCCTTCGGCCCGCATCCGCTGCCGACCCGTTCACGGTGCAAGTGTCCGTTGGCGGGACGGCAAGCGGAATCGCCGCGAAGGAAAAGGCGATCGACGCGGCAATGGCCGGCTTCACCTCGAAGAGCGCGGAGGTCCCGAATCCGTTTGACGTGACCGCCGCAGCCTATCGGAAGACGGCTGACACTGTCACCCGATCCCTTTTCGTCGGAGAAGTCCGGTTACCGGCCAAGTCCGTCGCGGAGTTCGTCGCGAAGACTCGCGCCTTCGGCGATCAGAGCGCCGCGAAGGCCGGCATCTACGCGAGCCTCCGCGCCACAGGCACCCTGTCGACGTTCCCGTTCTTCGCCGCGCCGAAGGACCGATCGAAGGTGTACGACCTCTCGAAGGGCGTGCGCGCGATCGCGGCCAAGACACCCGGAGCCGCGTTCACGTCCCGGCTCGCTCATCTCTGGGAAGAGGAGGAACACTTCATGCGACGGATGGCGTTCCTCCGCTCCCTGAAATTGACGATCGACACGGCGCACGTCGCCCAGCCGCTCGTCTAGCCCTGAGACGTCACATTTGCGGCGCGCCGCATTTCGGGCAGATCGCCTGGTTCTGTTCCAGGGGCGATCGGCATGCGATGCACACCCCGGTCTTGATCCGAATCGGGAGCATCGAGATGAACACGCCGAGCGGGATGAACACGAACGTGAACAGGTACTGGCCGGTCACAATTCCCTCGAGTCCGATCGCGACGAGGAAGACGCCCGCGATCTTCATGACCACGATCAACCGCTGCGTCCGCGGGAGGTTCTTGATCGTCTGGATCTCCTGCTTGTACGTCAACCGAGGCGCCTTGCGCGCCTTAAGCGTCACCGGAGGCGAGGCGCTGTCCGTCATGCCTCGTCGCCCTCGTGCGCTTCTTGTTCCTCGGAGGGTTCCTCGGGTGGCTCCTCCTCCAACTCTTCTTCTGCTTTCGCTTCGGGCTTCGTAGGGGGAGACTTCGACGGGGGCGCCTCGGCCGTGGGCAGCGGGGCAGCAGGCTTCGCCTCCTGAACGGGGGTGGCCGCTTTCGGAGGCGGCGCAGGCGCGGTAGGTTTGGTGGCCGCGGGAGCCACAGCGACGGGCCTCGGGGCCGGCGGTGCGGGAGGCGTCGTCGACACCACGCGCCCATCCTTCACCTCGAACCCGTGCTTCGTGACCATCGTGATCGCATCGACCGGGCAGACGATCGCGCACTTCTCGCAGCCGACGCAATTCTCCTCGATGATGATGGCCTTCCTCGACGTGTACGAATATTCCGGCAGCGCGAACTTTCGGTCCACCATGCCGATCGATTCGAACGCGCAGTTATCGAAGCAGTGCGTGCAGCCCATGCAAATTTCCTCATCGACGATCGCGAGCGTCCCGCGACCGCGGATGTATTCTTGCGTCCGGACCTTGAATCCCTGTTTGTACCGGTCCTTCGCGAGCTGCAGGTTCATCTGCCGGACCGTGCGATAGTACGCCGTCAGGGGATCCGTCGGGGGTTGCACGGTCGGCGAAGGCGCGGGTTTTGCGGCCGTCGCCGGCGAGCTCGCCATCCGTCACCCTCTCCGGCCGGGGAGGGGGGGCTCCTTCCGCTTCTGGTCGATGTTGCTCCCGGTCGGCCACTCACCGGGCAGCCGTTCCGCGAGGAACTGGGTGATGTCCATCACCTTGAATCCGTACCGCTCTTCGCCCGGCTTCCATTTGTTCTCGTGGTGGAGGCAGCCGAAGTGGGTGAGGCATTTTGGGCATGCGACCAAGAGGTAGTCCGCGTCGACGTCCGTCGCCTCGTCCATCCGCTTCGCCGTCAAGCCTTTCGTCTTGTCGTTGCAGTACATCATCTGCGCGACGCCGCAGCACTGCGCGTCCGCGCGGAACGTCTTCAGCTCGACGAGCTCCGCGTTGTCGACGCGCTTCACGAGCTCCCGCGGTTCCTCGTACACCGGATCGATCGGCATCTGCCGCCCGGAGCGGCACGGGTCTTGGAAGGCGACCCGGATCTTCTTCGCGGTGTCAGGCTGCGGCGGGATCCGCAGGCCTCGTTCATACAGGAACTGGGTGATGTGAACCACGCGGACGCCGTCCAGCTTGTAGTCGAGCTTGAACGTCCGGTATCCCTCGGCGCACGACGTGATGAACGTCTTCACGCCGAGCATCTTGATGATCTTCGTGTTGTACTCCCGCATCCGCTCGAAGACGTCGACCTTGCCTTGCCACAGTTGGTCGTGCCCGCAGCACTTCATGAACGAGCGGTCCAAGATCATCGGCTGGATGCCGACCGCGCGCAACAACTTGACCGACGAGTCGAAGATGATCCCGTGATTCGTGTCTCCGTAGTTCATGTGTGAGAACTGCATCTCGACGTCGTAGTAGTCGACGCATCCGGGATAGTATGCGAATTCGGACTTGTGCTCGACCTTGATCTCGGGGATCGTCAGGTCGTCCGCCTCGCTGTCGAGGACGCGGAACATGACCGGGTGCGGGATCGTCCGGCCCGGGCCGTACTCGGTCTCCATCACTCGCGGGTCCCTCCGTCCGCCGCCATCCGGGCGTGGACCTTCGAGCGCTCCTCGAGGATGTAGTCGCTGTACTGGATGTCGAGGGGGCACACGGCACTGCACGCGTCACAGGCGAGGCACGTCCACAGCGGCACCCCGTCGTGCTGCTTCTTGAACGTGTTGTACACGAGGTTGAGGCCGCCGAGCGCATCGTCCTCGACCTTCGTTACCGGACATACGGTGTGGCACTTGCCGCACTGATAGCACTCATTCAGCAGGTACTCGTATGTGCTGTACGGCCGGCGGACGCCCAGGTACGCGGTGAGCACTGCGAAGATCGGCATGAGGAGGAGCGTGTTCATGTTCGGCTCGAGGACGGACAGGACCCAGGCGAACGCGAGGCGGCTCTGCGGGCCCGAATACGAGAAGTAGGCGACGAGGGCCGCGAAGGCAAGGAAAGCGGCGAGTCCCGAACGGACGATCCACCTCCGGGCGCGGGATTCCGGCAGGCTGAAGACGGCAACGCTCGAGACCAGCATCGGAGCGAGCAACACGAGGAGGAACACCCCGAGCTGAATGACGTAGGGGCGGACCTCCGGACCGAGCCAACCGGGGATGAAAAAGATCGCCGCGGCCTGGACTTCCACAATCGCCGTCAGGCCTACGACGTACGGCGTGAGCCACTTCCGCATCGGCTGGTAGCCGAGCCGGCGCAGGCCGATGTACGACGTCAGGCCGACCAGGATCGGCGGAATGAGGAAGAACCACTTCATGGCGGTGTCGTTGATCAACGGAGATCCATTCGGCGTCTGCCACCGTTGCGCGACGACCTCGCGGATCGAATACAAGGAGGCGGTGAAGGTCCACGCGAGCAGGAAGGCGATCCCGAATGCCGATCGCACGGGCGACTTCGCGGGTCGGGCCTCGCGACCGCGGTCGATGAACGGCAGAATCAACAGGAAGATGACGGGGATCCCGCTGAGGATGTCGCCCCAGAACGCCGCGTTGAAATTGGTCTTCAGCGGCGTGCCATCCCCGATGATGAACTGCGGGAAGATATCGGCAACCTTCAGCAGACCCCAGGAGAACAGAAGGTACCAGTCCGGCACGATCAGTTCCGAGATCTGCGGGCTTCGAGCCGGACCGAGGAACGGGGTGACGACCGCGGAGAGGAAGAAGAGCATGGCGACCAACAGGAAGATCGTGACGAAGTCCCGCGCCGTCTCTTGCGGGAAGAAGGGAATCCCGGGCTGGTGGTCCGACCGCACGGGCCCGTATTGCCGGGGGAACCCCGGCATCCCTTCCATGATTTTCCCTTTGACGTGTTCGATCTCCATGGTCCACCTCAGTGCGGCTCGGCGACCCCTTGCAGCCAGACGAGCCCCATGTGCAAGACCATCAGGCCGGTGCCTAACAGGGGCAGGATGAACACGTGGATCCAGTACCACCGGAGGATGTAGACGCCGGTCAGGGTGCTGATGTCGCCGAACAACAACGTCGCGAGCTGATCCCCGATGACCGGGGAGGCCCGCGTCATGTTGATCCCGATGTTCGCGGCGCCCTCGCTCAGGTTGTTCGCGGGGAGCAGGTACCCGGAGTAGCCGAACATGATCGTGATCAGCATGAGGATGACACCGAGCAGCCAGTTCAGCTCGCGGGGCTTCTTGTACGCGCCTGTGAAGTAGACGCGGCACATGTGGAGGAAGACCGCGGCGATCATGATGTGCGCCGCCCAGTGATGCATCCCGCGGACGATGAACCCGAATGGGATTTCATTCATGATCACGAGCATCGAGTTCCACGCCGGGTTCGTCAGGTCGCCGGACGGGCTGAGTTCCAAGCGGCCGTCCGGGACGTAGAAAAACCCGAGCAGGATGCCCGTGATCGTCAGGATGACGAATGCGACGAAAGAGATGCCGCCGAGGCAGTAGAGCGGATACCAATACCAGATCGTCTTGAGTTCGTACTTCTCTGCGTGGCTCCGCGGCAGCTGCCGCTGGTCCGTTTCAAGGACGACGCGAGTCAGGTCCGCGTAGGGCACGGTTGGGAAGCGGGACTTGATCCAGCCGAAGACCGACCGCTCCGAGTCTTGCCGGATGTCCCCCGTCGTCGACGTCGTCTCACCTCAACAATAGACGTACCACGCCGGGTTGGCCATCCCGCCGACCAGGTTCAGTCCTTGGGCCTTAACGGGGATCACCGGGAGGGCGCGCGGAGCAGGCCCGTGGACCCTCCAGGCCCCGACGTACTGGGCACCGCTCTTGTCGTTCGTGTTCACGACGAGCACCATCGGCTCGTACTGGGAACCGTGGCAGATGCAGTAGACCGGGTCCACCCCGAAGACGTTGTACGTCGGCACGACCGCGCCGCCCGTGTACGAGGAGTAGTCCCGGAATGGCGGGGGGTTGTTGACGACGTGCCAGCCCGGGTAGCAGCAGAGGTGGACGCATCGGTCGAAGAGCACGACGATCCGCGTCCCGCCGTTCGCCGCATCCAAGTTCGGGTCGTCGAAGAACAAGTTGAAGCCTTCGGGAAGCGGTGCCGGCATGTGTGCCGCATCCGGATACGAGAAGTACTGGTTCTCCCGCTTGATCCGGATGATCAGGCACGGGAAGCCGGTGCCCGGGACCCACTGGTTGTTCTGGTACAGGCCGCGCCAGACCCCGGTTGCGCCCTTCCAGTCCTGGGTGAAGTCCGAGACCTTGACCGCGGTCCCTGCCTTCGAGTTCCACCACAAGTCCGCGGTCGGATCCGTCGGAGGAAACTTCGTGTACTGAATTGTCTCCCGGATCTCACCGCTGAACTTGAGTGGCGGAGGGAGAATCTGGCCGATCGACAGGCCTCCGAGGCCGAGGACCGCGCCTACGGCTCCGGCGGCCATGCCGACCCGGACCCATTCGCGGCGGGTCATGCCCTTTTCCCTTTCCTCTTTCTCCCAGCTCATCGAGGCCTCCTCAACGGAACGCTCGCGTCAGCACGATTTTCGGCCTTCGAATCTTGTGTATCATCTCGTCCGGCATGAACTCTCTGCGATAGATGTCGATCGCAGCCGTGAGCAGGAGGAAGACCATCCCCATGAACAGCGCCATGTACGAGTCGGTCTGGGTGTCCGAAATGCCCGCGAGGTCTTGCAGGGCCACGACGACGGTCAAGATGCTGAACCACAGGATGCCGACGATCAGTCCACCGATCGCGAGTGCCGCCATCGAACTTCTTCGGGGCGCGTCGCTTCGAATCAACTCCGTCACGGAAGCCCCTTCCTCACGTGCTCGTGATGATCCTTGAAGTGCCCGCTCGAGGACTTGATGATGAAATAGCTGATGATCGTCCAGAGGAGCGTCGCGGCGATGCCGATGATCCCGATCCAGTACGCGCGAATCAGAATCCCTTTTTCCGGGGTCGGCGCGGTGAGCCCCGCCAGGACGATTTCTCCGGTCATCCCCGCCCCGCGGTGCGGAATGCAATACCAGCGGATGCCTTGGCCCGAGGACTCCGGCGTGAAGGACACGCCTTTGTACGTGATGTTTGTCAGCCTGTTGATGTGAAATTCGAAACTCAGGTTTGCTCCTGGCGCAACGCTCCCGGTTGTCAAGTTGTTAATCACAATGACGGAATTATCCGAATTGGCGATGGAAAAGGTATGGACCATCCCTCCGCCGACCGTGTAGTTGTTGACGAAGGTGATGTTCAGCGTGATGTTGACTTGCGGGATAATGAGCGTCGCCGGAAGGAAGCGCGTGGCTCCACTCTGGTCGACCCCGACCGTATAATAGAGCTTCGGACTCTGGGCAACCTCCGAACCCGCGGGCGTCGCCGAGGCGACGGAAATCGTGGGTGGCACGATGAAAATCGCGACCAGAACGGCGGTCACGAGGAGCGCGGAGTTCCTCATTCTCAGGATCCTCTTACTCCCGATCCCATCTAGAGACTTTCGGGCAATCGCGAAAAAGAGCGTTCCCTATTTATACGTTGTGCACGAGTCCATTTTTCCTCCTTAGAAACGCATCACTGCGCGTCCGTTTTGCATGGGTGAAGTGGCTTCTTGAGTTGCATCTATCGTACATGATAAAAATGAGGCGATAAAAATCCGGATCAGGTCTTCGTACGAATTCTTCCGGAACCGTTTCGAGTAGGACGAAAGCCTTTAAAGACGAGCTTAGTTGTCCCCAGACGTTCTCACATGAGGAAAGAGGAAACTCTCCAGAAAATCAAGGCGACGGAGGGCCAAGTCCGCGGGATGAAGGAGACCGTTTTGGCGGAACGCGAGCGGATCCTCCGCGACGCCCGACGGGAGGCGTTCGAGTTGCGAGAACAATTGCGCCGCGAGGCGGAACGACGCCACGCGGAGATCATTCACGAAGCGGAGTCCGCGATCGCGCGCGAGACGGAGCAGATCCTCGCCGCGGGGCGGAGAGATGCGGACGCCTTGAAGGCCAAGGCCGACGCAAACCTGGAACGGGCGATCGACCGCCTGATTGAGAAGTTCAAGGGTGCCCTGAATGCCTAGGCCCGTCCCGATGACGCGGGCCTTAATCGTCGGGCCGCGCGAGAACCTCGAAGCAACCGTCGAGCACCTGTACGGTCTCAAGCTCGTGCACATAGTGGACCATCGAGAAGGCGAGGAAGGTCTCGAAATCGGCCGACCCCTTCCGACCGCCTCGGAGGCGTCCGAGATCCTCGTCAAGCTCCGATCAATCGCGTCGGTGCTTCAACTCGAGGAGACGCCGCCCGCGCCGACGGAAGAGGTTGCGGGCGACCTGCGCGAGAAGATCCTGTCCCTCGAACTCAACATCTCGGAGGAAGATGCCGCGAAAAAGAAGACCCAGGCGCTCCTCCAGGACCTGAACCGCAAGATCGACGAGGTCCGGCCGTTCTCCCAGCTTCCCCTCTCCCTCGCGGACTACCGTGGGTACGACACCCTCGAGGTGTTCGTCGGGAAGGTCGCGGGCGAACTCGAGGGCCTTGACTCCGTGACTCCGGATTACGAGGCGTTCTCCGCACCCGGGCTCCTCGCGGTGTTCGTCCCGAAACCGCAGGCCGCGGCCATGCGCGACTTCCTGACGCGGCACGGCTTCACGAGCATTCCCGTCCCGGAAGGCGACGGCGATCCGCGGGAGATCCTCTCGAACCTGCTCACCGAGCGAGAACGCTGGGAGGCGCGGCTCCAGGACGTCGAAGAGCGGTTGGAGACCCTGCGAGAGCGGTACGCCGGCTTTCTCTCCGCCGCGAAGGCTCACCTCGAGGTGACGGTCGAGAAGGCAGAAGCCCCGCTCCGATTCGCCGTGACGGATCACACGTTCATCGTCGAAGGCTGGGTCCCGACGGAATCCTTCGAGAAACTCGAGGGCGAGCTCGGACGCTTCCCGGGGCTGTTCGTCACGGAGCTCGAGCAGAACCATGGCGCCGAACACGTGGAACCGGCGCCCGCGGAGGCGGATCCGCCCGTCCTGCTCCGGAATCCGAAGCCGCTCCGACCGTTCGAGATGCTCGTAAAGCTCTTCTCGACGCCGAACTACCGCGAGATCGACCCGACCTTTGTCCTCACGTTCACATTCCCGATCTTCTTTGGCCTCATGGTCGGCGACGCCGGCTACGGGCTCGTGTGGATGGTCTACGGAATTTGGCTGCTTCGACGGTGGAAGGACCGGGCGTGGGACTTCTGGAAGAACCTCCTCGTCACGCTCATCTGGGGTGGATTCTGGTCCCTCCTGTTCGGCGTCTTCTTCTTCGGGGAGGCATTCGGGATCCCGTTCCACCATGCGGCGCTCGCGACCACCCGGGTCGAGCTCCTCGACTGGTCCGCGATCCTCGGGGTCAACATCCCGCTCCACGCGCCGCTCGAGAAGCTCGAGCAAATCACGGACTTCATCGTCCTTTCCATCCTCGCCGCATACGTCCACCTGGCGATCGGGTTCGTCATCGGACTCGTCAACGATCTCGGCCACAGCCGGAAGCACGCGCTGGGCAAGGTCGCTTGGCTGCTCATCCTGACGGGCTTCTTCGTCGTGATGATCGTTCGATCTGCGCGATGGCCGTTCGACGCGGAGGGTCGCACGCCGTTTGGATACCTGATCTGGAACAAGCTCCTCGGCTGGTTCCCGCGGGAGGGATACATCTACGCCCAGATCGGGTTCGGTCCGAACAATCCGATTCCCTGGGCGGCCATCGGCATGCTCCTCGGTGGCGTGGGGCTACTCCTCGCAACGGAGGGTCCGCTCCATATCATGGAATTCTTCGGCCTCCTGGCCAACATCGTCTCCTATGCGCGTCTTGCGGCGGTCGGAGTCGCGAAGGCGGCCATGGCGTTCGCGTTCAACGTCATCGTGCTCGAGACCATGATTTTCCCCGCGCTCGATTCCGGGAATGTGGTGTCCCTGATCCTCCTCATTCTCGTTGGATTCTTCTTTGGCTTCCTGTTCCACTTCATCGTGTTCCTCCTGGGCGCCCTGACCGCGATCATTCAAGCGATTCGTCTGAACTACGTCGAGTTTTTCATCAAGTTCTTCCGAGGGGCCGGGACGCCGTTTCAGCCCTTCGGTGAGAGAGCGAAACCGGAGGTGTGAAAACAATGCCAGCGCCAGCAGAAGCACAGGGACTGATCGGCATGGCGATCGCGTTGACCGTCGCAGGGACGGGACTCGCGACCGCCTGGGCCGAAAAGGTGATCGGAGCCGCCTCAGTGGGCGCGATCGCGGAGAAACCGGAACTGTTCGGCCGGGTTCTCCCGCTCGTCGTCATTCCGGAGACGATCGTGATCTTCGGCCTGATCATCGCGTTCTTGATGCTCGGGAATTTGGGCTAGTCGGGAGTGAGTTCGCCGAATGACGTTGGAGAGCGCCGTCGAGGCGATCCTCGAGCAAGGCAAAGCCGAGGCCAATCGGGTCCTCGAGGAAGCGAGGAACGAGCGACAGCGAATGCTCTCCGAAGTCCGCGCCGAGGCGGCGAAGGCCCTCGCCGAGACCGAGAAGGCAGCGCACGTCGAAGCGGAACGCAAACGCGTGCAAGAGCTCGCTCGGGCCGAACTGGAATCTCGGAAGATCGTCCTCGCAGCCCAGAAGGAAGCCCTCGATAGGGTGTACGATGGCGCCCTCGAGCGGCTCGGTCGGCTCTCGGATAACGCGGAGATCCTGCGGAGCCTGCTCAAGGCGAATGAATCGGAGTGGCGATCTGGCGGCAAGGTCTATTGCAGTAAGCGGGACGAAGCCGTCGTGAGGAAGATCGTCGGGGACTCGTTCGCCGGGACCGTCGAGTGTGCGGGTGGGGTCGTGATCGAGAGCGCGGATGGGACCCGACGGGTTGACTTGCGGTACGAGACGCTTTTGCGGGACGTCTGGGACGACGCGGTGAAGGAGGTCGCGGAAACACTATGGCCGCCCGAACAGTGACCCGCGGATCCCCAAGCGAAGGGGAGTACGAAGGTCTCCTTCGACGTTACCGCTGGATCCGCGAACGGATTCCCTACGACACGGGCAACTATCCGTACGTCACGGCGCGAGTCCGTGCGAGACGCGCCGCCCTGATCCCCCAGGAGACGTACTCACGCATGCTCCAGATGGAGATCCCCGAGATCGCCCGGTTCCTTGGGGAGCGGGAGTACAAGGCCGAGATGCTCGCCCTCGGGGCCCGGTATTCCGGCGTGGACCTCATCGAGATGGCGACGTCACGAAACCTCACGAAGACGTACAACGACATCTACGATTTCTGCGAGGGCCAGCTCCGAGCGATCGTTGGCCGCTACCTGGATCGATACGACCTCCAGAACATCAAGACGATCGTTCGCTCGAAGATCTACGGTGCCTCAGCCGAAGAAGTCGAGGAAGACCTCGTGCCCGCCGGCAGTTTCCCGATCGAATTCCTCCGGCAACTCGTCGAGGCGCCGAACCTCGATGAGGTGTTCAAGCGACTCGAGGGAACCATCTACGCGCAGGCCCTGGCGGGATTGGGCGAGCGCCCTTCGGCTGTCACCCAGTGGGCCGCCTGGGAGGACCGGGTGTCCCGGCTCTACTACGCCGACCTCCTTCAATCCGTCCCGCCATCGACGGAAGCGAATCGACTCATGCGGGAATTCATCGAGCGCGAGATCGACCTCGTCAATTTGAAGACGCTCCTCCGGGTCTGGGCGGCCAAGGCGACGTTCGATCGCGAGATCTTCCTCCCGGGCGGGTACGAGACGACGGAGGACGAACTGAACGAGATGGTCCGGCTTGACAAGTCCGCCCTCATGGCCCGCCTGAGCGAGTATTCCTTTTACCCGGAAATCGCGGGCGACCTCGAGGGCGTCGAGGCGACCGGGGTCGGGGCCCTGCTCCGGAAAGTCGAGAAGATCCACCTGACCGAGGCCGCGCGGTACTCGCATCTCCACGCCTTGTCCATCCTCCCAATCCTCGATTACATCCTCCGCAAAGACCGCGAGGCCCAGAACATCCGGCTCATCGCCCGCGGGAAGGAAAGCCGGCTCTCGACCGAAGTGATCCGCGAATTGTTGGTGGTGTGAGATGGAGATCGCGGCGGTGGGCCGGGACGACTTCGTTCAGGGCTTCAAGCTGGTCGGCGTGCGACGCGCGATCACGAGCTCGCGGGAGGAAATCGAGAAGAAGATCGCGGCGGTCCTCGACGATCCCGAGGTGGGCATCTTGGTCCTGGATACCGCGGACATGAAGGGCCTGAGCAACTCGATGCGACGCCGGCTCGAGACCGTCGCCTGCGGACGAAGGTGAAGCGAGCGATCGGCGTGGACCTGTTCAAGTGAGGTGGGCAACGGGGCGGCGAGCGCGAAGGTGACGACGGAAATCAAGGGAAGCGGCACGATCCAGCGCGTCGCCGGGCCCGTCGTGACGGCGATCGGGCTGAAGCCACGCATGTACGACGTCGTGCTCGTCGGGACCGAGCAGCTCATGGGAGAGGTCATCCAGATCCTCGGAGAGAAGACGGTCGTCCAGGTGTACGAGGAGACGTCCGGCATCCGACCGGGAGAGCCCGTGGCGGACACCGGTAAGCCGCTCACCGTCGAGTTGGGCCCCGGATTGCTCGGGAATATCTACGACGGCGTGCAGCGTCCGCTCCCGGTGTTGCAGAGTGTGATGGGCGATTTCATCCTGCGGGGCGTTCGAGCGCCGGGTTTGAGTCGCGACAAGCAATGGGCCTTCAAGCCCGCAGTCGAGGAAGGAGCGCAGGCCCGCGGCGGCCAGGTCCTCGGGATCGTCCAGGAGGCGAAAAACGTCGAGCACCGGGTCCTCGTCCCTCCGAACGTGACCGGGAAGATCGCTCGCATCCGGTCTGGGAACATGAAGGTGGACGATGTCGTCGCGGAACTTGACGGCGGCCGAAAGTTGATGATGAAACAGGACTGGCCCGTCCGCCAGCCGCGACCGACGAAGAACCGGATGATGCCGAGCGTGCCGCTCATCACGGGCCAACGGGTCATGGATTTCCTGTTCCCGATCGCGAAGGGCGGAACGGCTGCGATCCCCGGAGGGTTCGGAACTGGCAAATGCGTCGTCGGGACAACTCCTGTTTACCTAAACGATGGGAGTGTCCGGCCAATCGAAGAAATCTATCGCGGTGCCCTGGGCGACTTTCCGGACGAGGGCGTGGAACAGTTCGTCTTCCTAAGCAACCCGCTGCGCGTCCGGACGTTTGATGGCGAAACAATCGGGGCGGGGTTCGCGACGGCTGTGTACAGAGGTCGGACCAGTTCCATCACTACGGTCCAACTCGAAAGCGGCCGATCGGTGCAGGTGACGCCCATCCACAAACTCTTCGTTTCTTCTGAGGCCGGCGTCATCGAGAAGAGAGCTGCCGACCTCCAAGTCGGGGATCGCGTCCTCGCGACAAGGTGTCCGGCGGAGGGCGGGCTGCACTCTAGTCTCGCTGGGGGCAGCCAACATCTCGTGTTGGAGGCTACTGAACCCATGAGCGTTTTCGTGGACCGCGTCAAGGCGGCAACCACGATTCAGGAAGAGACCGTCGTCTACGATCTTACCGTCGAAGGGACGCACAACTTCGTCGGGGGAGATCCGCCAGTAATTCTGCACAACACCGTCTCCGAACAGCAACTCTCGAAGTGGTGCGACGCCCAGGTCGTCATCTACATCGGATGCGGGGAGCGCGGGAACGAGATGACAGAAGTGCTCTCGACGTTCCCGAAGCTCATCGACCCGTACACCGGCGCGCCGCTCATGGAGCGGATGGCCCTGATCGCGAACACGAGCAATATGCCCGTCGCGGCGCGGGAGGCGAGCGTCTACACCGGCATGACCCTAGCGGAGTACTACCGCGACATGGGGTACAACGTCGCCCTGATGGCCGATTCGACGTCGCGGTGGGCCGAGGCGATGCGGGAGATCTCGAGCCGCCTCGAAGAGATGCCCGGGGAGGAAGGATTCCCCGCCTACCTGTCCGCCCGGCTCAGCGAGTTCTACGAGCGAGCTGGACGAGTGACGACCTTGAACGACCGGGAGGGCTCGGTGTCCGTCGTCGGCGCGGTCTCGCCGAGCGGCGGTGATTTCTCGGAGCCTGTGACGCAAGGGACGCTCCGGATCGTGAAGGTGTTCTGGGCCCTCGACACCGCGCTCCGGGCGCGACGACACTTCCCAGCGATCAACTGGCTGACATCCTACAGCCTATACGGGCCCGCCCTGGAGAACTGGTTCCGGACGCAGGTCAACGAGGAATGGCCGAAGCTTCGGCAATGGGCGCAACGCACCTTGCAAGAGGAAGCGGAACTCGAGGAGATCGTGCGGCTGGTCGGCGCGGACGCCCTGCCGCCGGATCAGCAGTTGACCCTCGAGGTCGCCCGCATGATCCGCGAGATTTTCCTCCAGCAGAACGCGTACCATCCCGTGGACACGTTCTGTCCGCCGGAACGGCAGTTCAAGCTCATCGCGGCAATCAAGAAGTACGCGGACGCGGGGACGAAATCGCTCGCCCTCGACGTGCCGGTGAAGGACATCGCCGCCGTCAAGTCCCGTGAAATCCTGACGCGCGTGAAGTACGAGGAGAAGTTCGACCAGGAACTTGAGAAGAGCCTGACGATGATGGACGAGGACTTCAAGAAACTGGAGGCGCGCTGATGGCGAAGGAGTACCGCACGATCACGGAGATCGCGGGACCGCTGATCTTCGTCGAGAAGACGGAGCCGGTGGGCTACAACGAGCTGGTCGAGGTCCAGCTCACGGACGGCCGGCGCAGGCGGGGACAAGTCCTCGACTCGTCGACGGACATCGTCGTCGTTCAGATCTTCGAGGGCACCACCGGAATCGACCGCGCATCGAGCGTGAAGTTCCTGGGGGAGACGATCAAGCTGAGCGTGTCGAGGGAGATGCTCGGCCGCATCCTGACAGGGTCGGGCGAACCGGCGGATGGAGGTCCTCCGATCCTCCCGGAGAAGCGCGTGGAGATCCAGGGGGCCGCGATCAACCCGTACTCCCGCGAACATCCCGCCGAGTTCATCCAGACCGGCATCTCGACGATCGACGGGCTGAACACCCTGGTCCGCGGTCAGAAGCTTCCGCTGTTCTCCGGCGCGGGCCTGCCGCACAACGAGGTCGCTTTGCAGATCGCGCGGCAAGCGAAGGTCCTCGGCAGCCAGGACCCGTTCGGCGTCGTCTTTGCGGCAATGGGCATCACCCACGAGGACGCCCGCGTCTTCATGAACGACTTCGAGCGCACCGGCGCCCTGAAGCGGGCGGTCTTGTTCCTCAACCTCGCGGACGACCCCGCGGTCGAGCGACTCATCACGCCGCGGATGGCGCTGACAGCGGCCGAGTATCTCGCGTACGAGGTCGGCATGCACGTCCTCGTCATCCTGACAGACATGACGAACTATGCGGAGGCGCTCCGCCAGATCGGCGCCGCACGCGAAGAAGTGCCTGGACGCAGGGGATATCCCGGCTACACATACACCGACCTCGCGACGATCTACGAGCGGGCGGGGCGCATTCACGGAAGGCCGGGCAGCATCACCCAGATTCCGATCATGGCGATCCCGGATGACGACTGGACCCACCCCGTCGCGGACCTGACCGGGTACATCACGGAAGGCCAGATCGCGGTGAACCGGGAGCTGCACCGGAAAGGAATCTATCCGCCGATCGACCCGCTCCCCTCCTTGTCCCGCCTCATGGACGCCGGGATCGGGAAGGACCGGACGCGCGAGGACCACAAGCAGGTCTCGGACCAGCTCTATGCCGCGTACGCGGAGGGAAAGGACGTCCGCGGTCTCGTGGCCATCGTCGGGAAGGAAGCCCTCTCGGACCGGGACCGGAAGATGCTCGAGTTCGCGGACCGGTTCGAGCAGGAGTTCATCCGTCAAGGCCCCGAGGAGGACCGGACCATCGAGGACACGCTCGAGATCGGATGGCGCCTCCTCGCGACGGTCGACGAGGCCTGGCTGACGAAGATCGACCGGAAGACGCTCGACAAGTACCACCCGAAAAATCGGGGCGCGGCCAAGGTGAGCGCGTAGGATGGTCCTGGCCGAGTACAAGCCGACCCGGTCCCAGCTCCTCCAGTTGCGACGTACGCGGCGAATCGCCGAGCGCGGGCACCGCCTCCTGAAGCTGAAGCGCGACGCCCTGATAGTCGAGTTCTTCCGGGTCCTCGAACGGGCGAAGACGCTCCGGTCCCATCTGGCCGACAAGTATCGTGTCGCAGAGCAACGGATCGCCATCGCTCGCGCGATCGAGGGATCGATCGGGGTCCGGTCCGCGGCTCTCGCCTCGAAGGAGGTCCCGACGCTCCAGCTGAAGACGAAGAACGTGATGGGCATCATTGTCCCAAAGATCGATGCGAAGTCGGTCCGCAAGAAGCTCGAGGAGCGCGGCTATGGGATCGTCACAACGTCCGCGCGGATCGACGAGGCCGCGGAGGCGTACGAGGCCTTGGTCGAGGACATCGTCGTCGCGGCGGAGATCGAGACGACCATGCGGCGGCTGATCGAGGAGATCGAGAAGGTGAAACGGCGCGTGAACGCCCTCGAGTACCGTGTGATCCCGGAACTCAAGTCGACCGAGGCGTTCATCCGGCAGCGGCTCGAGGAGATGGAGCGGGACAACTTCATGCGCCTGAAGCGGTTCAAGGCGACGTGATGAAGCGCCTCGCCGCCACGTGGGAGGATCCCGCCCGCCGGGCGATGCTCCTCCGGCGCCTCTGGCTCGTCTCGACCGGCTTCACGCTGTTCGGTTTCGCGGTGATGCTGTATCTGATCTGGGCGTCCCACTAGTTGCCGAGGTCGCTAACTCGCCCGGCCTCTGCCTTCGCGGACAGGCCGGTATCGGAGACGGGACACGAATCGATCGGAGAACTCCTTCAGGCCCTGGAGGTCCTGCGGATCTCCGCTCCAGCGTGCGAAGACCTCGCCGAACTTGCGCTCGAGATCGTCCATGAACCTCCGGAGGTCCTTTGCGGCCCACCGAGGCACCCGCCCCGAATACACCGCAGCAAGATACGCGTTCTTACCCCGTTCGATCAGAGCCGTCTTTCCTCCCAGCTCGAAACGCCGAAGGTTGCCGTTCTCCTCTCGGTCGAAATCTGTCAGGAAGCTGAGGATCGCCGTGAGCATCGCCGATAGGATGTCCTCATCACGGTCCGCTCGCATTCGCCGCGTATTGTGCATCATGAGGCGGCCTTCCTTCGAAACCAAGAAGACGTCGTCGATGGCGAACATCCGGCGAACCGTGAATGTGTATCCGACGTATCCCAGAACGGAGGCGGTCAACGCCGCCAGCACGTACGGCATGTAGGGAATCGCCGCAACATCCCACCAATCGGTCGGCCGAAGCTGATAGACGAGTTCCACCTGCTCTAGGGTCGGCGAGACGAGTCCGTCGCTGGTCGCTAAGGTTGCATTCCATTTGATCGAAGCGGCGGTGACGGTCCTCGAGAGATCGTTACCCGGGATCAAGGACTGCCAATAGCTCCCGCTCCCGTCGCCGAACGCGAACGAGACGGTGCTACCGGGGGACGCTGCCCAGATGGCGTTGAGGGTCCGCCATAGAAACGGCTTGTCAGCTTCCGGAATGGAGAATACCGAGGAGACCAGAAAACCCTGAGTCGCGCGGTGGCGAGTCTCGATGTCCATGCTGTGGACCACCGGCGTGCGACTCGCATTCGCCGTCATCAGGTCGACACGCACTTGGATGAAGGCGGCCCCCGGGAGGGCGAGTGCATAGGTCCCGCTCCCGCCCCATGCTTGCCAGGCACTCCACGTTGCGCTCCCGGGATTTGTATTGTTGCCCGACCGGAGGGCGGTCTGCACGGCCGTCGATCCGGTCAGTGAAACAGACCAGGCGACCTGGAACAATTCAGACGCCGCTCCGAGCGTGACTGCTTGGGACAGATAGGTCCCGATGTGCCGATTCGGAAAAGCGATTGAAATGTTGTCTATGACCGATTCGATAGACGACAAGCTCGTGTTGTCCAAGACGACGTCTAGGCGAACACTGACGGCGTAGGATCCGGGGGAAGCGGTGGCGGCGGAGATGTCCGCTACGAAGCCGTTCCATCCCGGATTCGGCGGGCGGGTGAAGATTCGTTCGTAAGAGCTCGACGAACCGCTCACATTCACGAATCCTGTCACGCTCACCGCACCGGAGGTGTTCGGGAGGGACCAGTTGAATTGGAGAACGGCATTTCCAAGCACCGAAGACGTGGCGTTCGGTTTCACGAACGTCTGTGCCACCCGGGCCGTTTCGTCGAATCGCTTTGCGTTTCCAACACGAAGATCGTCGAAGTATGCGATCGTCGCGGGGACATTCTGACCGCTCAACCGCAGGGTGAGACTCGCGAGGGCATCGCGAGTGGGTCCGAGCTCGGTCAGGTCGACGACGACCTCCTGCCAGCCTGGCCGCAGCGCCTGCTGGGTGGTCCCCCGGAGGGCGGCCCCCACGAAGGCGGTGACGTTGAAGGTCAGGGGTGGAACCACGCGTAACGGGAGGATCCAGATGACCATCCGGTCATACCGCGACCAGTTTAGGGGCGCCGCGTGCAGGACGCCGGCATAAGAATCCGGTGTTGATCCGAGGGAAAAATTCAGACCCAACATCCCGCTGCCCTCACGCTGTCCTGTGCCGTTCGACCAGATTTGGCTCCCCGGCGAGTTGAACCATCCGAGGGTCGAGTCGAGGCTGTCCCACGGTGTCTCAGTCGAGGGCGAGTTATGCCTGAACACAGCAAGACCGTTCTCCCATCCGGCGCTGACATTCCCGCCAGGGCTCGCCAGGAAGCTCCACGGCCCCGCTGTCGAGAAATTGCCGTCTGGGACGTAGTTGTTCGGGTCAGCCCGGATCCCGATCCCATCGAGGTCGTACGAGACATTGTCGTTCGAAAGGACGTTCGCCGCGAATTGAGCGGGGCTGCCCCAGGTGAGGTTGTGCTGTCGCCAAGGCAGAGTAACTTTGCCATTGGCGAGGTCGACCCCTTGGAGCGTGAGACCATCGGTGGTATTCATCCGCCATGTGACGGTCCGCGTGCCGTCGCCGTTGTCGTGTAGGTTCGGAGTGTCGGCCGAAGCGATCGCCGCGAAGCCCGTGCTCATGGCGAGCATCACGACTGCGAGAAGAATAATTGCGGCGCACACGCGCCGATCGATGGGCCTCTTCGCGACCATGGACCTACCGTTCCGCCTTCCGTGACCCGCGGCCCGAGACCCGTTGTAAAAGCCGGGATTGAGAGAGTTGCTTCGGGGGAGCGCAACTATCTGGGCGTGCGTACTTAATGATTTCGAAAAAATCTGTTCAAGAAGCTTGGAACAGTCCTCGCACTGTCACCGAGGTCTATGCGAGCTGGAGCTGTTGTTCCGCGACGAGGGCTCCGAGCCGGCGGAAGACGTCCTCCACGCGCTCTCCCGTCTTCGCCGACGTCATGAAGAACTCGGCATGGTACGCTTTCGCGAATGCCGCCACGTCGATCTCACGGAACCGTGCGTTCGCGGCGAGGTCTGCTTTGTTCACCGCGATCAGGATCGGAACCTTTCCCACCACGTCCTCGACGCCGTCGATCCAGTCGTCGAGGTTGTCGAGCGTCCGTCGTCGCGTGAGGTCGGCTACCGCGAGGATGCCATTCGCCCCGTAGAAGTACGCGTCCTTCAACAGCTCGCGAAATCCCTTCTCGCCCATGATGTCCCAGACCATCATGTCGATGTCGACCAGGAGATCGTATTCCGGCAGGAGAATGCGGGCCTCCTTCTTCGTCACGTGCGTGCCGATCGTGGTCAGGTATCCCTCGTCGAACATGTTGATCGTGTACCGGCGGATCAACGAGGTCTTGCCGACGGCCTTGTCCCCGACGAGACACACCTTCGACTTGAGCCGCTTCTGCTTCGTCATCCGACGTCCTCGCCCGGAACCGCGGCCCGACTTCGACGCTGGCTACTTAACGATTCGCGCGCTGTTCTCCCGGTTGATTCACGTCGCGACCGCGATGCCCTCCCGTTGGAGGACCATGGTCCCGAGGCGACGGAAGAGGATCTCCACGTTCTCGCCCGTCTTCGCCGAGGCGTAGAAATAGGGCGCCTCGAACGCCCGCACGGCCTGCTGGATCTCCTTGTCGCCGTACAGGATCATGACCTCGTCTTTCAGGTCGATCTTGTTGACCGCATAGACGACCGGAATCTCCCCCACGACGTTGAACACGCTCTGCACCCAGTCGTCGAGTTCCTTGAGCGTCGAGTACCGTGTGAGGTCGCACACCGCGACGACCCCTTTCGCCCCATGGAAGAACGCTTCCTTGAGGAGATCCCGGAAGCCCTTCTCCCCCATGATGTCCCAGACGGTCATGTCCATGTGGATCTTCGTGCGGTCCTGAGCCTCGAACGCCATCTCGCGCTTCGAGACCTTCGCGCCGAGGGTCGTGATGTAGCGGTCGTCGAACTCGTCCTGGACGAACCGCCGGATCAGGGACGTCTTGCCAACGGCGGCCTCGCCGACGAGACAGACCTTCGTCTTGATGCGTTGGGCTTCGGGCATCGGGGGCGTCGTCGGATTCGCCTTGGATTACTTAAAGGGTCCGCCACATCCCGCCTCCGGAAGGAAGCTTTTTCTCCGTCGTCCTCTTGAGGGCCTCGATGCGGCTCGACCACCGCCTGGTCTTAGCGCTCGACGTGACCGACCCGAAGCGCGCGGCCGAGATCGCCGTATCCGTGAGACCACATGTCGACGCGGTCAAGGTGGGATGGCCGCTGGTCCTCGCGGGTGGCCTCAATGTCCTTCGGACGCTCGCGAAATCCGGCTACGTCCTGTGCGATTTCAAGATCGCGGACATCCCGAACACGAACCGGCTCATCGTCGAGCAAGCGGTGGACGCGGGCGCATCGGGAATCATTTGCCACGGTTTCGTCGGGGAAGACTCGGTGCGGGCGTGCGTCGATGCCGCAGGTGGGAAGGAGGTCTTCGTCGTGGTGGAGATGAGCCATCCGGGAGGTGTGGAGTATACCGCGAAGCACGCGGAGGACCTCGCGCGCCTCGCGACCCGAGCGAACGCCACCGGGATCATCGCGCCGGCGACGCGCCCGGAACGGGTGAGGGCGCTGCGGGCCATCATCGGACGGAAACAGATTCTCGCTCCCGGGGTCGGGGCCCAGGGAGGGAAGGCCTCCGAGGCAATCGCCGCGGGCGCGGACGCCGTCATCGTCGGCCGGGCCATCTACGAAGCCGCAAATCCTGCGACCGAGGCCAAGGCCATCGCGGCCGAGATTCGATCGGTCGTGTCGCGGTAGGTGTGCGGCCGAGCGGTGAAACGATGAAGATTACGCCCCTCGCGGCGGACAGCCTCGGCGCGCGATCCATGGCCACCCTCGTCGAGACGCCGGACGTCACCATCCTCCTCGACCCGAGCGTCCGACTCGGCCCGTACCGTTACGACCTCCCCCCGCACCCGACCGAGCGCTCGCGCCAGAAGGAATTGTGGCAGGTCATCCGCGAGGCCTCGAAGAAGGCAGACGTTCTCACGGTCAGCCACTACCACTTCGACCATCACAACCCCGCGGCGCCGTCCATCTTCCGCGGCAAACTTGCCTTCCTGAAAGACGGCAAGTTCCACATTAACCGGAGTCAGAGGGAGCGTTCGAGTTCGTTCGTCCGCAAGCTCAAGTCGTATCCGAAGGCGATCCAAGTGGCCGACGGCAACCAGATGGACTTCGGCGGGACGGAGCTCCTCTTCTCCCCGGCGGTGCCGCACGGCTACAACGACGAGCTCGGGTATGTCGTCATGACGCGAATCGCCCAGGGGCACGAAGTCTTCGTCCACACGTCCGACGTGCTCGGCCCGCCCCTGAAGGAACAGCTGTCGTTCCTCATCGATGCGCAACCGACGGTCCTCTACGTCGACGGGCCGATGACGCACATGCCGGAAAATTATCCGCCGGAACACACGAAACGGTCTCTGACACATCTTGTCCGAATCCTACGGACGACGGAGGTTCGCACGCTCATCCTCGACCACCACATCCTCCGGGACCGGGATTGGAAGTCGCGGATGGTGCCGGTCTTCGAGGCGGGGAAGGAGCACGACGTCGCCGTATTGACGGCCGCCGAATTCGCCGGAAAACCGGTCGACCAACTCGAAGCGAACCGCGACATGCTCTACGGAATCGAGCCCAGCCCGAAAACCATAAGTGGCGCCGGTCCTTCGGAGGGATGAGATGGCGAAAGAGCACCACTGCCCGAACCACGGCGCCCAACCGTGCAACGCGTCGGGCGGCATCATCCATGTCTGTCCGATCTGCTACACACGCTGGGACGAGGTCATCGTCGAAGAGAAACCGTCCCCCGCGCCGGCGCCGCCGAAACCCGTGGCGGCCACGCCCGCCGCCTGACCATGACCGTTCCCTCGTCCGCCGGATCGTCGCGGGCGGAGGATGGGATCCGGGCGAGCCTTGCGGAGGTCCGTCGCGAGATCGACTGTCGCGTCTGCCGTGGCGACATCAAACGGTGTCGGCTCGCCATCTGTCCATACCTCGGACGGGTCCGCACGTGGTTCGAAGAACGGCGGGATCTGCAGACGACGAATCTGTTCGGGGCGTCCCCTCCGAGTGCGTTCGTCGGCTCGTGGGGATACCCGAAAGTCCTGGTCGGCCCGCTCGTCCCTCCGGTTCGGGACGAGGACACGTCGATCCTCGACGCCTCGGAGTCGTGGCTCTCATACAAACTCCCGGAGATCTTGCGGTTCCGGCTCACGCTCGTCCGCGGGAAGGCGCCGCGGCGTGTCGCGGAAGCCCGCGCGCCCGACTCGATCCTCTCGACCGTCCAGGAGGCCGCGATGGCCGCGAAGCCCATCGACACGGAGATGTGGTTCACGAAGAAGCCGTCTCTCGTGAGCCCATTCTCGGTCCGAGCGCCCCCGAGCGGTCCCAGTGCCGACATCGCGAAGGTCGAGCTCACATCGAACCCGTCCGTCCCGCGGCGCATCGACGATCTCGTCTCGGACACGGAC
>Ga0209239_1000328_pt1 | contig 26946 bp, 26 predicted proteins | sample GraSoi013_2_20cm_FD_185824 | JGI IMG/M metagenome (GOLD analysis project Ga0209239, IMG submission 185824) | Grasslands soil microbial communities from the Angelo Coastal Reserve, California, USA - Sample 10_02_2013_2_20cm (SPAdes) (version 2) | ecosystem: Environmental > Terrestrial > Soil >...
ATCCGTCAGATCGCGCGCGCGCGGGCCGCCGTGTACCCGCGGGGTCAGCCGCAGGAGCGCGAGCTCACGCTCTGCTCGTTTTCGATCCGCTACGGGCCCGCGCTCGTGGATGCGCTCGAGCAGGAGGTGGCGCGGTGGGCGGGCGCCTCGTAGAATGCTCTCATGTGGCTCTTGGTGGTCGTGCTGCTCGTCGCCCTCATGATTCCCGTCGCCGCGATTCTGCTTGAGTCACCCCTGGGGCGCTCGATCGCCCGGCGGCTCGAGGGTGGCGAGGGCGCGGCGGCGGGGACGGGCGCCGGCGTGCACCAGCTCGAGCGCCGGGTGGAAGTGCTCGAGACCGACCTGGAAGAGCTGAACCGTTCCCTCGCCGGGATGCGCGAGGAGCTGCAGTTCGTGCAGCGTCTGCTGGAAGACCCTGGTAAGAAGAAGCCCCGCTCCTGACATCACCCAGGTCGGCCGCGGGCGGGGGGGGGCGCCAGGCGGCCCGGGTCGCCGCCGGGATTCTGGTGACCCGCGTGCTCGGCTACGTGCGCGAGCGCGTGTTTGCGTACTATTTCGGCAACGACACTATCCCGGCGGACGCGTTTCGCGCCGCCCTCCGCATCGCGAACATCATCCGCAACCTGCTCACGGAAGGAACGCTCTCGGCGTCGTTCATTCCGGTGTACGCCGCCCTGAACGAGCGGAGCGACAAGAGTGCCGCGCGGGCCCTCGCTGGGGCGATCCTCGGTCTGCTCCTGCTCGGCTCCGTCGTCGTCGCGCTCGTCGGCATCGCCCTCGCGCCCGTCATCACGACGCTGATTGCCGCCGGCTTCGACGAGCCGCGCCGACAACTCACCATCACCCTCGTGCGCATCCTGTTCCCGATGACCGGGTTGATGGTGATCTCGGCATGGTGTCTGGGGATTCTCAATACGCATCGCCGTTTCTTCTTGCCTTACGCGGCCCCGGCGCTCTGGAACATCGCCGGGATCGCCGCCATGGTCGTGGGCGGCACGTGGCTCGCCAACCGCGGGCTCCCGGTCGCCGCTCAGCTGCACCGCCTGTCCCTCGCGCTCGCCTGGGGGACCGTGGCGGGGAGCGTGCTCCAGGTCGCCGTACAGCTCCCGTCCTGCTGGCGCGTCCTGGGGGGGATCGTGCCGCGCTTCTCCACGGCCCCCGAAGGCGTGCGCAACGTGATCATCGCCTGGGTACCCCTCGTGCTCGGCGCAGGCGTGGCGCAGTTTTCGTCGTTCATCGACACGTTCCTCGGCTCGTACGCCGGGCCGGGAGGCCTCTCGGCCCTCACCTACGCGCAGCTCGTGCAAGTGCTCCCCATCAGCCTCTTCGGCGTCTCGGTGACCGCCGTCTCGTTACCGGAGCTCTCGCGGGACGCGATCGGGGCCACGCCCAATGAGCAGCTCCGGACGCGGATCGCGGTGGGGTTCCGGCGCATCGTGTTCTTCATCGTCCCCTCCTCCATCGCGTTCATCGCCCTGGCCCGGGAGATCGTCGCGGCGCTGTATCAGACCGGCCGCTTCACGGCCGACGCCACCGCCCTGGTGAGCAGTGTGCTCGCCGCGTACGGGGTCGGGCTGTTGGGTCAGGCGACGGTGAAACTGTTCGCGTCGGGCTTCTACGCGATGCGCGACACGCGCACGCCGGTGAAGATCGCGGCGCTGTCACTAGTGGTCTCGACGGGCCTCGCCTGGGTCCTGATGCGCTGGCTGGGGGCACCGGGGATCGCGCTGGGATCGTCGATCGGCGCGTTCCTGAACACTACGCTCCACCTCCGCGACCTGAGCCGGCGCATCGGCAGCGTGCTGCGGGGTCCCGACTGGCGGGCGTTCGGGGTCGCGCTCGCGGCCGGGATCGTCGCGGGCGCGGGCGCGGTGGGGGCGGCGCACATCACGACCGGCCTGGCGCCGGTGCCGCGCGGCCTGCTCGTGCTCGCTATCTTTGGGATGGTGTACGGCGCGCTGACGCTGCTCTTGAAGCATCCCGACGCCATCCGCACATGGGAATCCCTGACCGCCTCGCACGCAAGCTAGACGCCCTCCCCGAGAAGCCCGGGGTGTATCTCTGGAAGAGCGCGGCCGGTGAGACCCTCTACGTGGGCAAGGCGAAGAGCCTGCGCGCCCGAGTGCCGAGCTACTTCGGTCCCGACGGCGGCGCCACGCCGGAGCGCGCGGCACTGGTCTCGCAAATCGCCGACCTCGAGACGATCATCGTCCCGAATGAGGCGCAGGCGCTGCTGCTCGAGAACAATCTCATCAAGGAGCACAAGCCGCGGTTCAACATCCGCCTCACCGACGACAAGAGCTACCCGCGCATCGCCGTCACGCTGGGAGAGCCGTTCCCGCGGGTACTGGTGGTGCGCCGCGTCGTCATGGCGGGCGCGCGCTTCTTCGGACCTTACACCGACGTGGCCACGCTGCGCCAGACGCTCCGCATCATCCGCCGTATTTTTACGGTCCGGTCGTGTCACTGGGACCTGCCGGGTGAGGCACCCGCCCGGCCGTGTCTCGACTACCACATCGAGCGGTGCCGGGCCCCGTGCGTCGGCTATCAGAGCGAGGCCGAGTACCGGCGGATGATCGACGACGTCGTGTTGTTCCTCGAAGGCAAGACCGTGGACGTGCGCATCCGGCTGCGCGAGCGCATGCAGCAGGCGTCGCAACAGCTCGATTTCGAGCGGGCGGCCCAGCTGCGCGACGCGCTAAAGTGGCTCGACCAGCTGGAGCAGCCCCAGGCGGTCGAGCTGATCGGACGGGGCGATGCGGACGCCGTGGGTCTCGCCCGCGACGGCGACGACGTGTGCGGCGTGGTGCTGCGGGTGCGCGACGGCAAGCTGATCGCGCGCGACCACTGGTTCCTCGAGAACGCGGAGCACGAGACCGAAGGAGCGATCCTCGCCGCCTTCCTGGTGCGCTGTTATCTGCCGCTGGAGGTGCGGGCTCGGCGCGTGCTGCTGCCGTTCGCCCCGGACGACCTCGCCTCCCTCACCGAGCTGGCGCCCGCCGTGGATTGGCACGTTCCGCAGCGCGGCAGCGACGCCAAACTCGCCGAGCTGGCGGATCAGAACGCGCGCTACCTGCTGGACGGCCTGAAGATCGAGAGCTTCGACATCGACGAGCGGGCGGCCGACCCCGTGTTCGCGCTGGGACGCGACCTCGGGCTCGCGGCCGTGCCGCGCGCGTTCGTGTGCATCGACATCTCGACCAATCAGGGGCGGGACACGGTGGGCTCGCTGGTGTGGTTCGAGGCGGGCCGCCCCAAGAAGGCGGAGTACCGGCGCTTCCGGATCCGGGGCGCCCCCCAGGACGATTTCGCGGCCGTGCACGAGGTGGTGACGCGCTATCTCACCCGCCGCCGCGACGAAGGGAAGCCGCTCCCCGATCTCATGGTGATCGACGGCGGGAAAGGGCAGCTGGGCGCGGCGCTCGATGCGGCTCGGGGCGTCGGCCTGGAGCAGCTGCCGATCGTGAGTCTCGCCAAACGCGAAGAGGAGATCTATCAGCCGGGGCTGGCGGAGCCGCTGCGCCTGTCGCGGCGCAGCCCCTCACTCAAGCTGCTGCAGCGTGCCCGCGACGAGGCGCATCGTTTCGCCGTGAGCTATAGCCGCCAGCGCCGCTCGCGGCGCACCATCACCTCGGAGCTGCTGGCGATCCCCGGGATCGGGCCGGGTCGTCGGCGCGCATTGCTCGAGCGGTTCGGCTCGCTCGCGGGAGTGAAAACCGCCACGCCCGCCGAGATCGCGTCGCTTCCCGGGTTCTCAACCAGGTTGGCGGAACGAATTCTGGATCGACTGCATGTCCGTGCCTGAGGCGGCGCAAGTCGCGACGCTCCCCTGGTCGCTCGAGTGCTCATCTTGCGGCAAGACCAGGGGAGCCACCGGACTGGCGAGCGTATGCGACTGCGGCCAGCCCTACCTCGTGCGCTACGCCTCCGCCCCGCCGTCCGACGTGAAGTCGCTGCTCGCGGAGCGCGACTGGACCATGTGGCGCTACCGCGAATGGCTGCCGCTCGCGGACGGCGAACAGCCCGTGACGTTGGGGGAGGGCGGCACGCCCCTCTTAGCGGCGCCGCGGCTCGCCGCGAGGCACGGCTTCTCTCGGGTTTGGGTGAAGGACGAAGGCGCCAACCCGACGGGCTCCTTCAAGGCGCGCGGCCTCGCTGCCGCGGTCACGCGTGCCGTGCGTGCAGGTGCCAGGTCGCTCGTGGTCCCCACCGCGGGGAACGCCGGTGTCGCGCTCGCCGCCTATGCCGCGCGCGCCGGCGTGCCGGGGCGCGTGTATGCGCCGGCCAGCACCCCGGCCACGATACTCTCCCAGATAAGGAGCTTCGGCGGCGACCTGGTCCTGGTGGAGGGACACATCGGCGACTGCGGCGCGGCCGCTCGCGCGTTCGCAGCGGAGACGGGAGCGGTGGACGTGTCCACGCTGCGCGAACCCTATCGAATCGAAGGAAAGAAGACGTTGGGCCTCGAGCTGGCTGAGCAGCTCGGCTGGACGCTTCCCGACGCGATCGTGTATCCCACGGGTGGCGGCACGGGCCTCATCGGCATGTGGAAGGCATTCGGCGAGCTCATCCGAGCGGGGTGGCTGCGCGGGACGCCGCCACGCATGTTCAGCGTGCAGGCCGCGGGGTGCGCCCCGGTGGTCCGGGCGTTCGAGGCCGGGGACGAAGCCTGCGCGGCGTGGCCCGATCCGTCGACCGTCGCCGCTGGGTTGCGGGTGCCGCGTCCGCTCGGGGACCGGCTGATCCTGCGGGCGCTGCGGGAGAGTGGTGGTGCCGCCGTGGCGGTGACCGACAACCAGCTCCAGGCGGCGGCGCGCGAGCTCCAAGCAGAAGGGATCGACGCCTGCCCCGAAGGAGGGGCGGCGGTGGCCGGCGCGCTGGAGCTCAAGGCGCGCGGGTTGATCCAAGGTGGCGAGCGCGTCGTGGTGTTCAACACCGGGGCCGGGTGGCTCTACAGGGCCTAACCCGTTAATTTTCCGCCGCTTCGCACGCTATGCGCATCGCTATACTGGACCCCGCCGCCGGCATCTCGGGCGACATGACCCTGGGAGCGCTACTGTCCCTCGGCGTGTCGTCAGCGTGGCTCGAGGGGTTACCCAGCCGCCTGGGACTCGCCGGAGTGGGGGTCGCCGTGCGCGACGTCGTACGCTGCGGCGTCGGGTGCAAGCAGGTCGAATTCATGATCCCTGAGCAGCCGCACGGGCGCCATGTGGGGGAGTTGGTGCGCCTGGTGGAGCGGGCGCCCGTGTCGGAGTGGGTGCGGGCGCGGGCGGTGCGGGCGTTCCAGCTGCTGGGCGAGGCCGAGGGGCGCGTGCACGGCGTAGCTCCGGAAAAGGTGCATCTGCACGAGGTCGGGGCGGTGGACGCGGTGCTCGACATCGTCGGTGCGATAGAGGGGTTCGAGCAGCTGGGCGTGGACGCGATTTACACGTGGCCGGTAGCCGTGGGCCGCGGTTGGATCGAAGCGGCGCATGGCGCGCTGCCGGTCCCCGCTCCCGCGACGGCCATCCTGCTGGAAGGCCTGGAGCTGGCGGCGGGCGGCCCGGTGGAAGGGGAAGCGACGACGCCCACGGGAGCCGCGCTGGTGCGCGTGCTTGCGACGGGGGCGACACCCGAGCGGTGGCGCCTCGTGAAGAGCGGGTGGGGGGCGGGGCAGCGGAACCCCGGGCATTACCCCAACGCGTTGCGGGTGCTCGTTGCGGAACAGGCGGCCGAGGCGGGCCGGGTGATGCTCGTCGCGACGGATCTGGACGACATGAGCCCTGAGTATGTCGAGCCACTGCGGCAGGCGCTGGTTGCCGCCGGGGCATTGGATGTGCAGACCTGGCCGGTGCAGATGAAGAAGGGCCGTTCCGGGTTTCGAGTGGAGGTCGTGGCCCCCGAGGCGCTGGGTGAAGCGGTGACGGCGGCGTTGTTTCGCCACAGCACGACGGCGGGCGTGCGCCGCTGGGTGGCGGAGCGGGCCACGCTGGCCCGGAGCCAGGTGACCGTGGAGCTGGCTCCCCAGGTGTCCGTCCGGGTGAAGGTGCTGGAGCAGCCCGACGCGGACGGCGTGCGGGTCAAGCCCGAGTACGAGGATGTTCTCGCGGCCGCCCGGGCGTTGGGCCGGCCGCCGCTGGAGGTCGCCCGGGTCGCGCAACGCGACGCCGAGGCACTGGTTGCCAAATCGAAGGAGTGATCATGAGCGTGCAGCGGTTCATCGGCCTTCTCGGGTGGATGTATACCGCCGGTGCGGCGCCCCTCGCGGCGCAAACCCCCTGGCTCCCCGCGGCGTGCGATATCAAGCCGGGGCACCAGCTGGTGAACAGCGGGATGCAGTCGCTCAGGAGCGCGTTCTCCACCAAGTTCGCGGACCAGAAGACCAAGGATCTCAAGGACGCGGAGCGCTCGCTCACCCAGGCGGTGACCAGCGGCAAGCAGGAGAAGAATCCGGCCGCGTGGTACTACCTGGGTCGCTACTACCTGATGGTGCATGACGTCGTGGGCGCGGACTCGGCGCTGTCCAAGGCCCTGGCGCTCGCGCCGGCATGCAAGGAAGACATCGGGCTGTATCGCCGCCAGGAATGGGTGGGGGTGTTCAACGCCGGGGTGCAGGCGTGGCAGGGTGGCCAGAGCGATTCGGCTATCGCGAGCTTCCGGCGCGCGAACCAGATCTACCAGGCCGAGCCGATGGGGTTCGTCTATATCGCGAACTTGTTCGTCGGCCGAGAGGAGCCCGATTCGGCAGGCAAGAAGACCGATGCGGCGAAATACCACATGGACTCCGTCGTCTACGCCACCCACATGGACTCGGCGGCCAAGTATTTCCGGCTGGCCGTGGGAGCCGCCTCCGATCCCAAGTACGCCCGGGATCGGAAGGACGCGCTGTTCAACGTGGCGCGGGTCTACCACTCCGCCAAGCGCTACGACGAGGCGATCGCCGCGTATCGCGAGTATCTCGCCGCCTACCCCGGCGACGTTTCGGGTATGGCGAGTCTCGCTGGGCTGTACGGGCTGACCGGCAAGCGCGATTCGGCCCTGGCGCTGTACGGCCGGGTTCTCGAGCATGCCGATTCGGCCGGCGCCGACGACCTGTTCACCGCCGCTGGATCGATGCTGGGCGCCATTCCCAATTCGCCGGACACGGCGGTGATGGACGCCGATTGCGGCAAGGCCGCGAAGAAAAAGACCCCCGCCCTCACGGCCCGTCAGGTGGCGGCGCGGTGCGCGCCGGCGGCGGCCGACACCATGCGCAAGTACCATGTGCTCGCCGATCCCCAGTACGCCATGGTCGCCAAGACGTACCAGGCCGGGCTCGCGAAGAATCCCTACTCGCGCGACGCGCTGTATAACCTCGCCGGCGTCTCGTACCTGATCGGCGACTCGGCCAACGTGCTGCCGCTCGCCCAGCGGCTGTACGCCCTGGACCCCATGAACCGCTCGACGCTCGCCAAGCTCGCGGGCGGATGGCAGCTGAAAGGCAAGAAGGACTCGGTGCTGTACTATCTGACGATCGCGGATTCGCTGCCGGTGGAGATCACCGTGTCGAGCTTCACGCCGACGGAGAAAGGGGCGACACTCGACGGGCAGATGACGAATTTCCGGCCCAAGGCGTCGGCGCCGCTCAAGATCACGTTCGATTTCCTGGATGCGAAAGGGAACGTGGTGGCGACGCAAACGCAGGACGTGCCGGCCCTGCAGCCGAGCGCGAGCCAGGGTTTCAACCTGAAAGTGGAGCAGGCGGGCGTAGCGGCCTGGCGGTACAAGCGCGGCTGATCGCGGCGGCTTTCCGTTTGGCGTACGGGCATGTAAATTGCGCTTGTATCTCAAGCAGTTGCTCTTGAAGAGGATGTGGGATTGACGCCCCGCGGACGCGGGCGTGCGGTGGTCACGGGTGTTGCACCGGGAGGGGTTTGCGGGCGTAATTCAGGGGTAGAATGCCAGCTTCCCAAGCTGGACGTCACGGGTTCGAATCCCGTCGCCCGCTCTGCAGCGCGATTCTGTCGGTAGCAACCCCCCCTTGCCCGGGCGCCATGCGCAGATCATGGCGCCGCCGAGCTTCGTCCCCGACACGGCCGCGCATCGCTCGCAGCGGCCGCGCTGCACCTCTAGTCGACTTCCTCGACGTCTCCGGTCCAGGTCGTTGCGACGGTCTCCCACGCCGTGTCCTCCTTCGCGCCCCGGCAGAACCGCGCCTTCGAGCTGCAGGTCAGCGGCCAGCGAATTGCCGGCTGGCGCTACCGGGCCTCATAAGTCATATTTCCTGACTGTCGGAAGTTCTGGCCTGCGTTGGGGTTGCGACGTCTGGGCTCACAAAGTCCTTGAAGGTCAGGTTGCGGGTGGCATGATTCGCGTCCAGTCGGTGGCGCCCGACTCCCTTGGCGCCGAGCTGGGGCTCGCCCCGGGAACGGAGCTGCTGGCCGTCAACGGCCGGCCGCTGGAGGACTTCCTCGACTGGGAGTTCCTCACGGCGGAAGACCGCTTCGTGCTCGCCGCGCGGATGCCCACGGGGAAGGAGATCGAGTTCGACATCGAGCGTCCCGAGGGGCTCCCGCTGGGCGTGACGCTCGAGCCGCCGCGGATTCGGCGCTGCGGGAACCACTGCGATTTCTGCTTCGTGGACGGCAATCCCGCAGGTCTGAGGTCGGCTCTGTACGTCCGCGATGACGACTACCGCCTGTCGTTCCGCTACGGCAATTTCGCCACCCTCACGAATCTGAAGCCGTGGGACACGGCGCGCATCGTCGAGTACCGGCTCTCGCCGTTGTACGTGTCGGTGCACGCTACTGACCTAACCGTGCGCCGCTGGTTGCTCCGCAATCCCGAAGCTCCTGACATCATTCCCCAGCTGCACTGGTTCGCGGAGCGCGGCATCGCGTTTCATGCACAGGTAGTGCTCGTTCCAGAAGTGAACGACGGTACGGTGCTGGAGCGCACGCTCGACGATCTGTACGGAGTCGGGACGGCCGTGTTATCGGTGTCCGTCGTGCCGGTGGCGCTCACGGAGTTCTCGAAGCGCGAGCTGGTGGGGGAGCCGACGCGCGCCGAATGCCGGGCGGCGCTCGCGACCGTCGATCGCATGGCTACGCGGGCGCTCATGGAGCGGGGCGGGCCGTGGTGCTATGGGGCGGACGATCTCTACCTCCAGGCAGGAGAGCCGCTCCCGGAAGCGGCATGGTATGGTGAGTTCGAGCAGCGCGAGAACGGCGTGGGCGCGGTGCGTTATCTCCAGACGCGCATTGCGGCGGCGCTCGATCGGCTCCCCGACCTGTCGGGCAGGCGGATCGGCGTGGTGACGGGGGCTGCGATGGGGCCGCTCATGCCGCAAGTGCTCGCCGATGCCGCGACCGCCACCGGAGGCCGCTTCGAGCTGGTCGTGGTCGAGAACACGCTGTTCGGCCGCTCGGTGACGACGGCGGGGCTGTTGCCGGCGGCGGCGATCGAGCGGGCCCTCGCGGGACGGACGGACCTTGACTTCGTCTTGTTACCGGCCGAGGCCGTGAACGACGACCTGGTGTTCATAGACGACATCGGCGCCGACGACCTGGCGGCGCGGTTACCTATGCCGGTGCGCCTGTCGTACGACTTTGCGGACGCGCTCAGCGAGTGCGGAATGCGGAGTGCGGAGTGCGGAATCGAGGGTAACACTCCGCACTCCCCATTCCGCACTCCGCACCACGGGGTGGGGAAGGGGGCGGGGCAGGGATGACGGGCACCCCCACCGTCGCCATCATCGGCCGCCCCAACGTCGGCAAGTCGACCCTGTTCAACCGGCTCATCGGAGGTCGGGATGCGATCGTGGACGCCCGGCCGGGGGTCACGCGCGATCGGCATTTCGGCGCGGCCGAGTGGAACGGTCGGCGGTTTTGGCTGGTGGACACCGGGGGAATGATGCCGGGCGCGCACGATCAGCTCAACCGCGCCATTCGCACCCAGGTCGAGGCGGCGGTGGCCGCGAGTGACGTCGTGCTGTTCCTGGTCGACGTCGAAGCGGGCGTGCACCCGGCCGACTTGGAGATCGCGCAGTACCTGCGGAGGGCCGGCCGTCCGTTGATCCTGGTGGCCAACAAAGCCGACCAGCTGCCCAAGGACACGCGGCACCTCGCATTCTACGAGCTCGGCTTGGGCGATCCGTTTCCGGTGTCCGCCGCGGTCGGCAAGAGCTCGGGCGACCTGCTGGACCGGGTGGTGGAGGTTCTCAACACTGACCCCGGGCGCGAGCCCGGGGTTGATGAGGGCGAGATCCATGTGGCAGTCGTGGGCCGGCCCAACGTCGGCAAGTCGAGCCTGGTGAACCGTTTGCTTGGCGAGGAGCGACTGGTCGTGGCGGACGAGCCCGGCACGACGCGCGACGCGATCGACACGCCACTCAGCTACGAGGGGCACACCCTGGTCTTCATCGACACCGCCGGGCTCCGCAAGCGCAGCAAGGTGGAGGACGACATCGAGTTCTACTCGACGCTGCGGACGGCGCGCGCCATGGAGCGCGCCGATGTGTGCGTGCTCGTGGTGGACGCGCTGGACGGGATGCACGTGCAGGACCTGAAGATCGCCAACGACGCCTGGGAGCGCGGGGCGGCGATCATCGTCGCCGTCAACAAGTGGGACCTGATCGAGGAGAAGGAGACGAACACGGCGGTGCGAGGAGAGCGCGAGCTCAAAGATCGGGCGCCGTTCCTCGAATTCATCCCGTTTCTCTACCTCTCGGCCAAGACCGGGCAGCGGGTGCCCAAGCTGCCGGGGCTGATCGTGGAGGTCGCGCAAGAGCGCGCCAAGCGGGTGTCCACGGCGGAGGTGAATCGGGTGCTCGAAGCCCTGGTGGATCGCCAGCAGCCGCCCCAACCCGTAGGGGAATCGGTGCGCCTGCTGTACGCGACCCAGATCGGCACGGCGCCGCCGCGGTTCGCCATCGTGTCGAACCGGCCGGACGCGATCCCCGAGTCGTACACGCGCTACCTGACCAACGGCTTTCGGGAAGCCTGGCGGTTCACCGGGTCGCCCCTGAACCTCAAGTTCCGCCGTAGGCGCGAGACGGCGCGCCGATGAACGACTACGGGCTGGCCGCAATGCTGATCCTCGCCTACCTGCTCGGCGCCACGCCCACCAGTTACGTCGCCGGGCGGTTGGGGCGGGGGATCGACCTGCGCCAGCACGGCTCTCACAACCTCGGCGCCACGAACGTATATCGCGTGCTCGGCTGGCGCTACGCGATCCCGGTCGGTCTCATCGACGTGGCAAAAGGCGTCGTCCCGGTCGCGATCCTGGGTCCGTGGTCCAACGGGCCCGCGTGGTTCACGGTGGCCCTGGGCATCGCGGCGGTGGTCGGCCACATGTTTTCGCCCTACGTGCGCTTCCGGGGTGGCAAGGGCGTCGCGACGGCGGCCGGCGTGTTCCTGGCCCTGGCACCGCTCGCCGTGCTGATCTCGCTCGCCATCTGGGGCGCGACGCTGTGGCTCTCCGGGTACGTCTCGGTTGCGTCGCTGACGGTCGCCGTGCTGTTCCCACTGTGGGTGCTTCTCACCGCACCGGGCGAGCCCTACACGCTCGGGGCGGCGATCGTACTGGCGCTGCTGCTCGTGTACGCGCACCGGGGCAATATCGAACGGTTGAGGCAGGGGACCGAGAGTCGATTCAGAACGAGAAAGGGCGTGGCTGCGTGATACCAAGTGCGGAATGCGGAGTGTGGAGTGCGGAATTGATCGCGCCGCCGTCGAGTACGGAGGCGGGCCACTGGGATCGGACGTGGCCTGCCGATTCCGCATTCCGCATTCCGCACTCCGCACTGGCTTTGTGCGGGGGGACAGGGTGAAGGTCGCCGTCGTGGGCGGCGGCGCCTGGGGCACGGCGCTCGCGGACCTGCTTGCCCGCAAGGGGGAGTGTGCCGCCGTGACGCTGTGGGCGCGGGAGCCCGAGGTCGTGGAGAGCGTGAACCGCGAGCATGTCAACCACATGTTCCTGCCGGGCGCGCCCCTCGCCGCCACCCTCACCGCGCAGGCCGACGTCGCCACGGCGGTGGGGGAGGCCGATGTGGTCGTTTCCGCGGGTCCCTCGCACGCGGTGCGCGAGGTCATGACGCGGGCGGGCACCCACCTGGGCCGGGGCGCCCTGGTGGTGAGCGTGTCCAAGGGGCTCGAGCCCGAGCGGCTCGGCACCCTGTCCTGCGTGCTGGGCGAGGTACTCCCGCAGGGCACGCCCGTCGCGGTGCTGTCGGGTCCGTCGTTCGCGCAGGAGGTATACATGCACCAGCCTACGGCCGTCGTGGCGGCCGCCCGGGACCACACGGTGGCCCGGCGCGTGCAGCAGGTGTTCTCGACGGCCTACTTCCGGGTGTACTCGGCGACGGACGTGATCGGGGTGGAGCTCGCGGGCGCGCTCAAGAACGTAATCGCGCTCGCCGCCGGGATTCTCGAGGGGCTGGGGCTCGGTCACAACACACGCGCCGCCCTGATCACCCGAGGGCTGGCCGAGATCACGCGTCTCGGCGTGGCGCTGGGCGCGGAGCCCGCCACTTTCGCGGGGCTCGCGGGAATGGGAGACTTGATCCTCACCGCCACGGGCCCGCTGTCACGCAACCATCAGCTGGGCGTCGAGCTGGGCAGCGGCAAGCGGCTGGAGGAGGCCCTGGCCGGTCGCGCCAGCGTGGCCGAAGGCGTGAACACGGCGCGCTCGGCGGTGACGCTCGGGGAGCGTCACGGGGTGGAGCTGCCGATCGCGCGGGAGGTGGCGGCCGTGCTGTTCCACGGCAAATCGCCGAGGAGGGCCGTGGCCGACCTGATGGAGCGCGATCTCAAAGCGGAGCAGTGGCGATGAGCGCGCCGCAACCCGTCCAGGAGTTCTTTTCGATCGGCGAGGTGTGCCAGCTCACCGATCTCAAGCCGCACGTGCTGCGCTACTGGGAGAGCCAGTTCCGCTTCCTCAATCCCGCCAAGAACCGCTCCGGCAACCGAGTGTACCAGCGGCGCGAGATCGAGCTGATCATGCTGGTCAAGCACCTGCTCTACACGGAGAAGTACACCATCGAGGGCGCCCGCCAGAAGATCGAGCAGTATCGCCGCTCGGGCGAGCTCAAGCCGGAGGCTCGCCGCGCGCTCGCGACCCAGACCGTGAAAGACCTGCGCGCCGAGCTCAAGTCGGTCCTCGCCATCCTCGAAGGGAGCGCCCCGTCGAATGCCGGGGCGCGCTGAGTCGCCCCCCGGTCGGGACGTGGCGGTCGTCGTTCCCGCCTACGATGTAGCCGCCACGATTCGCGACGTCGTCGTCCGGATCCGTCGTGCCGTGCCGGACGCAAACATGTACGTTGTAGACGATGGCTCGACCGATGGGACGGGGGCCGCGGCGCTGGAGCAGGGGGCGGGGGCGGTCGTGCTGGTGCACCGACGCAATCACGGTAAAGGGGCGGCCCTGCGGACCGGGATCGAGCGCGCGCTCGCGGACGGGGGCCGGGTCATCGTCACGATCGACGGCGACGGGCAACACGCTCCCGAGGAGATCCCCCGGCTCGTGGCGCCGGTCCGGAGCGGCGCAGCGGATCTCGTGCTGGGCGCCCGCGCCCGTGGCCGGACGATGCCCCTCGGACGGCGCTGCACCAATTGGCTCTCGGCCGCGCTCGCATCCCGGGTCGGCGGAGTGCGCGTGCCCGACGCGCAGACCGGGTTCCGGGCCATGGCGCGCTCGCTGGCCGAGGCCATCCGGCCTGCCGAGCACGGCTACGACTTCGAGACCGCGTTCCTGCTCGCGGCGCTGGTCCAGGGCGTGCGAGTGCGGTCCGTGCGCGTGCCCACGATCTACGAGGTGCAGGGGAGCGGGCGCGGGAGGGGGGGCAGCCATTTTCGCTGGTGGGCGGATACGTGGCGCCAGGCGCGGGTCTTCACCCGGTACGGGCGGCAGATCATCTTCGGAGCGCGATGAACATCCTGATTTCGAACGACGACGGTATCCTGGCACGCGGCCTCGCGGTCCTGGGCGAGGTGTGCGCCACGCTCGGCCAGGTGACCGTCGTCGCCCCGGATCGGGAGCAGAGCGGCACGTCTCACTCACTCACGTTGCACCGGCCGGTGCGCGCCACGCGGCGACCGGATGGAGCATTCCAGGTGGACGGCACCCCGACCGATTGCGTGCTGCTCGCCATCGGGGCGCTGATGCGCGACAAGCCGGACTTCGTGATCTCGGGGATCAACCACGGCCAGAACATGGGCGAAGACGTGTTCTACTCGGGCACCGTGGCCGCGGCGATGGAAGGGCTGGTGGCCGGCATCCCGAGCATCGCGGTCTCGTACGCCGGCTCGGACCTGGACACGCTCGACACCCACAGGGAGGGGCTGCGCGAGCTGCTGCAGCACATCGTCGCGGTGAAGGACTTCCCGAAAGAAACACTGCTGAACATCAATCTGCCCGCCATTCCAGGGAACGACGTGAAGGGCGTCAAGGTGACCCACCTCGGCAGTCGCGTGTTCAGCGAGGAAATCGCCCTCATGAAAGATCCCTGGGGGAAGGAGATCTACTGGATCGGCGGCGGCCGCATCACCTGGACCGGAGGCGCCGACTCCGACTTTCGGGCCACGAGTGACGGCTACATCTCCGTGACGCCGCTCCACATGGATATGACCAACTACAGCCTCATCGAGGTGGTGCGGAAGTGGTTCCCCGGCGACTGAGCGCACCGGGCGACACCTTCGCCGGCTATCGGGCGCGCCTGGTCGAGAGCCTGCGCGCCAAGGGCATCCGCGACCTGGCCGTTCTCAAGGCGTTCGCCGAGACGCCGCGCCATCTGTTCGTCCCCGACGCCGTGCGACACCGCGCGTACGAGGATGCCGCGCTGCCGATCGGCGAGGGCCAGACGATCTCGCAGCCGTACACCCAGGCCCGCTATCTCGAGGCGCTGCGACTGCGGGGAAAGGAGCGTGTGCTCGAGATCGGCACCGGCTCGGGATATCAGACGGCGCTGCTCGCCGCGCTCGCCGCGACCGTGTTCTCGGTGGAGCGGGTCCAGGCGCTGGCCCTCGCGGCCCAGCGCGCGCTGCGCGAGGCCCTGGTCGCCAACGTCTCGGTGCTGTTGGGCGACGGGACGCTGGGCTGGAGCGCGTACGCGCCGTACGACGCCATCCTCGTCACCGCGGGCGGTCCCGACGTGCCGCCGCCGCTCGTGGAGCAGCTCGCACCGGGGGGCCGCCTCCTGATCCCGCTGGGCGTGCGGGGCGCCCAGACGCTCACGCTGGTCGAGCGTGTCGGGGCGGGCGATGCGCTGCGTCACACGCCGCTCGGCACGGCGCGATTCGTCCCCCTGCTCGGAGAGCACGGCTTCGATGCTTGAATCGTTCGTCACCTGGCTGCTCGATCGGTTCCGCGACCTCGGGTACCCAGGGATCGTGGTCCTCATGGCGGTGGAGTCGTCCATCCTGCCGCTGCCCAGCGAGCTCGTCATGCCGCCCGCGGGATACCTCGTCGCCAAAGGCGAGATGGACTTCGCGGTCGCACTGGCGTGCGGCGTGCTCGGGAGCATCCTTGGCTCGCTCGCCAACTACGGGCTCGCCCGCTGGCTGGGCCGCGCGTTCTTTCTGCGCCTGGGGAAGTACGTGTTGATCACCGAGAAGGGGCTCGACCGCTCGGAACGCTACTTTGCCGCCCACGGTGAGATCAGCGTTTTCATGGGGCGGATGTTGCCCGTCGTGCGCCACCTGATCTCGATCCCGGCCGGCATTGCCCGGATGAGACCGAGCCGGTTCGTCCTGTTCACGGGGCTCGGAGCCCTCGTGTGGTGCGCGATCCTCACGTGGATCGGCTGGTTCATCGGGAGCCGGGAAGACGTGATCCTCGAGGTGCTCGACCAGGAAGCACGACGCTATACGGGACGGGCGGTGCTGGTCGTAGTGCCGATCCTGGCGCTCATCGCGGTAGCGTACGCCTGGTGGTACCGGCGGCGCGCGTCGCAGGGGCGGCAGGGGTGAGGCTCCGGGAATGGTCGCCCTGCGGTTCCTCGTGTACGGCCGGGTGCAGGGAGTGGGATTCCGCTGGTTCGTGTTGCGTGAGGCGAAGCGGCGGGGACTGCGCGGCTTCGTACGCAATCTGCGCGACGGGTCCGTGGAAGTGATCGCCGCCGGGACAGAGGAGGCACTCGAGGAGCTCGGGCGCATGCTCGAGCAGGGGCCCGCGCATGCGCAGGTCGAGCGTGTGGAAAGGAGCGATGTTCCACATGAGCTCGTGCTCCCGAACGACTTCGATATCAAATAGTTGGGACGCTCGTCCGTGACCGCGACCGTGACAGTCCAGGATATCTACCGCACCATCCGCGACGTGCCCGATTTTCCCAAGCCGGGCATCCTGTTCAAGGACATCACGCCGCTGCTGCTCGACCCGAGGGCGTTCCGCCGGGCGGTGGAGCTGATGTCGACGCCGTTCGCCGGCGCCGGCGTCACGCGTGTGGTGTCGATCGAGTCCCGCGGATTCCTGCTGGGTGCGCCGGTCGCGCTGGCGCTCGAAGCCGGCCTCGTTCCCATCCGCAAGCCCGGCAAGCTGCCGGCGGCCCGCGGGCGCGTCGAGTACGCACTCGAGTACGGCACGGACGCGCTCGAGATGCACCGCGACGCGGTGGGCCGGGCCGACCGCGTGCTGATCGTGGACGATGTGCTGGCCACGGGCGGCACGGCCGAAGCGGCGGCCAAGCTGGTGCGGGCACACGCCGCCGAGGTGGTCGGGTTCACATTCTTGATCGAGTTGGACTTCTTGAAAGGTCGCGACCGGTTGCGGGGTGAGCGGGTGGAGGCCTTGCTACACTACGCGTAACCCCGCTACATTACGAGGTTTACGCCCCTGTAGCTCAGGTGGATAGAGCAGCGGTTTCCTAAACCGTTGGCCGGGTGTTCGAGTCACCCCAGGGGCACTGGGGGGCTGGAATACGACTGGAACAGGCAAACGACGTATCACGAAAACGTAGCACGGAAGCGTCGCGCAGAAACGTTGCGCGGAGAGGCTGAACGGATGGCGACAACGGCGACGAGCACGGGACCGGCAGCGGCAGAAGGCACCGCGCTGAGCTGGCTCACCGAGTGGATAAAGGGTCACCGTCAGGCGGCGACCTATGCCGGTGTCGTGGTCGTGCTCGCCGCCGGATTATTCGGGTGGAATCTGCTCTCGACCAAGACCGCCGAGCGCAACGCCGGCAGCCAGCTGGAACAGGGGCGGCTGGCGCTCGATTCGAGGAATTATCCACTTGCGGCGAGCGTGCTCGCGCAGGTGGTGGAGAACTACTCCGGCACGCACGCCGCACAGGAGGGCGCCATTCTGCTCGCACAGGTGCGGCTGGCGCAGGGCCAGACGCAGCAGGCGATCGACGTGTTGCAGCGCTACGCACCTAACGCCGACAGAGATTTCCGGGCGCAGGCCTACGGTCTGCTGGGCGCGGCGTATGAAAACGCGCTCAAGCCCAAGGACGCCGCGACAGCGTTCGAGCTGGCGGCCGCGGCGGCCCAGTATCCGTTTCTGCGGGCCCAGTTCCTGGCCGACGCGGGACGGGCGTGGATCGCCGCCGCGGATACGGCCAGGGCGCTCGTGGCGTACCGCACAATCGTGCAGCAGCTCGACTCGACCAGTGCGGTCGGCGAGGCCAAGGTGCGGATCGGAGAGTTGACGAAGGGGGCGGGTGCGGCAACTGTGGCGAAGTGACCTCGTTGTTGTGCTCAGTACTTCGTATAAGATATGTTATGTTAAGTTGAGGCCGCCAGCGATGTGGAGAAGCCCATCAGTTAATCACACCCCGTAATCACGCTAATCACACCCCGTAATCACACCCCGCACGACGAGCCTGGCCTCCCCCCCTAGCCATACGTCGTCGTAGAGGCCCCCGGGGCCCCTGCGGGCCCGGATGGCGAGCGGGCGGCCACTCCAGGTCCACACCGTCACCGGGGGCTCCGCCAGGCCCCATTCGGCCAGCGCGCACGCCGCGGCCACGGCGCCCGTGCCGCAGGCCAGCGTCTCGGCCTCCACGCCTCGCTCGTACGTCCGCATGCGCCATGCGGGCTCACCGCCGCCGCCGTGGCCATCACGCGACAGAAAGTTGACGTTCGCCCCGGCCGGTCCGACACACGGATTCGACCGCAGCGCGCGACCCCGCGCCTCCACGTCCACGCGAGACAGGTCCCCGACCAGCACCACGAGGTGCGGGACGCCCACGGTTCCCAGGACGGCGCGCTCTTCACCTGCCGCGAGGATCAATCCCGGCACCGGTGACGGTGGCGGCACCGGGGCCAGATGCAGCTCGGCCCGCTCCTCCGGTCCAGCGCAGCGGCTGTCGTAGACACCCGCGTCGGTTTCGAGCGTCATGCCCTGAGGGCGCCCCAGCCCCAGCCGCGTGGCCAGCCGCGTGCTGCAGAGAGCGGCGTTGCCGCACATCGCTGCGCGGGAGCCGTCAGAGTTGAAGTAGATCATGCGGACGCTGTCGGGGCGCGTGCCCGGGCCGACGAACACCAGCCCATCGGCGCCGACACCGGTCCCGCGCGCGCACACCGCCCGGATGTCCCCGACGGACCACTGGTCCGGCGTCGTGTGCCGCGCGTCCACCATGACGAAGTCGTTGCCCGACCCCGTCATCTTGTAAATCGCCGTGCCGACTAGATGCGGCCGAACCAGGTCATGAGTCTCAGGCGCGGCACCATCCACACGGCTTCCCGCACGATCGACCGATTCATCTTGCTTTGCCCCTCGGTTCGGTCGACGAACACGATCGGGACTTCCTTCAGCGTGAACCCTTTGCGCCATGCGCGCACGCTCATTTCGATCTGAAACGCGTAGCCGTTGGATCGGACCTGCGACAGGTCGATCGCTTCGAGCACTCGCCTGCGAAAACACTTGAACCCCCCGGTCAGGTCCCAGATCCGCAGGCCCGTGATCCAGCGGGCATAGATATTCGCGCAATACGATAGCACAAGCCGGCCCATCGGCCAGTTGACCACGGTCACTCTGCCCCCCAGGTAGCGGGAGCCGAGCACCAGGTCGGCGTCGGCGATGGCCTTGAGAAAGTCCTTTAAGTGCGCGGGGTCGTGGGAGAAATCGGCGTCCATCTCGAACACGAAGTCGTATCCCCGCTCGAGAGCCCACTTGAAGCCGGTGATGTAAGCGGTTCCCAGACCGAGCTTTGCTTCGCGGTGCAGCACGTGGAGCCGGGGCTCTTTCTGTGCCAGGGCCCCGGCCAGCTGCCCGGTGCCGTCCGGGGAGCGGTCGTCGACCACGAGGATCTCGAGCCGCGCGTCCTGCGCCAGCACCTGTTCCACGAGGGGGGTGAGATTGCCGACCTCGTTGTACGTGGGGATGACGACGAGCCCACGCTCACGCATGGCGCGCGCGCCGGCCCGCCAGCGACGCCACCAGGGCGATGAGAAGCAACGCGAGGGACGCCAGGGTAATGGCTTTCCCGATCTCGTACAACCTCGAGTGAAACGTGAGGTCCACGGTGCGGGCACCCGCGGGCAGCGGGACGGTGATGAGGCTGTAGTCGCCCCGCAGCAGCTGGCCGGCGTGGCCGTCGACCGTGACCTGCCAGTCAGGATACCAATTCTCAGCGACGAGCAGGTAACTCGGTTGCGGGGGCGCGGGGTCGAGCGTGACGGTCATCCGTCCGGGTTGCCAGGACGTTACCGTCGCCCGGGACGGGCTCGCCGGGGGCAATTCCTTCATGGGGGCCGGCGTGACCGGCTGGTCGGGCGTGAACAGGACGATGCGGGAGTAGTCCATTCGCGGATGGAGCAGCGTCGGAATGATGGTCGCCGAATCGAGCTTGAAGGCGGCGGACACGACGCGGGCGTAGGACGCGGGCGCGGACCGCTCGAACAAGTGGGCAGCGCCGGTGGGCGTTGCCGCGTCCCGCAGGACGCGGGTGAACCCCGGAATGGAATCGAGCCCCTGCGCGGCTGTCGGGACGATCACCCAGCGCACTGCGAACAGGTCCCAGAGGTGGACGTTCCCCAGGTTCCGCCACTCGTTCAGCCCTCCCATCAGGTCGACGAAATAGCGGATCTCGAAACCATGCACGCCTAGCAGCTGAGGCACATCCTCGGCCATGAGCACCGCGCCCGGGTATACGGTTTGCGGAGGGAGAAGGTCGAGGGCGCGGGTGTCGCTTTGATGCGTTCCGTGACGGCATCGGGGCGGTACAAGTCGCGGTCGAGCGTGCTGTAAGTCCAGAACTGCCTGCCGTTGACCCACAGATCGGCGCCGATCACCAACGCCAATGCGATCATCCACTGAGCGGACGGGAGGCGGCCAGCGAGGCCTGCCCACACCAGGCCGGCGGCGGCGGCGAGCGCGATCGCGCTCGTCGCAGCGCCGAACATGATGTCGCCGCCGGCGACGGGTCGGCCCTGTGCGAGTGCGCCGGCCATGTTCCCGAACACGCCTGCTACGGCAAGCAGCGCGAGGGCGCCTGAGGCAATGAGCCAGGCTCGTACATGGGACTTACAGGTGGCTCCGTCGGCTTGCCCCTCGAGCCGCTCGACCCCGAACGCCGCGAAGCACGCGACCACGAACACGACCACGAAATACGCCATGCCGGGCGCCCGCATTTGCTTGACGTACGGCATCACCGACCACCATAGGTGATAGAACGGCGTGCCCTTTCCTAACGCGATCAGAAGGAAGAGACTCCCGATTCCGGCCAGCCAGAGGCGCAGGCGCCCGTCCTTCCCTGCCCCGGCTCCGAGGAGAGCCAATGCGATGACGGGCAGTCCGAGGTACTCGGAGTGCAGCTTGAGGCCGTTGGGTCCCCAATACGTCCCTGGGTTGCCCCACCCCACGAAGTTCTTGAGGAAGAATTCGGGGATGTGCACCCAGGGAATGCCGTAGGTCGTCGCCCCGGCGAACCCCCCCTGGACGCTCACGGCGCGAGCTGAGAGCGGCATATGCTCGAATGCTGGAAGCAGCTGGATGGCGGCGATGCCGAAGCCGAGGGCAAGCGCGGCCGACGCGAGGCCCAGCACCCGGGTGCGATCGCTGGTTGTGGCGGTCCCGGTTCCGAAGCAGAGGTACAGTGCGAACAGCGCGGCGGCGACCAGCATGTAATAGGTCATCTGTACATGCTGACTGAGAATGCTGAGACCGATGCCCAGGGCTGTCACACCGTAGCCCCACAGGCGGCGATCCCGCATGCCGACGATGAGGCCGAGCAGCACGAGCGGCAGCAGCGCCGTCACCACCAGCTTCCCGTCGTGTCCGGGCTGGGCGTACGAGGCGACGAGCCCCGACAACTGATACGCCACGCCACCGACCACCGCGCCACTCCACGCAACCTGGAGCCGGCGCAGCAGCAAGTACATGAAGAGGCCCGCCAGGATGTAGTGCACGAAGAATCCGATGTTCATCACGGTGGCGGTCGGCAGAACGAGGCGGAGAAATGCTGTCGGGTAGAGAATGTCCCCGGTGCCGAGCGCGCCCACATAGGGCATCCCGCCGAAGATCTCGGGATTCCACAACGGCACGTGTCCCAAACGCCGCCACCACTCGGCGCCCCAGCCACGGAAGGGCAGGCCGGCCGTGACCTGGTCGCTGAGCGGCCCGGCGAGCCACTGCCCCCGCAGCATCGGGAAGCTCAGGATCGCGATCCACAGCGTGAAGACACCGGTCGCGATCAGCGTGGGGCGACGGGGCTCGTACACGGATGGCGCCACGGAGGTCGAGGGATCAGGATGACTCACTGCACGGTCTCCTGCGGACGGTGGCGGAGCGGAAAGGTGAGGAGCGCCGCGGCTCCTTCCAGCACGGTCAGGAGCACGCGGGAGGCGAGGCTCACGGCGACGGCGCCGCCCGAGCCCAACGCGGGGGCGAGGAGGCCGATCAGCACCAGCTCGCGCACGCCCACGCCGCCGGGGGCGAACAGGGCCAGCAGGCCGAGCACGTAGCCGAGCGTGAAGGCGGCGACGGCGCTGGTGAGTGGCAGGGACGCTGCGGGAATGAGACCCCGGGCCAGCATCCAGAGGGCCGCGCCGTACGTCCACCAGCTCAGGACGGTGAGCAGCGTGGCGGCGAGCACGGCGCCCAGGGCAAGGGGCTCGAGCGGCGGCGTGGCCTTGACCAGGCGCCCGAGCCAGGCGGCCGTGGGGCGCCACGCCAGCGCGCCGATGGTCGCCACCGCCACCAGGGCGGCCGCCGCGAGACGGAGCGGCGGGGCGCTATGCGGGGCCGCCGCGGCGACGACCGCCACCCCGCTGCCCAGCGACACGGCCTGGATCACGAACGCGGAGGCGGCCGCTGGACCCGGCCGCACGCCCGCCCGCTGGGCGAGCACCACCAGGCCGGCGACGCTCCACACCTTGCCCGGGACGTAGCGGCCCAGATTGGCCAGGCTCCAGGTCCGGGCCGCGGCGGCGAAGGGGAGGCGCTGGTGCCACCCTGCCAGGATGCGGCGCCAGGACTCGATCTGCATAGCGTAGGTCGCGAGCACGGTAAGAGCAGAGGCGGCGATCCACGCCGGCGTGACCGAGAGTGCGACATGGAGCGAGCGGAACTCCGTCCAATTGCGCGCGATCGAGCGGGCGACGAAGGCCACGACCGCCAGCGTGACGAGGCCCTGAGCGGCCCAGAGCCACCGCCGTGGGTTTGTCAGCTCAGTCCTTGACGAACTTGTAGGCGACCGAGCGTGCGAGCATCCACCAGGGCGCGGGAATCGGCGGATAAAAGTACGTGCCGCCCCAATTCACGAGACGGAACCCGTTCATCTCGCCCAAGCGGCTGATCGTCTGGCGCGTCCAGCTGTAGATGTGCCCCTGCTTGTCCGGCACGCGGAAGAGATTCCAAATGATCTCCTTCACGTGATAGGGATTGGGCACGGAGACCATCCACACGCCACCGCGCTTCAGAACTCTGTAGATCTCGCCCGCCGTGCCGTACGCCGTGGGGGTGTGTTCCAGGACCTCGACCATGAACACGTAGTCGAACGAGGCGTCGGGGAACGGCAACCCGCTCGTGATATCGTGAATCAAGATGTCGGGGGCGGCGAACTCGGGCGCGATGTCGAGCCCCTGATACTTGACGTCGCGCGGCAGGTATTTGCGGAGGTCGCCGTTGCGTGAGCCGATGTCGAGCACCGCGCTGCCGGGGCGTACCTGCGCCAGCTGCATGTGCTTGCGAAACCGCATCCGCTCTTCGCCGGAATTGCGCCAGGCGTGCCGTTCGCTGTAGAACTTGGTGAGCTCGGGTGACGCCGGCGCGATTCGGTTGACCATGGGTCGGAAAATTACCATGGCTCGAAACCCATGGAAAGTCTTAGCTTTGGGCAGCCTGCATGCGCATCCTCCACGTGGTTACGGCGTTCCCGCGATCCCCGGACGACGTGATCGTGCCCTGGCTGGTCGAGCTGCTCAAGCGACTCCTGGCCGCGGGACACGAGGTGGAAGTATTCACCTCGTCCTACAGGGGCGCCCCGGACCAGGTGGTGAGCGGGATTCCCGTGCACCGGTTCCGGTATTTTCTCCGCCGGTGGGAGCGCCTGACGCACGAAGAGGCCGCGCCCGACCGGATGAAACGCTCCCTGCTGTACCGGCTCATGCCCGCGTGCTTCGTGGTCGCCGGCATGATCGCGGCATGGCGGCTGTGCCGGCGCCAGCGCTACGACGTGATCCACGTGCATTGGCCCTTCCCGCTGGCGCTGTTCGGCTGGGCGGCGCAACGGGCTCGCCCGGCCGCCCTGGTCACCACGTTCTATGGCGTGGAGCTGCGGTGGGTGAAGACCGCCATGCCGTTTTTCAGAGGGTTCCTGAAGTGGGCGGCGCGACGCTCCGACCAGGTGGTGGCGATCTCCTCGTACACGGCGGACGAAGTGCGCGAGCTGGTCCAGGTGCCGATCGAGGTGATCCCCTACACCACCAGCCTCCCGGCCCCGACCTCAGTGCCGCACGCCGGCCGGCGGTCCGCCGGCGCGCCTTTCACGGTGCTGTTCGTGGGCCGGCTGGTGGAGCGCAAGGGCGTGAGCCACCTCGTGGATGCGGTCAGTCTGCTCCTCCCCCTCCCCGGGGCGGACGTCCGGCTGGTGATCGTGGGGGACGGGCCAGAGCGGGCCCGGATCGAGGCTCGGATCCGGGAAAAGCGTCTCGATGGGCGGGTCGCCGTGCGCGGCAAAGTGTCGGACGCCGAGCTGCAGGCCGCCTACGCCGCGGCGGACGCGTTCGTGTTGCCGGCCGTGGTGGACCGGCGCGGCGACACCGAGGGGCTGGGGGTCGTGCTACTGGAGGCGATGAACCATCGCGTGCCCGTGATCGCGAGCGCGATCGGCGGCATTACGGACATCGTGGAGGACGGTGTATCGGGATTGCTGGTGCCGCCGGGCGATGCGACGGCACTGGCCGCCGCGCTGGGGCGTTTGGCGCGCGCTCCCGACCTGGCCGCGGGGCTGGGCGAGGCGGGCTACCGCCGGCTACGGGAGCGGTTCAGCTGGGATGCGATCACGCGGCGCTGGCTGGAGGTCTACGCGGCCGCCGCGCGCTCCCGCTAGGACGCGAAGGTCACGCCACGGCGTCGCTACCCCCCACGAGGTCCACCCACCCGGCTTCGTTGGCGACGAGCGCGTAACGGCCGCTCGCATCGAACGCGATGTGACGCGGGGTACCACCGGGTTGGAGGACGGCCACAACCCCCAGCGTGAGCGGGTTGACGACGACCACCCTTCCCGCGCAGGGCAGGCTGACGTACGCGGCGCCATCGTCAGGGCTGACCGCCACGGCGAATGCGGGTGACCCGAGGTCGAGCCGCGCGAGGCGAGCCCCCGTGCTCAGCCGGATGACGTCGAGCCAGCCATCCTCGTTGGCCACGAACAGAGTGCCGCCCACCCTGGGCACGCTCAAGCCCTGCACCTTGCCGCCGACACGAATGGTTCGCGTCACCCGCAGGGCCGGCAGCTCGACCTCGAGCACGGTCCCGGCACGCCACGTCGGCACGTACAATCGGGTCCCGGAGGGATCGAGGGCCATCTCGGCGCAGGCGTTCGGAACGGCCGCACAGGCCATGGTGGACCCGGCCCCAAGCGGGATGGCGTAGAGTTGGTCGAGGTTCGTCGTCACGAACAGCGTGCGACCATCCCTCGAGAGTACGACTGCCATGGGATGACCGGGGACCGCGATGGCGCCGATCTGGCGGGAGCGCTCTAGATCGATCACGCCGATGTCCTCGGTGAACTGGTTCGTCACGTACGCCCGGTTTCCTCTCTGGCTGAGCACCAGCCGTGTCGGCACCGCACCCGTGGGCACGGAGCCTCCGGCGCGCAACGGATCGAGCAGCACGCAGTCGACGCTCGCCGCGGATGCGCGGGTTACGTACGCGGCCTCATTCCTGCCGATCACGACATCGAACGGCCGGCCCGTGACGGGCAGCCGAGCCGTCAGGACGGGCGTCGGGTGTCGCGGGAGCCTCCACGGCGAGCGCTCGAATGGCCTGCGCTCTATCGATTCCATAATCTCAGGGGTGAGGCCCGCCGCGGTGGGCGCGGGTCGCGGCGCGTGGGCCGCGGCCCGAAGGATCGTACAGCGGTCTCGGAACTGCCGCAGCGCGGTCGCGAGGCCGGTCCGCTGCAACTCGGACCAGCGCCGGCCCGTGACGCGACGCACCACCCGGTAGGCCGTTGCGGTGTCGACACCCGCTCGCCGCGCCAGCTCTCGCAGCGAGCCGCGGCGGGCGTCTGTTTCGTGCTTCCAGTACAGGACGCGCGCCCAGGCGGCGAGCTCCTCCAGCGGGGGGAGCCCCTCGCGTCGCAACAGGCGGGCGAGCTGATACCGGCTGTGCATGCCGACCATCGCGGCCAATTCGCCGGCCGGTGGCGCGTGACCGTTGAACGCCGCCAGCACACTGACGACGGCGCGGGCCTGCGCGGTCAGGTGCGGCAGCGCGGTGTGCAACAGGGTCGTGAGGGGCAATGGAGGCATAGGATGTCGCACACGCACCACAACTGCCGCCCGAACGCGCTGTTGGCGGCGTCGGGGCGCGGCGCGTCCGAAACGGTGCCGCAGGGGGGACTGCACGATCTGCGCCGCCCACGCGCCGGACTAGCTGTCTCGAGGCCCTCCGTCTCCGCCGCCCGGCCGGTCCGGCGGCCGCCGCAGGGCCCGCACCTCCTCGCGCACCCCCGCGAGCATCTCGCCCACGAACCCGAAGCCGAACAGCATCAGGCCGGCGAGGACGAGCAGCAGCACCAGGTAGAGAAACGCCCGGTTGCCCTGCTGGTACACGTAGCGCTCGATCAGCGCGTACACGGCCACCAGAAAACCGAGAAAGATCAGCACGGCGCCGGGGACGCCGAAGAACAGCAACGGCTTGCGCCCGAAGCGCAGCTGGAACCACACCGACACGAGGTCCAGCACGCCGACCGGGATGCGCCCGATGCCGAACTTGGACTTCCCCGCGCGGCGCGGTAGCAGTGGCACCGGGCGCTCGGCGAGCCGGAAGCCCTGCGCCGCTGCGATGACCACCATGAAGCGATGCCAATCGGGCCGGGTGGTCAGGCCGTCCATCACCTCGCGCCGGTACGCCTTCACCGAGTTCAGATCCGTGACCCGGACGCCGAAAAGCCAGCGGCACAGCCCGTTGTAGACCCAGGACACGAAGCGCTTTTCGTAATGACCCTGTTTCGTGCCGGTGACGATGTCGGCGGCGTCGTCGAGGATCGGCTGCACCAGGGAGGGGATGTCGCTGGGGCGGTATTGCAGGTCCGCGGGATAGAACACGAGGATGCGGCCGCGCGCGGCATCGCCCCCCGAGGCCAGGGCGTCGGCGATGCCGCGCTGGCTGCGGTGCGTGACCACGCGCACGAACGGGTGTTTGATCGCGAGCTCGCGCAGCGTCTCGGCGGTGGCGTCGCGGCTGCCGTCGTCGACGATCACCACTTCGCAGCTGTACGGCAGCGGCAGCAGGGCCTCGCGCGCCTGGCGTACGAATTCCGGCAGATTCTCGGCTTCGTCCTTGGCGGGCACGAGGACGCTCACCTCGGGAGTGGCCGTCCCC